>Ga0209174_10000059_pt1 | contig 78906 bp, 48 predicted proteins | sample JI91814BDNA_FD_187505 | JGI IMG/M metagenome (GOLD analysis project Ga0209174, IMG submission 187505) | Wastewater effluent complex algal communities from Wisconsin, to seasonally profile nutrient transformation and Carbon sequestration -... | ecosystem: Engineered > WWTP > Effluent > Algae...
TTTTATCGACTGGGTGATGGACTTACCGCCTCAACTGGGACAAGATCAAAGATTTGCTGAACTAGATGGAGAAGGAGATCATAGTGCACTACGTTACGTCCACTGAAAGGTTGGCAAGACTCGAAGGCAGACTCGAAGCTAGGGCTGAAAATAGACTCAGAGGCAGGATCGAATTGCTGCAAGAGCTATTGAAACTGCCCGCATCCAGTGATGAAGAATTAGAAGCAATGGCAATGGAACAACTGCAGTCGTTGTATAGCGAACTTAGGGAACGATTCGATTCTCGAAGAAGGCTTTCAAGCACGGGAAGCCAAGCTATTGATTCCGGCTCCGGTGAAGCTCATTCTGTTGATGGTGTATCGGAGCTAACATAAAGTGTGGGCATGTGTGGCAGCGGCGTTAACCATGGTGTTGTAACACCGCTATGTCTGAGTGCGCGCCCGATCCAGGAATTGCAAGTATTCAGCAGATGATAAGAGCCATGAGCTTCGATGAACGCGTCGGAGTAACTGTAGGCATAGCCCTCGATCGGTATTGCCAGCCCATTATGGTCGCGTTTAATCGAACTACGCACAAAGTTAACCAATGCTCGATACTGCTCGGCCGAAATGGTAATAGGAGTCGCAGACGAGTAGTATCTGGGTGATGTGTAGTCAATACGTATACACGCTGCTGATGGGACGAATAGTGCGTTGGCGGCTGTTGTTAGCTTTAGATCGTTCCAAGTAGGTGTTTCCAGGTAAAATCCCCGGTCTCCCCAACCGATTGCCACATAATCGTCTCTTTGAACCGCTGCTCGAGTTTTGATGTGCTTGAAATCGTCGTTCCAATCGATCTCTTCAAATCGAACGGGTAGAAATAGATCCGCATGAACGCTGCTAGAAGCCACATAGATGGTAACTCCACCTGTTTGAGGCGGCTTAAAGCCAATGTTCGTTGGGATCAGTCCCAGAATAAGAACACTAAGGTAACAGGCGATCAACCCCACCAGGAACTGGCAGCTTCGACGCCACAGCACACGCAGTTTCTTTCGCAGCGCGTTCATGCAACTCATCATGTCATGGGGGGATTGGTCCGCTAACGCTCAACTAATAGCAGGCACATCATCGCCTTCTCGTACTTAAGAGCGCAAGTTGTTTCGCTTTATTCCCAATTTCAGCAAATTTAGATTGCCAATTCAGCGCCGCTATGTAGCGCGTAGTGACGTGATGACTTAGGGCGATTCTGGCTCTTTCCTTTTTTCGCGGCTTTGGCGTTCTTCGTGGTTCAAGTCCTGCAAGTGCATCGAAAGCCGCAGCCGATTGCATCTCCGGTCTCCACTGGCTTCACGCCAGTGGGATCACGACTTACCGGCTACAAGCTTAAACTGTGCGACTCAATCATCGTCACCACTGGCCTTGAGCCAGTGGGACGATGACTTAGAGGCTACCCCGTGTTCAAAGCGACATCAGCCCGCATAAACTGGTTGCCATCTTTTTGAAGATGGTTTTATGTGCGACACGTACAGGTGTACGTAAGTAGCTACTAATGCGATGTTGAGTCAACTCATTGCGGCTCGGCGAGGATATTGGGATGTGATATCCAACTCTTGCGGTTGAGAAGAAGGGGACGTAATGGTATTGTTCGGCACAAATACCGTGGGTTATCACCTATCGCAAAGGATGTGTCGGCCCACCGGACCTTAAGAGGGAGTGGCTTAAAATGCGTCTCACTACTCTCTCCTCACTCGCGCAGCGTCGCCCGTGCTTCGAGGTACGCTTAATTCCGTTTGATTCGCAATCGCATTGGATCAATGCATAAGAAGCAAATCTGAATCATTATCAGCAGCGCAATTCGGAGTGAAAATGGTCTACGTTCCGCAGCATGCTATTACGTGAGAAGCGTATATACTCCTGCATAGCCTGTAAGTCAGCGGCCCACTGGCACAAGGCCAGTGGAGACCGGGGGAGCATTCGTCCAACGCGACTGCCGATTCAACGGAGGTATCGCTTTATACGAAAGCAAGTCTACATCATTAGGATCTCATCCAGTTCGAGGTCCCAGTTCGCGTCGAGATCTTCGAACGCAACATCTGTTAACGTTGGACGATCGGGGGAGGCTAACCGTTGCACGCCAACCATTTTCGTGACTTCAGTTTCTGGCCTTGTACGCAAAGCAGTCTGCTGAATAAGTCGTTTGGTGGCACTACTCCTTTCACTCTCAGCTGATGAGCCATTCGCTTTGACTTCATAAGCGTACGCGGTCATCATTGGGATTGCGCCCATTCTCAAAGAGTCAATAGTAAAGACGTTATCACTTGCTGCTTCAGTCCCCTCCCCTTCCCCACTTGCGCCTGATGGGCTGGCTAAACGGTTCAGGTAATTGATGACTCGCAGTGCGTCGATCGCGTTTAAGAATCGATCGTTTGTGGTGTCTACATAATTTGTCCCCGTAGCGCCAGTTAGCGGAAGTTCACCCGGGCCGACACGGTTCAAATAATTGATAACTAACAATGCATCGATCGCGGAAATAAAGTTGTCATTGTTGACGTCCAACGGTCGAACCGCATTATGCCAACCATTTGGACCTGAAACGACCGTGAGCACAAAGGTTTGCGTCGTGGAACGATCATCTTGTGTGTCAAAAAGTCCGTCCTGTCCAGCGTCGGTTAGCATTACATTGATCGTTGCGGTACCCGCTAAAAGCGGTTCAACGATCAATGAGCCACTCGTGCTTTCATTCGCGCCATCATATACGACGTATGCATTGGCGATGGCCGCGTCCGTTGTGGATAACTCAAATCGCAATTCTTGCACCTCGGCGTCACCGTCAGTGATTCCGGTAAGTGATAACGATCGCTGACCGCTTACGAGAGCAAGGGTCGTTGCATTGATGGCGTCGAGCGTCGGAGCTGCGTTTTCGGTCGCAAGAACTTCGATCGGTTCAATAGTCGTATTGTCATCGGGAGTGTCAAAAATTCCGTCATTTCCAGCATCGCGGACTTCCACATATACGATGGCTGAACCGACCGAGTTCGGTTTGGGCTGGTATCGAAGGGATGGTGTGTTGGTATTGCCATTCAAGACGGTTAAGTCGGTAAAGAACCCAAATGGTACCGATTGTACAATTCGCGTTTGAGTTGTTCCGGTCTCGCCCTTCCCTGCAGAAATGCCTGTTAATGCTAGAGAGCCGACACTTGCGCCTACATCAACCAGAATTGGTTTCATGGCATCGAGTGTCGGCGGATCATTTCGTTCAGCGACTAAAAGTTTGATCGTCCGTGAAATAGAATTATTTCCAGCTGTCACGGAAACAAAGATGCTCGCTGATCCTCGTTGATTTAGGCCTGTTTCGAAGCGAATGGTACCATTGCCCGTCGCGTCATAATCGACCTCTAGGTTTGTGAAAAATGTTGGTTTATCCGAGGTTACGTACACGGTTACAGGTTGGTTACCTGCAAAGCGAATGGCGATCGATTGTTCGCCCGCATTTTCGTCCAAGTAAAATTGATCATCTTCCAGAATCAAGGATGGGGTTTGCGTCGCAGCCGTGACCTGAGCATCTGTCACAATGCTCTTGATCCAGTCTGCATAACGATCAACTCGTGTGTTCGTGGCGATATCCCCCACACCATCGAAGTCGCTTGTACCACCGCTTACGATCCCAACGACGTGTTTTTGGCCAGCGATGGAAATGAATAATGGCGAACCAGAGTCACCCGGATCAGTATCATTTTGAAGCAGGTTTTCATGAACCCATCGGAACACGTTGGATTCAACTTGCACTACCGGTGGTGTCCACCCAACTCGTTTCGTACCGTACTTATCACCGTCATGCTCGCCATAGCCTACCAGTAACAGCTCTTCTCCCAATTGCGGTGCTCGGCCCAGGATGGGGGAAGGAGTGACGCCTGTGACGACGCGATCCAATTCCAAAATAGCAATATCATTTCCGGCATCTGTTCCCACCGACTCCATGTCGAACTCAGGATGAACATAAACCTGAACGATTCGGTAGACGTCGGTTCCGAGAGTAAACGTGAGTTGCCCTGGTGGAATACCAATCACACTGTGAGCGGCAACCAAAGCATATTTGTTACCGACTAGGGTACCACCGGCGCGCTCGCCTGAGATATCACCCAATTTGCCAACGGATGGATAGTCACTGGTCTCATGTGTGAGTTTTTGCATCGACGACAACGGAATTGCAAATGCATCGAAATACTCATCAGACGCCATAATGGACTTTATGGTCGCGTCAAGATTTGCAAAGTCGAACGAAAATTGATCCGCAAACTCATAGTCGCGTCTTAACAGACGGCTTACCGCATCTTCCATCGCTTCGCTGCTGGCCTGATGCTGTTGCATTAGCTGTGCTGCCAAAACTCTGGTCGTTGTGCCATTTTGAAGTTTCTGAACGGCGCTGCTGAGTTCACTCGTTGTTGCAATGCGATTGAAGACTTGCAGGTAGAGTGCATTTGCAACACTTGTGTATCCTTGGGACGTGTTGCGATTGAACAATTCCTGAGAACCAAGAATCGAGGCTCGAATAGATTGGAATGTTGCTCCGTCAGCAAACTCGGCTAGATGCGTCTGGAGTTCTTGGGATGTTGCCGACCTTGTCAACGCATCCGCATATTGAATCTGAATCCACTGGGTGCGATATTCTGTACTCGTCTCAATCCATTCGATGAATGCTTGTCGAGCACCGGCATCGTCGATGTAACCATTATCAGATCTGTCGACCCGCTGCAGAAACTCTTCATATTTGGCGGCGTATGCAGTTAAGGCCGCTGCATTTGGGTTGCGGTCAAACAAATCTCGGTAGATCTGAGCCACGAAGGCTTGGTTTTCAGTGATGGTTGCCACACCCTCAACTGTTACAGTAAGCGATCCGCTGAAATTCGAAAGGTCAGCGACTCCAGTATCGAGATCGTAGAGTGTTACAGAGAATTCGATGTCGGCATAGCCGAATGCACCTGGAGCTGGTTCAAACTTTAAGCCCTGTAGCTTCTCCAAACTATATGGAACATTCTCTTCCAATTCGGTTTCATCCGCGAATAGAACAGTCCCCAAAGCTTTTGGCGGAAGCGATGTCGCCGTAAATCGTAACTCTACCTGAGTGGAGTCGTAGTTTTCAGCCGTAAATGTTACATCATCGAGTCCCAGCGAAAACTCATCAGCATTTTGCAATCCAGTTACATTCGTAATTGTTCCAGAAGCAAGGGTAACTGGATCCGGAAGTCCCACGATGACTTGCGTGACAAATGTTTGATTCGATAAGCCGCTGCTACCACTGTCGAGCAAGCGGATGCTGATTTGACGTGCGGAAACGGTAGGTGCATCGCTGGTATTGCGGTATTCAAGAGTTCGCAGAACATCTTCGTATTCCGTGAAGGATGCAGCACCTGTCAGATAAATCCGTCCTTCGGTAACATCAAATTCGCCTGTGATATTCTCTGTGGTTTGCACCAGCAGAATGTCTTCGCCTTCCACATAATTTTGAATGGTGATTTCAACACCATACAACATGTCAGGGGCCGCCAAGAATTCGGTCGTTCCGTCGCGTTGCGATAAATCGAAATTGGGTACAATCGCAACAGGGGCTCCATTTTCGGTGAATGCGGTGTTGGAGCCGAGAGTAACATTCGGCGCGACAATTTCCGGTTCAACGCTAATGAGGGCATAAACCTCATTGCTTTCTACTCCGGCTCCCTGAACTGAAATGCTCAGCACACGATCACCGGCAACTGGATTGTAGCGACTGTTGCGATACGAAATGCTGGCGATAGCGTCTGCATAGGTTTGTGCAGATGCCGTACCCTGGATCGTAAGAATACCCGTGTTGGCATCGAATTGACCCGTCAGTCCATTTTGGTTCGCGAATACAAGTGAGTCTTGATCCGCTTCATATCCTGCGGCAAAAGCAATCGTCGCCTGACTGATCGAGCCTGCATACTCGATGTTGACTTCAGTCCCCAACGCATCGGACTCTCGGCCAAGTTCATAGACCAATACATTGTCGAGATCAGCAGTCAAGAACGGAGCGGATTCGATGTTGACTATCAAACTGCTTCGGTCACTCAAGGCGAGTCCATCGAAGACTTGGAAAGTGATTTCGACAGGTCCCGGAGTTCTGTATCCAGCATGGTCGACAAAGTAGACGCTCCTCAGAACGTCTTCATACTCGAAGAGTCCGGCTGTTCCGCGAATGGTCAATGTCCCGGTGGAGGTATCAAAATCGGCCGTCATGCCATCCCATAGTGTACCGACGGAGAGCTCATCTTCTCCAGCGATATAGTTTTCGCTGATCGTGACATACGCTACCAAAAGATTCGGGGCGTCCACCGTCAACGAAAGATCATCACCAACAACGATATAGTCATCATTGGCTGGGAAGATTAAGTCGGTCTGCGTTAAGGTTACGGTCGGAGCAGGGTGCGCGGATAGGGTCGTTACTTTCTCGATGATGTAATCGACGCTCGCGGTATCGTTGTCCTCACCGCTATTGTCTCGTAATGTAAACCGCAGATACCGATAGCCCTCTACAAAAGTCGCGGCGTTAGATTCGTAGCGGATTTGGCCCAAGGCAGTCGCCCATTCGGCCGTAGTCGCATGCCCTGTGAGTGTAAGTCGTCCTAAAGTGGTATGAAATGTCCCTTGAATGTTCGAGCCATTGTAGGAAAGAACATCATCACCAGCGACATAGTCATCACCCAAGAATTCTACGACGATTGATTCGATGTCGCTTCCTTCAGCGACTGTTAACCAAGATTCTGGATCAAGTTGGATGTCACCAGAGCCTTCCACATATTGGGTACCGCTAATGCTCAATAGCAGTTCTGGAGCTGCGCGTCCCTCGACGATTTGAAGTGGAATGGAGGTTTGGCTAACTTCGCCGTTATCGTCGGCAAGTGAGATTGCCAGGCTCTTCGAACTGTTGGTGCTTGTGGTTGAGAAAACAATATTTCTCAAGGCTCGCTCATAATCGATCGTCCAATCAAAGCCTGCGATGTTCAGCGTCCCTGTGTCGTAATCAAACCAAGACTCGATACCAACAGCGAGTTCTTCATCCAATGAGAGTTCCAAGATGTCTTTGCCAACTTCATAGCCCACGACCGTCACGGTCGCGCCAGACAGATACTCGCCGTCCAGGGACTCAATGCTCAGATTGGCCAGCGGGGTTTGGTTATCGAAACCGACTTCGATCGTAGTAGAAGAATCATTGTTTTGATCCGCATCAAGTTCGATGCTGACTGGATTAGGGGCGAGGACAACGGTCGTTTTGGCGGCAATGCCCAAATTCTCCAAAGGCAAATTGCGTACGGTTACAGTCAATTCGTCGGGATTCGAGGTGGCAACTTCTTGTGCGTAATGCAATCCATCTAGTGCAGCGGTGATCGCGCTAGATTTGCCACGCAGAATCAGTCGATTCGTTCCTGCCCCAGAATAATTGACATCGTCAGGAGCATGGGAAAGATCGATCATCCCATGGCCGACGCTGAGGATCACTTCGATTTCGCTGTCTGGCAATAACGTTTTGCGCGGATCGTCGATGACAATCGCATTTCCGAAGGTCGCCGCAAAAGTAGCCACATCACCTGCCATGAATGAAATTTTGGATGGGCTCGCTATCGTTGGGGTAAAGCCCGCAGCAGTATTGAACCGAGGGGAATAGGCCGAATATCCGAGCGGATGGGTTCCATCGTTGATGACTGCATAAACATAGACTGGATCACCCGCGTTGGCGAATGTGCTCATGTCCTTCCAAGTGAAGGATTGAGTACCCGCAGTGTAAGGAATTCCGCTGGCAATCAATAAACCATCGTTTCCGAAAGCATCGTGATCTGCATAGATATCAACGAAAGTACTATCAGGAAGAACCGTCGAGGAAGCAAAAAGGATCTCAGCGTTAGGCGTGCCCGAAATAGTTGAGGCGGCAATGATTTGAACGGTCGGATTGTCCGAATCTCTCAACTCAAACCGCCCACCGACATCAATGGAGTAATCGATGTCTGGCAATGGCCATGGAAGCGGAATGTAGAATCGAGCGCCAAAGCTATAGTCGACCAGTCGATCAAAGCCGATTCGAGCCGAACCATGGAAGGTTGGAAGTCGAATTGGATTGATGGCGATATCGCTGAAGCTGAATTTCGCGTAACTTGCCGATGGTTCTTCTGCTGGACGAATCCGCAACTCGACGCCCAATTGTCCTAGTGAGGCACCGCCCGCCAGTGGAACACCAGCGGGTACGAACACGCCCATTTGAGCATTGAAGTCGACGTTGCCACGGATGTCGGCATACGCAGAGATCTTGCCGCGAATCACATCACCCGGATAGAGATTTACCTCGGCATCAAACGTCACGCGAGCGACGTTATCCCATGCCAAAACGCCTTTGAACTTGCCATTGCCGAAGTGGCCACCGATCAGTTGAACGTCACCATCCAAGGTAAGATTCTTGGTGGTAATCGTGATGCTGCCTGTCACATCCGCCAATGCGTAAGCTTCACCCCCGAACTTCACCAATGGGCCGACCGTCGCCTTCACTGTCCCTTTGAACATGAAGTTGTCAAGGTTCGACAAGCCTTCGACTTGAACTTCGAGTCCATAGATGTTGATTAATCCATTCGCGACCAGGATTCCAGGGTTCTTTTCGAAGCTGATACTGATCGCTTCGAGTTTACCTTCTACGATCTTGAAGGAACCACCTACCGCCAATCCACTAGGAAGTTCGATTTCAGCGCCCGCGCTGATCGAAACTTCTCCGGAAGATGATTCTTCGTATTCGACATGCAGCCCCTTAATCGTCATCGCGCCAAAGGAGATATTCGACTGAGCCTTTAGGCCAATGCCCTTAATCTGGACTTTACCCGTATCGGTATCAATGAGCAGACCATCGCCTGGCAATGATGCCACCAGCGTTAGTTTAGGAGCAAACGTGATCGACAATGCACCTGTGATTTGCAATTGGTTTTCTGCAGCGTTATATCGCACGCGCAGATCCTTGGGGCTCGCTGTTAACTTGAAGAGGTTGATGTCCCCATTGATCGCAATATCGAGGGCTTCCAGTTTGCCATCGACAATCTTGATGCCCGGAGTTTCTTCGCTACCCAATGTGACTGCCAAATCCTTAAGAACTTGAATGCCCCCTTGAGACGCCGTCGATATCTTCACTCCACCGAAGATGGCAAATTCGGAGTTTTCTTTGTGATAGGCAATGGTAAGTCCTTCGGCCGCGATCGAGAGTTTTAACAGTTCGAAAGTGCCATCGACGGTGACTTTCAGTGATTCCAATGCGCCGTTCTTGATCACCATACCAGGGTCCGCTTTGGTCCCCAGCGTAACCGTCATGTCGACATTGGCACTACCTGCCTTGAAGGTGAATTGCGCTTTGCCGCTGATATTAAGTTTGCGTTCTGTCGGAACATATTCGACCGTTAAGGTTTGAACCTGAAATGTGGCATTGCCAATCGTGAATGCCGAATTTTGCACACCGGTTGCCGAGAAACTAACAATGTTCACGCCCGTTGAATCAACCTTGACCTTGATGCCAACATTAAAGCGAAGGGTGGTGTTGCCGAGCTTAACAGAGTAGTTCGACGATTTCAGACTAAACGTCTTTCCATTGGCACCTTCATCCACGACTGGACCATCTTGTGGTAACTCACTCGTTTCGAATTTTAGACCAGCGACCTCGATGACATCCGGCAACTGAAAGTTAGGTGGCAATACGGGGACAGGCTCGTTGATCGTCTTGAGTTGAAATCCCTTACCGAGTTCACCACCGATTTTGAGTTGCGGATTATTCGCACCAGGCGAGCCGACATTGACCGTCTTGTTGAAATACTTCCCTGGACCAGCGAAGAACCAGAATGCTGGGAGCGCCGACAAGTTATATGTGGCAACAAAACGATCGAACTTGATATCGCCAACTTGTACGGAATTGTTTCGTGTGATTACGGCTTTGGTGATTTTGCCATTTTTGGCTTCGATAATGGCAGGTTCGGAGCCAGCAGCCCCACTCGCCAATTCGGTCCCTTGAAAGGTTGCTTTCTCAAACTTGAGCGTCAATGCATCGGTAAGAGTTGCTTTGCGGGCGGAATCGAGAAGTACACCACCTAATGTAAATCCGGTGGGCTGTCCCGCAACGGGCGTGAAGTCCAGTTGGAATCCTGTTGTTGGAAACTTCGCTCCATTGAAAGGTGTTGTATCCATGACACCAAACAAGTAAGAGTTGTCCAGTCGCATTGTGAACGAGCCACCAATCGTTTCGCTATTGCTTGATATGGCAACACGCAAAGGATTGTTGGAAACTCGTGGGGTGAACTGGAAGCCATTGAGGGCGGCATTGTCACCAAAGAAGAAATTCAATGTCGTCGCATCGAGACGGTTCGCGGGGAAATTCTTGACTCCTTCAGGAATGGTGGCGGTTACTTCCAGCGGAGTGCCTGTAAATTCTAGCGAAGTAGGGGTATGTGGAGTTTTCGGGTTGAAGTCCAATAACGCCGTTCCAACGAAGTTGTACGCTTTCGAGGTTGGATCATAAACCAGCTTGAGGCCATTGCTGCCGGTCACCGATTTGATCGCTTGAGTTCCGACTAAAAAGGTATCATCGACTCCAAAGCTAAAAGTGAAGCTAGCTGGCGTCGTGCCAACAGCCGGAAAAATGCGCAAACCGTCGCTCCCCATGCCGCCAAAGTTTGCTTTCAGATCGGAGCTGACCAGAGTGCTTCCCGATTTGAGAAGTGCTCCACCCTGCACAACATAGCTTTTCTTTTCTGCTCCAATCGGCGGATAATAATTTACCGTTAATGGTTTTGCGCTCCCTACGACGCTGGCCGTGTAGCGCATGGTTCCCACGGTAACTTCTGGAACTGGATAAGAAAGCTTAACGAAGTTTGCATTGGTGATGATCACACCAGGCGACGTTGCTGTGCCAAGGTTGGCAATACCATTGAGTTTTACTCCAGCCACGTCGAGGGGCAACTGCGTTTGGTTTCCGTAAATACCAAACGTGTTGCCTGGTACGTTGACTGAGCCGTCGCTGTTGTAGGTGTTACGTTGGAAATAGGCTGCTTTAAAACCACCCGCAGTCGATGGCTTTAGTGGTTCGAACGTCGTTGAAAACTTCAGATCGTCGCCCAGCGTCGTCGAACCGAATTCAAACGAATCAATGGGGAGTGCAGTGACCGCATCCAACTTACCCTTAGTGATGCTGATGGTGCCACTTGGGATACTCAATTTGACAGGATTGGCAAATCGATGCTGATAGGAATTTACCCATTCCCTCTCCATTTTGACCAGATAAGGGATCTGGGTGATTGAAATCTTGTTGCCAGCTACAGATATCTGCGCTGAGTTCTTAATGGAGGTTTTCTGTTCGTTACTCAGTCCAGATTGTCGATCAATGGCGTCATTAAAGGATGCTTTTACGGAGTCCAAGCTAGTATATCCGAAGGCACGACTAGACTCGACATACGAGCTGGAAATTCCATTAAAGTTGCCGAACACGCCAGCGGTAAATCGAATGGTGTCTCCGTTGGTTGATGGCCCTTTGATGAACATGAGCATGTCATAACGACTTCGAGTGCCGTTGTTGGCTTCGATGAATTCGACTTCGTATTCTACGCCTGCTGTGAGTTGAATTCTTCCGAAAAGGTCACCACCACCTCCCGTAGCAATGGCAGAACCGTTGACATATATCGCTTGTTTGCCATATCCATTTGAGGAGAAAGTGTATTCGCCAGTACGTGGTACAGTGATCTTTATCTTGTGATTGATGGCGAAATAATTGATATATCCAGATGTTGCGGCTTCATTTGGTACCGAGAACATGTCGCCGTACAGCGGACCGCTTTTGCCAAATTGTGGGATGAAACTATTTCGAACTTGAGCCATATCGCTTGAGTTATAGTTCCCAATGATATAACGATAACTATAGTTGGTAATGTCGTATTGCTTCTCAAACACTTGGACCACATTGCGATAGTCATCGTTGTATTCGTGGGCTTTCGGATTGCCGTTAGCGACGGCAGTTTGCAAATTAAGCTGCGATATGTTGAACGTGAATTTCTCAGCAACTTTGTCATAGCTCATTTTGAAGCTGTCGGAAGCGGGGATGGTAAACCCACCGATTTCGAAAGATACGAATTCATAATTGGGAGTAACATCAACCGAGCCGGTTTTGAGGTTCACCCGGAAGATAGAGCTCTCAGTGGGCCTTATTAACTTCAGATTTAAGCGGCCCCCTTCGAAGGGAGCGCTAACCATCATGGATGATTCATTCGAGGAGAGTACCAAGGAATCAGTAGAGTTATCTTCGTACAGAGATACCTTGGTGCCTGGTTGCGCTTCAAACGTTAGTCCACCCAAAGTGAAGAGCGTGAGAGGACGAGGGGTTCCGTTGGCATCTTTGAGAGCGTTGAGCTGATACGTTGTAGTGGCCCGACTGTTTATGGGGTCGGTCATCACTCGAAAACCAAATTGTGTCCTTTGGACATTAATACCTAAGTCCCGTACCTGAAAGACATTCATACCGTAGATCGGATCGAATCGCCCACCAATGGCAGGTGTTTGCAAGTACCCCGACAAGCCAACACGTCTATCCCATGAGTTGTTGTAGTTTGGCGTGTAGTACAGGATTTTTTCGGGAGTAAAGTAGGGGGCGTTATCGACGGTGATCGTATTGGGATTGGGGATGTTTGCGGAAAAATCTCGCGTAAAGTCGGCTAGCTGGAATTGTGATGCTGGATCGCGTTTGGTGATCGCTACCGAAGTTACCGCACTCACTTTGCCGTTGGTACGCTGCGACACCAGGAGCAAGTCAGGACGATACCAAGTGTTTCCCGCAAACGACACTTGGTAGGTTAGGCCGTCTTTTGAGCGAGTAACAAAAACCTTCCCACCTAGATCTTTGATCGAAGAAAGATTGTTAATCGCGTTTTGAACAACTTCGGCAGAGGCACCTACTTTGAGTAACGGAGTCTTTTGGCCTCGCCACTCCAATTGAAAGACGTCTGCCTCCATGTAAAGGGAGTTGGAGTAGACAAGCGGTTTACTCAGAATATTCTCGACAGAAAGGACACGTCCTTCGAAATATTCGTATTTGACAAGGGCGGTGGTCTTGAAAGCTTGCCGAGGTAAACTGGGGCCCGACCAATCAAACTTGAGAAAGCGATTACCAAAGTCATGCGCGCCTAAAATCTCGACTTGAATAGTGGTACCTGCCGTGTAGGTTTTCTTAAAAGATTTTTCGGTTCCACCGTTCTGAGTTAGCACAGTCTCATTATTGAGACGAATCTGTCCCAAGTAATTGGAGTTGAGGAAAAAAGTATACTCGCCTGTAGTTGGAATCGTTACTGAAGTCGTATACCGAAATCCGTAGTCATAGTCGCGGAGGCTTTTGTCAGCATTGATAAACGCTTGGTATGAAATGATCCCTTGATCTTTCGAATTGGGGCTACCGAAGTTGTTGCTGCGTTCCCAAACAATATCGTTGTTAGGTACGAAATTGGTTCGAGCTTGCCCGGGACCCTCCCATTCCACAACTAAGTCGTTAGGAGATTGTGGGTAGCCTTTGCTTTCGTGCGTCAATTTGAATGGAACGGTTGTGCCTGATGTTAATGGCACCGTGAGTTGCAGAGTACGTCGTCCAGAGTCGGTGAGTTTATTGGTGACGGAGCCAACAGTCAGGCTCCCGGTTCCCAACAGCTTTACATAGAAGGTGAAGTTGCCCGTTGTTGGAGCTGTGAAGCTGGTGTTGAAGGTTTTCCGGGCATCTGTAGATTCGTTCGGACTTAGAGTTGACGGAAAATAGTTGGGAACTAATTTGATCTCTTGTTGCTGACCATAGGTCGAGTTCTTTTCATTTTGTCCCGTGGAGAGTGTGAGCAATCCGTTCTTGGGAGTTAACGTAGCGGTTGGATAGTACGATCCGCTCGTTGGCTCGACGACACTCTTGGCACCGTCCGGAGCTGTTGCATTCAGATTTGAGATGTTGACGGGACTAGATGTGGTACACGTTCGTACGGTCGCATTATAGTCACATGTGGAACCTTCCCAGTTACCTTGGTAGTCGAGCGTATTCAACTGGACAGGGCTGTTCACGGTAGGGATGTAGATCAAAGGCTTCAAATCGTTAGCCATCAACCGTCGTTCTTCCAGGTTCTCTATGCGCATGCTGCGGTTGAAGAGCTTGCGACGACGTAAGCGAAGAAGACGTTCTTGTTGTGCACGACGAAATTCGCGATCAGAGGATGCAAGTTTATTTTTCATAGTTGGAATACGTGATTTGCTAACGAGTGAGTGAAGAAAGGTATGTCGCAAACAAACGGATGATTACCGTTCGATGTTTATTCAAGTGTTTGTTTACTGAGGTTGGGCCGGGAGGAGTGACCGAGCCGCAGCTCGCAAATAACCTGAGACCGCTGCCAATTGTTTGGTCGTTTCCTCGACAGGATTTGTGGCGGCATACTGGAGCGTTTGTTTGGCCGCATTGATGCGTTGTTGAATGGCGGTTTGCAAAGCGCGATCTCCAGGCTGCGTTAGCAATTCCGTCAGCTGCTCGAAATAGAATTCGAGCTCACCACTTTTTTGCGGAGTGATTCCAACACCGTTTCGCAAGTCGGATGAAATTTCCTCCAACGCACCGGCCAATAAGCCGAGTTGTTGGCTTAGCTTGAGTTGCTGGGCTCCCTCAGGCCCAACGACATCTTGCAACGATTGAACAAAGCCCGTGAGTAGTTGTTGCATCGCGCTGAAGCCAACCTGGATGGATTCGCCTAACTTGGGATCGAAGCCCTGTAGAGGTTTTGGGGAGTCGCTGGCGGAGTCGTTTGAATCGGGAGGAGGGGTATCAGGCATCGGAGTGTGTTCCTTAGGGCAGTTTTTGGCTTCGCTGGCGAATGTGCGAATTTGCGCGCAATTCGAGCCAAGGGATTTCGACCTAAGAAATGCGAGACTGGGGCGCGAAATCCGCAACGCTTTTTCCGATTTTTCCGAATTTTGTGTAAAGTTCCGACAAGAAAGAGAGACTGCCGAACGGTCTTCACTCGAAAGTAAGCCCCTTTTTAAGGACAATCAGATCCAATCATGGCAATGAACTTGAGTCGGGCAAGCTTCACGGTATCCTCAAAATGAGTAATTTCGAGCCATTGTCCCTGCCACGTTGCCCAGTGATGTTCCGAATGTTGGCACGCCAACTTCGCACCGCTTATGATTAAGACGGCTTTTCGCTAACCCACATTCGGACTTCGCATGCCTGCCAGTGACGTTACTCAACTCATTCAAGCTGTTGAACGGGGCGACCAAAACGCCGCCGATGAGTTGTTGCCATTGGTCTATAAGGAACTGCGAATTTTGGCAGCGGCTAAGTTGCGGCATGAACGGTCGGGAAACACTCTTCAGCCAACGGCCCTTGTTCATGAGGCCTATTTGAGATTGGTTGGCAGTGAAGGGCAAAAACAAGCCCAACGCTGGGAAGGTCGCAGGCACTTCTTTGCGGCAGCTGCTGAAGCCATGCGCCGTATTCTGGTCGATAACGCTCGTCGGAAGAAGACCTTGCGCCATGGAGGCTTGCACGGTCGTCATGAGTTGACCGATGGAGATTTGGCTGTTGTCGATCGTGAAGCTGAACTTCTCGCAATCCATATTGAATTGGATAAATTACACGAGCAAGATTCCATGGCTGCGGATGTGGTTCGTTTAAAATATTTCGCGGGAATGACCACCAACGAAATCGCAGAAGTGCTGGATGTTTCGTCGCGAACTGTTGAATACGCGTGGACGTACGCGCGAGCTTGGTTACGTATGCGAATCGGATAGGTCGAGATGCTCAGCGAACGCGAGATTTTTTCAGCCGCTTTGGAAATAGACGACATTGCCAAACGCAACGCGTATCTGGCTGCAGCCTGTGGAGACAACGAGCAACTCCGGCGCCATATTGAATTATTGTTGGAGTCTTCCTGTGTAAGCGACCAATTTATGGTCGATTCGCCCATCTTGGATCACGAGGTTCTAAGCCGTGTGGCAAACGAGAGTGGTAAATTACCTTCCGCTCGCGGCGAACAATTCGTTAATGAGCTGAGTCCAGGCTCTACCATCGGCCGCTATCGTATTGAAAAGCTGTTGGGCAAAGGCGGCATGGCTACCGTTTATCTGGCAACCGATTTGCGATTGAAACGGGCTGTTGCTTTAAAAATTCCACGGCAGATACTCGTCGATGAACCGGAGTTGTTACAACGCTTTGAACGTGAAGCACACACGATGGCCTCCGTGGAGCATCCCAACCTATGCAGAGTATTTGATATCGGTGAACAGGATGGAATTCCATTCTTGTCGATGTTGTTCATTGAAGGGCGAACGTTAGCGGCAGCCTTAGAGGATGGGAAAAAGTACACACCTCGAGAAGCAGCCGAACTGGTCAAAAAATTGGCTCAAGCAACGCAGGTCGCACATGAAGCGGGGGTCATTCATCGCGATTTGAAACCTGCAAACGTGATGATCGATCAGCAGGGTGAGCCGATCATCATGGACTTCGGTTTGGCCCTCGCTTCACAGATCGATTCACGACTAACTCGCGATGGTTTGATCATGGGAACGCCAGCGTATATGGCGCCAGAGCAAGCGGTCGGCGATCCGGGTTTAGTGGGAGCTCAAAGCGATGTTTATAGTCTCGGGGCAATTCTCTACGAATTACTCGCTGGAAAGCCTTTGTACCAAGGGACAACCGTTTCTGTTTTAGCGCAATTGGTTGGTGATTCGCAAGTGACTCGTCGGATGTTCGATTCCTCGACGATCGATTGGCGGTTGCAAGCTATATGTATGAAAGCGCTTTCCAAAGATGTGAAAGAACGATACGCCACAGCCCAAGAACTGGCGACAGCTTTACAGAATTTCTTGTCAGGCGCGGAAAACGTACCTTGGCCGAGTAGGTCCAATGCGACAAGAGTAATTGAAACCAAGTGGCTGATTGGCGCACTGGTATTGCTGTTACTCACCGTGATCCCTATCTATTGGCTCGTTCAATATGTATCGACTTCGTGGGCTGAAAAAGCGAAGCTGGTTCAAAAGGAAATGGGGCTAAGTTCGGCGAAATGGCGTTGGAGCAGACCGATCAACTTAGGAACCGCGATCAATACGCCGCGTGAGGAGGTCAATCCAACCCTTTCAGCAGATGAAAAAATTCTCATCTTCAATCGACCGCTGAATAGAAAGCTCCAGTTGTGGGAGTCGCGTCGCAATTCGATCGAGGAAGAATTTTCTTCACCTCTCGCTTTGCCAAGCCATATCAACTTGCCGGGCTACACGTTCGACTGTCCATTTCTTTCCGCTGATGGTTTGACGCTCTGGTTTTCATCGGATCGTCCAGGGGGATTCGGTAAACATGATATATGGTACGTTGAACGAGACACGCTCGAATCCGAGTGGCAGGAGCCCGTTCATCTTGACCAGCAAGTGAATACGCCGAACTTCGAACAGAGTCCGTATGTGACACCTGATGGCCTAACTCTATATTTCAGTTGTGAAATCTCGGCTGGTCGATTTGGCTTAGCGATTGCGAAACGAAGTGATCGCAAATCGCCGTTCGAGAAGACTCAATTCCTTGACACTCTGAACACTGGAGATTGTTCATCGTTTCCACGCGTTAACCGCGATGGCACCCAGTTTCTGTTCGTGCATAGTCCTAGTGGGTCTGGACGGTTAATGATCTTTACCGCGACTCGCGACCCAGTAACGGGAGAAGTTGGCCATCCTTTCCTGCTGACCGATCAATTTGGCGAAGTCAACACGAGCGCCCCATTTCTGGCCGATGATGGAATGACTCTTTATTTCTCGTCCCCGCTGAATCATAGCGGAGGACCGGCTGACATTTGGATGTCGCGACGGTCACCTGCTCCTTGAACGAGTCTCAACTCTGCTGGGGTGATTGCGCAGGTTCAAGCTTTAGCAGATTTCGAATCGCCTTCTTGAGCCCAACATAACCAACACCGATGGTCAGGCAACAGTAGAATGCGATAGACCATGTTGGCGCACCATATTCCAGCAACTTGGTCGTATCAAGATAACTGTCTCGCGATATCCAAGCGAGAGCGATATAGCTTCCGTTGGCTAGCCAGCAGAAGTGTGAAACGAACCAAGCGGAGTCCGTTCGGATCAGTAGCGCTAGAAGGAATGGTGCGACAATTCCGACGAGTAGCCCGGACCAGAGTGTGACTAGCGGGTGAGGGTCTGGTTCGAAGATGCTGTAAGGTAAGTGCCAAGGCCACACGTCCAATGCGATAAGTTTGCCGCCTGACAAATAGCCGCCTATGATATGGCCCCATTCGTGAAACTGCGTCATCAAAACCCAAGAAATCGCAAGCAAGGCAGTCCACTGTAGCCATTTGTAACGCCAGCTTTTGGTCCCCAATTTGTGCAGCTCATGGTGCATGATGAATTAACGATAAGTCTCCGTAGCATCTCGATAAAGATTGCGAACGCTATGATCTAACCCATCATGGCGCCAAGTACCATCAAACCGATAAGAGCCAAAATGCCAAGTGATGATAAAGCAATTCCCAAAATTGCGAACACTCGATTTTTGTTCGTCTCAAACAAGCCAACGACTCCGCACACGATGCCGATAAGTGAAGGGATAATACTTCCAATCAAGACTAGTCCCAAAATCAACGCGACAGGCGAGTTTTCATCGATTTCTCCATCAGACGCTAGACTGAGAATACCTGCCAAGACCAAAAGTCCGAACAAACCGATGACGGTTAATAAGCCGACGACAAACGAAATGATTCCAAGGATGCTGAATTGTGATTTCATATTGAAACTTTACGGGGTAGATTTCGGAGCTTTTTCGCCCATCGATAACGTAATAGAGGTCGTGAATAGTCGTGCTATCTGGGGGCGGAGAACCTCGAATAATGTAATGAATTGAAGTGTGGATAGGTAGGCAATCGCGATACAAAAATGAAATCTTTTGTTCCACCTTGGTTTGCCACTCACCCGGTTACTCACCATTTCGAAAAGAGAGTGGTTGCCGGGAGCCAATTTTGGACTTGGTCAATACCCAACAGAATGAGCAAGCTGCTTGCATTCGCTTATCCTGATACACATACTTAGGGTGAATGAACCTCTCCTCCAGCATAGTCGATTATCCCAACCATGCGTTTCAAAATGCTCACCGTGACCAAGTGGATTGGTTTGTGCCTTGCCATCGGATTTTTTTTCACGTTTCAATGTTCTGCACAAGACAAGCCCAACGTTCTCCTGATTGTCGCTGATGATCTCGGGTGGAGTGATGTGGGCTGGCATGCAGGTTTTTCCAAAACACCTACCTTGGATCGACTGGTCCGCGAAGGAGTGGAACTCGATCGACATCATGTCCAGCCCGTGTGCACACCAACTCGTACGGCGTTGATGTCGGGACGATACCCTGGACGTTTTGGGCCACAGGCTTTGGCACCCAGCAATCTTCGCGCGATTCCACTGGGCACACTCACGCTCGCGAGCTTTCTCAAGTCCCACGGATACCGCACACACCTAAGCGGAAAATGGCATCTCGGAGCACGGCCAGAATGGATACCAAACTCTTATGGATTCGATTCCAGTTATGGAACCTTGACGGGGGCCGCTGATCCGTGGACTCATAAATATCGAGCAGGTAACCCGTATGAAGATACATGGCATCGAGATGGCAAACTTTTTCAGGAAGAGGGAAATGCGACCGAGTTAGTTGCTGCTGAAGCTGTGCGACGGATCGAACAGGCAGATGGCCCATGGTTTGTTTATGTTCCCTTTCATGCAGTGCACACCCCGGTCGATGCTCCCCAACAATTCAAAGACCTCTATCGAGACATTTCGTTCTCGCCGGATCCGATTAAGAATGAATCGAGACTTCGTATGGCGGCTATGGTGTCACAGCTCGATGCCAAGGTTGCGGAACTGGTCCAAGCTGTTGAGAGGAAAGGGGAATTAGATAATACCCTGGTTATCTTCACGAGCGACAATGGGGGTATCGAGTCGCTGAAAAACGCCTATGTTGGAACAGTGCCTGATTCACCGCTCAATAGTGAAAACGACCCATTGCGAGGGCAAAAGAATACACTCTACGAAGGTGGGACGCGTGTGTGCGCGTTTGCCTATTGGCCCGGCAAGTTGAAGCCGCACCGTTCTGCTTCGCCAATGCACTGTGTCGACTGGCTCCCGACCATCGCTGAAATATTAGGCGTGCCCAATGATCCAAAATGGAATTGGGATGGTGTGAGTCGTTGGCAAACGCTCAGCAGTGGCGAATTTGCGGAACGTGAACGTCCCATCTATATCTCGAAAGGGGCGGCGAAAAGTTTGTACTGGCAGGGCTGGAAAATCATTGTTCGCGAGAATGGTAAAGCCGAACTGTTCCATATCAACGAAGATCCATTTGAGAAGAAAGATCTTGCTAACAAAGAAACGAACAAGCTGATGGAACTGCAAAGACTACTGGCAGAGCAGAAAAAATTGGACTTGGAAAAGATGCCTGAGGATCTCAAGGGTCTTCCTCACTAACGATCTTCAGCACCCGCCCGATACATCGACTTACAAAAAGAGTAGCACAACATGATGAATAATGTTTCACTCTGCCTCGGACTCCTGTGGATTTTTGGAATCAGTTTTCCTTGCCAAACGCAAGCAGAAGAGCAACCGAACATTGTCTTTCTGTTTGCGGACGATCAGACATCAAGTTCACTGGGTTGCTACGGCAACACAATAGTTAAGTCCCCCAACATCGATCGCTTAGCGAAAGAAGGTGTTCGTTTTCAGAATGCATTTGTGAGTCATTCGATTTGTTGGGTAAGTCGCACCTCCGTGTTATGCGGTTTGACGGGGCGGACATACGGTAGCCCTGAAGATCAGGAATTGGCTCGCGCAGATGCCGTACGCACTTTGTACACAGATGAACTTCGCGGTGCAGGTTATCGCACTGGTTTCTTCGGAAAATGGCATGCCAAGATGCCGCCCGAGTTTAAGCCCAAAGATCATTTTGATGTGTTTGAGTCGATTCAAAGGAATCCATACTACAAGAAGCAGGCGGACGGATCGTTGCGACATGAAACCGATTTGATCGTGGATCGAGGTATTGGATTCATTCGCGAGCAACCCGCAGGAAAGCCGTTTGCTCTTAACCTCTGGTTTAATGCCTGCCATGGTGAAGATGATGATCGACGCCCCGGTATTGGTCACTTTCCTTGGCCTGAATCGACCAACGGTTTGTACGAAGATGTTGATATCCCGGCGCCGCGTTTGGGTGCTAAGGAAGTCTTCGATGCTTTGCCCGATTTTCTGCAAACGTCGATTAATCGCGAGCGTTTCTTTTGGCGTTGGAACACACCCGAAAAATATCAAATCAACATGCGAGCCTACTATCGCATGGTGACTGGGATCGATAACGCCATCGGCCGACTCCTTGAGGCGTTGAAAGAGAAAGGCTTAGATAAGAATACGATCATCGTCTATTCTGCAGACAACGGCTATTACATGGGGAACCGCGGCTTAACCGGCAAATGGTCTCACTTTGATGAATCGTTGCGAGTTCCCTTGATCGTGTTTGATCCGCGCGTACCAGCAGAGAAACGTGGGCAAGTGGTAACGGCACCCGCTCTAAACTTAGATCTACCCGCTACGTTTGTCGATTGGGCCGGAGTGAAAGTACCCGAACGGTATCAAGGCCAGAGCTTGCGACCATGGGTTGAAAACAGCACTGCTTCCAAATGGAGAAGTGAAACTTTTCACGAGCATTTTGCTGTTCGCAATCGTATCCCGGCGTTTGAAGGCGTTCGAAACGCTGAGTTCAAATATGCTCGTTACATTGACCATAAAGGTTATGAGTTTCTACATGATCTGAAGAGTGACCCCGACGAGCTAAAGAATGTTGCAAAGGATCCTAAGTATGCCGACGTTCTAAAAATGCTTCGTGCTAAAACAGACGAATATGTTGCGCGATATGGAGGTCCGCTGCCAACGTTGAAAGGAAGTTTCCAGAAATCGACTGAACCCTATCCCGTTGCCTCGGCAATGGTCGGAGCTAAGGCTGATGAAGAAGGTTTTGTTTCTGTATTTGATGGTAAATCATTGCGTGGCTGGGCTGGTGATTCTCAATACTGGTCGGTTGAAGAAGGTGCGTTGACCGGCAAAACGGATGGTAGCTTGAAAATGAATCGTTTCATTACCTGGAAGGATTCGACGATACGCAACTTTGATTTGCGAGTGAAAGTGCGAGTTACGAAGGGTGGCAATAGCGGTATCCAATATCGTGGTCTTTCACGTCCGGAGATCGGATTGGATATTGTCAGTGGTTACCAATGTGATGTGGTAGCCGGTGTCCCGCGATACAACGGCATGCTCTATGAAGAAAGAGGTCGACGCATTCTTTCGCACACAGGGGAGCGAGTGATCATCGATCGCAATGGGCAACCTTGGGTGATTGGCACTATGCCGGTCAAAGAATTTGCGGCGGACGAATGGCATGATTTTCGAGTGTTGGTTGAGGGAAATCGTCATCGCCACTGGATTGATGGACACCCTACTGCGGACTTGCTCGACTTCGATGAAAAGGGTCGAGCTTTAGAGGGAGTATTGGCAGTCCAAGTTCACGTTGGCCCGGCGATGAAGATTCAATACAAAGACTTTAGAATCAAACATCTACCGGACGATTTTCCTTTGCAGAAGTTTGATGACCATCCTATTCCGGATACCGCTTACGGAGTGCGGCCGCAGGGTAATGTCCCAGCGGATTGGAAGCCACCCATTTACGGTGACTTAAAGCAAAAATGAGGGAGAGTAAGTGCGCCCTCCTTCGCGGAGTAGTGCGACAAGGTCGGGCTAAATTTGGTCACAGAGTTTAGCGTGAGTGACCGTCGTGTGTTTCGTCTGATGGAGTGGCAACGTCTGGTGCGTCAATAGCGATGGCTCGTATCGCTTGTACGGGAATCCATAAGGTTCGATTTCTGGAATCACGCGATTGTTCGAGCACAACCCAGTCTCGATCGATGCTTTTCAGCTTACCACGCGTTGAAACTTCGGCTCCATTCATGGAATCAGAAAAAACGGACATCGGTGAATCGCCACCCGCTCCCAGTGCGTCGTAACGAAGGTACACAACGCAAATGCTGTCGACGAGTTGTTGAGGGCTGTGACTGGTAGTCGATGGTAACGGGTCGTTAGCCGATGGAGGGGCATGGCCGCAACCTGGGATCATCATGCACATACCGCAAACGATGAAGAGTGTCCCGCCCAACATGAGAAGTGAGCCACCCAAAAAACGGATTGGTTTGGTCATTGTGTAATCCTTGTAACGTCCGAAGCAGAGAGATTGGGTAAATCGCTCAAGGTTGCCTGTTGTCAACGCGGTTCAAGATGCTTAGGCAGATAGAGTAGCCTCGTTAGGCGCGCAAAGCGAGAACACGGCCCCGATTTCAGCGAGTTTTCGCCCTCTACTGGTGGCTTCAACTGGACTGTTACCTATGGTATCAATGTCAAAATACTGAGGGCCCGCATTCTCATATAAGTGCAGAGCTATGTTTCAAAACGCTGGGATCGTAAGCTGTCTGTTGTTTGGTCTTTTGGTAGGCGGTGAAGCAATTCACACCATCGAAGCGCAAGATGTAGTCCTTCGGCCCGCTTACAAGCCAGGGCCACTCGATAATCCTCTCAAAGGTTGGTGTCCATACACCGATGCGGGCCCGATTTATCAACCTTATTCGATGGTCTTTCAGTACATCTCTTGGCGCGAACTCGAGCCGACCGAAGGTGTGTATCGCTTTGATGAATGGGAGAAAAAATGGGACAGTGAACTCGGCAAGAATAAGCATGTCATTTTTCGTGTTTACATCGATTATCCTTCCCAACCATCTGGTCTTCCGGATTGGTTGAGAAAAGCGGGAGTCAAGGAGACTCGCTACGATGATTATGGTGGAGGTGTATCGCCGAACTATAACGACAAGAAGATGGTCGAGGCGATGGAACGTTTGATTGCGGCGCTTGGCAAGAGATACAACCAACATCCACGCGTCGCTTTTATTCAGTTGGGGTTACTCGGTTTTTGGGGAGAATGGCATACGTATCCTAAGCCTGAACTCTATGCCACTCCTGCCACAGAAGAACGCATTATCAAAGCGTATAAACAGGCATTCCCCGACAAGAAGTTGATGGTTCGGTACGCCCGCGATTATGCTGGCGAACAAGATTGGATTGGCTTCCATGATGATATGTTTCCTGAAGATACCGACAACGGGCAAGGTTGGAGTTTTCTAGCTGGTGTGCGACGAGAAGAACGAACGGAGAATTGGAAACTCGCAATCGTAGGAGGCGAGATGGTTCCAGGCAAAGCCGAACAGTGGCTCGGCAAAGACTATGAAACAACATTGACGATGTTGGAACGAGCTCACTTTACTTGGGTAGGGCCGTATTGTCCTGCGTTAGAGAGTCAAAGCAATCGAACTTATTTGACTCGCAGTGAAGAATTGGTTCGCAAGTTGGGTTATGAATTTCAGATCACGCAAGTAAGTCACGACGCAGTCGTAAATCGAGAGCAACCATTCAAGATTCGCTTAGAGGGAAAGAACCTTGGTGTGGCTCCCTTCTATTATCCGTGGGAGGTCCAGTGGGCGTTGCTCGACGCACAAGGAAAAGCGGTGGCTATGCAGCCGACTTCATGGGATATTCGCCAATGGCTTCCCGGTGAGTTTACTGAAGAAGCTCGGCTGCGTTTTGACGTCCCGGCTGGCAAGTATCGCTTAGCACTCGGGATTCGCGACCCTTGGACAAATAAGCCATCGATTGGCCTTGCCAACGACATCCCTACCAGCAACGGCTGGCAAGTGCTCTCTGAGCTGGAAGTCAAGAGAAACTAATCCGATGAAGTTGAACTCACTGCCTAATAAAAAGGTCCATCCGAGATAATCGTTGATTTGGTAGGCGGTGGTTTCAACGATCCCCTAAGTCCCACTGCAAAACTCAAATCGGTCTGAAACGGTAAAGATGCAGAGTCCAGAGTACGCTTCTTGAGGAAAACCTCTTTCGATGGTGAGTCCGTTTTCCCGTGACGTGCATTGGTCTAGGGAGACTGAGGATCAAACGGAAGTACGCCTAGCCTGCGGCACACGGGCTAAACAACCCAACCGATGCTAAATCGTTAGACGATGCTGGGGGATTGATTGAGAGCACCGTGTCATAGCCGCTCAGACGCTGAACCTCCCGCCAGTTCCTTTTTCGCGGCTTTCGTGCTTTTCGCGGTTCAATCCAATCCACAACTTGGCTGTTCTCGCAAACGCCTACAAAAAAAGCCGTCGATCGTTTTCGACCGACGGCTTTCGTTTGTATGAGTGGAGGATAACGGACTTGAACCGATGACCTCTTGCATGCCATGCAAGCGCTCTCCCAACTGAGCTAATCCCCCATTGGTGAGACGGATTATAACCAGAGAGTGAAATCTTGAAAAGCTGACTTGGGCGAGTTCGAGAAGTGCTTTTTACCTGGGAAAATGGGGAATGGACGAAAGATGCGTGAACAATTTCACACTGCCGGGCCATTTATTTTTCCAAATCGTCAAAGTACTCCTTCGCCGCTCGGTGATACGCCAGGCCACGCCAATGGCGAGCCCGATCTTTGGACATCAGATCGGTGATCGGCTCTCCGCCGTCATATAGAGCATAAAGCGCCTCGCGGACTAACCGGTCGGGAGCGTCCGTACGGCACGCCAAAAATGCTGTAGTGGCGAGCGTGCGGATCGGAGGGGCCTCGTGGGTAAAATAAGTGTCGGCAGCAATGTCGAAACTTCGAAAGGTAGGTTCATCCAACGCAATGTCGGTCGCCTTCTCGATCGAAATCAAGCGATAACCTTTCTTCTCGATCAAATCTCGAACGCGCTGATGCCCTGCACGAATCACCACAAAAGCTAAGTCGACCTTCTCGGGATCATTTAACGCATCCCAGCCTTCACTAATCGCTTCATATTTCGATTCATCTAAACCACAGGTTGCTAACAGCATCTCAGCCGCTTGACGATTTCCAGATTGTGGAAGTCCCAGCCATATCCTTAACTTGGCACCTCCACCCAACAAGCCTTCCAGACTCTCAGCTGGAGAATCTGCGGGTACCAGTAAATGAACGGCTTCATAATAAAGTGGCGCGACCACCGAGATATCTTCGCTGATCACTGCACTCGCTTGCAGCAAAGCCAAATCACACTCTTTGGTTACCAACAGCCTACTGTTTTCCAAGGAGCCATTTGTGGCATGAACCGTGGCTTCACGCCGCGCATGTCCCTCCAGTTTCTCCGCTAACTTCTGGCCAATCGTATGATACAAGCCATTCGCCTCACCTCCTGCAATATGAATCTTGCGGGGAAGCTGTTGGCCCATCCAATTCGAAAGACCGAACGTTAGCACCAATATCAACGGCAACAACAACGCAGTGGCGATCATCCAACGCTGCGCTAAACGTTGCCCCGGTGTTGGATCAAGTACCTTGTATCCAGCTAATGCGCCCAGCAGCGGGATGCCTAATGCCCAATGATAGAAACGTTGCAGTTGTGTTTGCGGACGCGCCTCAATCGGTCTACCACTGAGATAACGCTCCAACTCCGCAGCCAGTTCTGCTGCCGATTGATAACGCTTCGAGGGCTGCTTATGAAGACACTTTGCCACTATCGTATTGAGGTCTTCATCCATGCCGACTCGCAACTGTCGCACCGATGGGGCTGGTCGATGAATCACTTGCATCATCGTTTGAACGACCGTCGAGCCTTGGAATGGTGGCTTACCTACCAAGAGTGCAAATAGAATTGCACCGAGCGAATAGACATCCGTGGTCGCCGCATGTTGGTCTGTTCGGCCTAGCGCTTGTTCGGGTGACATGTAACTTGGCGTGCCTAATGCGCAACCACTTCGCGTCAGGCCGCTATCCATGCCAACCACTTTGGCTAATCCAAAGTCGGTCACATGCACATGATCTTCGGAATCAATTAATACGTTGGCCGGCTTAAGATCACGATGGATGACGCCACGTTGATGAGCATAATCAATCGCCTTGGCCACATCGCGCACATAGCGAGCCGCATGCCGTGGATCTATAGGGCCTTGTTCAATTAAACGCGCCAAGTCGGTGCCGGGAACATAGTCCATCGAAAAGTAATGGTGGCCGGCTAATTCACCGCACTGATACACCATCACGATGTTGGGATGATCGAGCTTGGCTGCACTGCGAGCTTCTGCATAAAAGCGTTGCACTTCATCTTCGCTCGCCAACGCACCCGAACGAATCATTTTCACAGCGACAATACGATCAAGGTGATCTTGCTTGGCACGGTACACCACTCCCATGCCACCACGACCGAGAAGTTTTTCAAGTGTGTATTCGCCAAACCGCATGGGCAACTTCGGTGCCGTCGTATCGACAGACCGTTCGGTCGGCACGTTCGTCAAATCGACTTCCGGTTGTTTACGGACATCGACCCCTACGGTGATATCCATCGAGCCTTGCGGCTCATCGATCAGTTTGGCATCAAAATGAACAGGTAACGTCGAATCTTTCACAGGATCGTCAACAGGGGGCGTTGGAGCCGGCGAGCGAACGACGCTCATTAGATTCGTCAAGCTTCCATTGGGGCCCGCCATTTTTTCCAAAGCATCGGCGGCTTCAAGCAATCCCAAGAGCTGTTCGGCGATTTCGGGAAATTGACTCGCGAATGCTTGACGATCGAGCTTCTCCCCTTCGTCGCAACGGCGCATATATTCAGCCCAAGCTGAATCGAGTTTTAGTTCGTCTTCGTTTTTCTCTGACGAATCCATCTTGTGACCGTATAGTTACTTTCGTAGGACTTCCTTGCCTGCCGACTGCCCAATGTACGACATCGCTCTTCCTATTGTTCTCTTTACCTCGCGTTTCAACTAGGAGTTTCTCGACGATAACGTCTGGAACTGCCAGAAATCCTTCTAAATAGTGGTGTGTGGCGAGGGGCGCCTGACCCTTTGGGAGGGGGATTTCGTTGGCAACTGCCGGCTGCTGGACGCTTCCAAGCATCGCTTGCCGCCGTAAGACGCTCGTTCAGGTGTGCAAACGAGCTGTGAAAAAAATCGTCACAATTGGCAGAGGGCTAAAGCCGTGGAATGGCTCGACCTATTTCGCATGATCTAAACAGGCTTGCAGTTTGGCGGAGAATTCGTCGGAGCAAACTTCGGTGATCAAGATACGTTTTTGTCGCGATGTATCACCGCTGAGAATATGGATTTGTGATTTTCGCAATCGCCAGATTTTCGAAAGCAATTCGATCACAGCTTCATTTGCTTTTCCATTTTCCGGTTTCGCTGTCACGCTGAGTTTTAATGCACCCGCTTGTTCACCTCGTATCTCATTCTTTCTTCCGCCAGGTTGAACATGAAGTGGGACGATAATGCCGCGAGGTTCTTCAGTCCACTCAATCGCCATGGGAATCCAACCTTTGCGATAATCCGCAGTCATTCCGAATCACATCTCGACACACTATTCGAACAATGCCGATCCAACTCGGATCATTGTGGAACCTGCTTCAATAGCAGCCTCGAAGTCTCCACTCATCCCCATCGACAATTCACCAAGCTGGAGAGTTGGATACTTTGTTTGCAGTGTATCACGCAATTGACGCAACCGTTCGAAACAAGGGCGAGCGGAATCATTATCGGTTCCCAGCCCAGCCATTCCCATGAAACCACACAGCTCTAGGTGCGGTGCTTCAAGAATTCGATCAAGAGTCATTTCTACTGAGGCAGGAGCCAGACCGGTTTTTGATTCGTCACCGGAGATATTGATTTCGAGAAGAACCTTAAGTTTGCTATTTTGCTTGGCTGCTTCGTTTTCTAATTCCAGAAGCAATCGCTCGCTATCGAGTGAGTGCAATAGGTGAAGCAACGGCAGGGTGCGGCGCACTTTGTTGCGTTGCATATGGCCGATAAAGTGCCATCGTAAATCGGAGGCGGTTAGCTCCTTAGCTTTGTCCCACAGATCCTGCGGCCGGCTTTCCGCCAAGTCATGACAGCCAGCTTCAATGAGCAATCGTGTTTCCAATAGAGAGGAATATTTTGTCACGCCCAGCAGTCGCACCGAGTCGACAGGTCGACCTGCTCGATGAGCGGCATCCGCCATGCGTTGACGGACTCGGGCCAAGTTGTCCGCGATTCGAATACGCAGAACTTCATCGCTTGTCACAAAACCGCCTCGCCTCGGTTAAAAACAGTTCATGGATGCGACGACGATCGCATACCTAAGTTTTGGCTGAAGTATCCGTTTCTTCTTCGTCATCATCCGCACCGCTCACTTCAATCAAAGAATCGGTGTTGCCTGTCTTGTAATCAAAACTGCACGCACAAAAATCAGCCGCAGTATGGCAACCGAGCAGCGTGCGTGGAACGGGAGTCCCAAGCGAACGATAAAAAATCCACTGGGCTCGATCTAATTGTAGGCGATAGCCAACAGCTACATCGGGCGAAACCAATTGAAGGTTTTCTGCGACCGTCAATGGCCGCCATGTCAGTGGAGCGTTTTGATGCTCGCGGCGAATGGCCATGACCAGCGGTGCATAAAGGTTTTGTGATTCCGACGAATGTTGCACACAGATCCAGCCATCTTCCACGCTCAATTGATGTGGAGAAGCTTGACGTCGCCATTCGCCGCTGGCCATTGGTACCAGCAATGCTTGACGTTTGCCTTCAGATGTCAACCAACACTCTCGCGTTTTTTCGGGATGTTCAACCTGATAATCACCCGCTAACGGTAAGGTCGATTGAATCCGCCAGTTCGCTTTGCGGGACCCCATAAGCGCGTCAGCCAACATGACGATTCCCGCTTCGCGAATGAACAAAATTTGGCGTTGGATTTTGCAATGGTCGTCGCAATGGGCTTCGAGTTCCAGGTAATCCACATCATCTTCGGAGAACCAGCAGACTTCTTGCCATGAATTCGTGATTGGCAATTCACGCTCATCGCACCACACAGTGCAACTCCAAGGGCCGGCCACCAAAGATTCGCCCTTTATACCGACAATTTCTAGAAGCAGCGGATCGACGGAATAGTCGACCGCCACGCGCGATCCATGTGATTCCCAATCGCGTTGCATCACACCCGCTTCACCATTGGTCCAATAGGATGTCGGGGGAGCCAATTTCTTGCTCGCTGTTTCCGCATTCGTTGGTAATGAGGCAGCGGATCGTTTAGGGAGCCGCGCAGCTAGTAATGTGCCGAGTCCCTTCGGACGCCCCGCAATCCGAAATGCCATCGCCCAAAACTCGTCGAAGACTTCGCCCGCATAGGCACGGTGCGGCGAAAGAAGCAGCGAACCATCTTTTCTCGTCCAACGCAATGTTTCCAGAAGCAGGTTCGAAAAGCCTCTCTTGAATTCAGTGTCGATCGGAGTGAGTCCCAAACTTTCGCACCAATTCAAGGAGCGAATCGCGACGGACATTGATGCCCGCAAGCGACGGCCACCACTTTGGATCCAGGCGGCTGCATCGTCTTTGGCGGCAGCTACCGTCTCATGCAAAGAATGGGCAGCCGTTTCGCCCCATGATTTTGACATCCGCGAATCTTCGCCCCACGAAGCGAAGATCATTGGAAGTTCTACATGCGTGATCAACCAACTGATCATGTCCACATCTTCGGCGGGCAAACGGTGGGCGACTTCAAGCGAATCGATCCAGCCGTTGCGAATATTGTCGATCCACTCCGTATCTAGCTTCTGCAGCCAGGGCCAACAGGTTGCCAATGCAGCAGCGCCAAGCATTGTCTCGGCATGCAGAGTTCGCATAGGCGTTTCTTGGAAAACCCATTGCAGTGATGAAGGAAGCGCTGGCTCTTCGGTTTCAGCGGAACGTTCGCTTGTTTCCGATTCGATAAGCCACTGCAACGCAGCGAGCATCTGTTCGAAACGCTGAACTCGCAGCGGGCTTAGTCCCCAGCTGTATTGTTGCAGTCGAGTTAAGGCAGCTTGGGCTAGCTTCTTGGGGGGCGCTTGAGTTAGGAGCCGGGAGCGAATGTGAGCAGGCGCAATGTTGGCAGCTCGCAGCCAGTCGGTTAAAGCGACATCGCGGGCAGGCGATGGTGTTTTTTCCACCTGATGCTTCTTCGTTTTCTTGCTCGTTTTGTCTTTGCGTACGGAAGATTTTTCGAGCGGCTTATTTTCGATGGCCATAGGACATTGCTTTCTAGGATGCGCAAGTGTGCTCCACTACAAGTTCACTATTTTGCTGATTTTGACTCTCTTGTGCTAGCCCCGATACTGTCACACTCGACTGGCAGCAGGTTCGGTACACGGGCGAATCGAAAGTTTGCCAGATCGCGGAAAAGAGCCAAAAAACCTGATAATCCGTGGCGTTCGGACTGTCATCCAGTCTGCGGGTAAAGCGAGAATGTACCGAAAGTTGTACAAAGCAGCCCCGGGGGGACGCTGTCCGATAACGAGCGAATTGTGGGAAAAGCGGAGAGATGGACAAGAGAGCACTGGGCAAATCGTGTCTGAAATCTGGATGTTTTGGAACGATTGTAGTTGGGTAACTCTCTGGTTTTTCGCTTTGGCAGCGTGGCCAATTTTGGTAATCATTGGGTATCTATCCAAATGGCGGTACAATGTTTGCTAATTCGGAGACCGCAAGGTTGATATGCATCGGGGGCTCCATCGAGAACACGAAAGGAATGTAAGGATGAAGCGATATTTGGGAACGCATTTCCTCAGCATGTTGTGCGGTCTACTGGTAGGTTGCTTGTCGGCAGTGGCTTTGGCACAAGAGCCAGGACAAGAACCAGCAAAAGAAACGGAAGAAAATAAGCAAGAAGAAGCGAAGAACGATCCTGCGCAGGAAGCGGCTCCGGCTGCTGAGGAGTCGATGGCTTGGCCAAAGCGAACCACATTAGAACAAAAGGTTGCTCGAGTATTCGGGCCTCCACCGGGCATGACACGCTTAGCCAAAGATGCTCGTATCTGGCTCGATGTCAAAAATAAACGCGTTGTGGTTGACGGTTACGTTGCTCTGCGTTTAGGACAGTTGGAGATGTTTGCTTGCCCAGCCGGCACCAAAGAACATGAATCGGTTATCGGCCTGCTTACGAAAGCTCAATATGTACATGCTGGGCTATTGGCAATTGGTGCCAAGCCCGGAAGTCCAGTTAAGTTCGAGCCAACCTACACAGCTGCCAATGGATCAAAAATCAAGATCGAGATTTTGTATGTAGATGACAAGGGAAATAAAAAGCGGGTGTTAGCTCAAGATTGGGTTCGGCAAGTTGGGACGGAAAAGACCCTCGACATGGACTGGGTCTTTGCCGGGAGCGGTATGTGGAAAGATCCTGATACGGGGACAGAGCAATATCTGGCGGAAAGTGGGGACCTGATCTGCGTTTCCAATTTTACAACCGCAACCCTCGATTTGCCGATTCGTTCGAGCCAAGCCAATTCGTCGTTGTTGTTTTCCGCTTACACCGATCGAATTCCGCCCGAGCAAACGCCAGTCCGTTTGGTGCTGAGCATCAAACCTGACGATGAAAAAAACGCTGAGGTAAAAGAGGGCGATGAAAAGTAGGGGCCGAGCCCAAGTTACCTTGCACTTCGTCTATCGTAACCACACCGCTGGAGTTCGTTTAACCCGTAGCTGTAGCGCAGCGGAGGCTAGGCGGACAGGGGAGAAACGCAATCCCCTGAAAGCGCTCTATAAACCAGGGAGCTGGAGTTCGTTTAACCCGTAGCTGTAGCGCAGCGGAGGCTAGGCGGACGGGGGAGAGACGCAATCCCCTGAAAGCGCTCTCAAAAAAGATGTGCAGAGTAGATCGGGCCAAGCAACTCCAACGTTCCATCCCTAGTTATACGACACATCTTTTTGAGAGCGTATTCAGCAGTTGGCGACCTTGCCCACTCACCTCTCCTTTCGCCCAAGGACGGATTGCAACAGCTCCAACATATATCGGCCTTAAGCCCGAAGGGCCGACGCACCCTAGCGCGATCCGCCCAAAAAGTCTCCTAGTTTCCTCTGGCCATTGTGCGAAATTGCTGTCCCCATAAAAGTACAAAAGTGCAATCGATATGACCAAATGTGCTGTAGTATGGTCAGACAAAAGCCAAAGTCTTGGAGCACATCTATGAGTACTCATCAACAACTGCTCTATCATATCATCTTCAGCACGAAGAACCGGCAACGATGGCTAACAGTGCGTATTCCCGCCAAGGTTGCTGTTTCTGATTTGTCGGCAAGCTCAATCGTTCGAGGATGAATATTTAGCGATGTAAGCGAAACATGAAGTTGAGTATGGCAAGCGGTATGTGTTCGACTAATGTGTCGGCCCTCCGGGCCTTTTGCGTTTCTCTGTGATCGGAACTGGGGCCTTCGACCTCGGCAGAGGATGTACCAGCCCTTCGGGCTTTCGCCCAATGACCATTTGCAGCAGTTTCAACCTATACCGCTCTGATACCCCGTAGCGCTGGCGTGTCCGCCGCGTCCAGGTATGGGGCGAACGACCTCAGCTATCGCATTTTCATGAGATGATTTTGATACGCCAGAAGATGTGTAGTATCAGAAGGGCTCGATGTTGCCAGCGACATACAGTGTCGCGTATTTGCGACGCGTGGCTAGTCATTATGATGTCATTTTTTGAAGGTGTACGCTGGCTAACGCCGCCGGGAAAATATTCCGGCGGTCTTAAGTCTTTGTTTTATATGGGTTTATGGCGTTGTGTCGCGATTTCGTTGCGAATTGGCACGGAATTCGAATTAGTACAAGATCATGAACCTGTAGCACTGCTCGAAACGTTATCGAGCCAGCCCCAGTAAGCTGACAACGCGGTCAGGTTCACCTCAAGCGAATTTTAGGGAGGACCAATGCCATGAGGGGAATGATCCGATTACTCGTCGTCTTCGGCCTAGCCGGAATCTTTACCAACATCAGTTCCTTGGTTTATGCAGGACAATGGGATCGAGCTGTTGGGCCAGCTCGCACGGTTGAAAATGCAGCTCGTGACTTGCGTCGACGCATGGAACGTGTTGTCAACAATCGCTACTCCATCGAACAAGCCGTTCGCCTAGAGCGAGTTGCCGGTGAGATGGTCAACCTGTTGCAGATCAATTCATCGCGCCCCGGGGAAGTGAGCCAACTTATGAATGAACTCGACGTTTTGCACGAGCGAGTGCAATCGGTAGTGTTGATTGAAACCAATCGCCGCAACGACAATACATTGCGTGTTCAAGCTGACACTTTGGCAAGACGCTTTACTGAATTGAAATTGGCCCTGCGCCGTGTGACTGTGGATCCCTTGGATTGTGGTGTCGCTGGCGGTCTACCTTACAGTAGCGGCTATGGTAATCGCGATCGGTTCGATTCACGATTTGATTCGCGTCATGATTCGCGTTATGACTCGCGATTCGGAGATGATTGGAATCGTCACTATGATGATTCGTGGCGAAGTGAAACTCGCTACTATCGCTCGACACCTGGAGGTGTTGGCTACTACGGTGGAAGTAACTTCGGCAACAATGGAATCGGCTTTAACGGAGGGAACAATATCGGCAACAACGGTAATGGCTTCCAAGGTTCGATTCAAACTCGAAGCGGTCGTTACTCGTTCAGCATCGGCCGATAAGAGTCTGCCACAAAAGGAGTTGAATGCAAGGATGCACCATCAAATTGACACTACTCACTCTCCTCCATTTTTATCGCTTGACGAGCGAGAGAATGCCGAGGAGAGTTTCATTTTTTGGGTGTTCGGATGGTGAGTTCATGGGCTCCGAGTCCCCAATTCGCTTCGGATTCGACGAAAGCGCGAATCGCACAAGCCCCTTTGGCTTCAGCAGGAATTTGAATCTCCGTTTCAAAATCACCCGCCTTGATCATCATGGAATGATGCGCGAGAGTAGGTTGATTGGCTAGTTCGTAAATCTCTATTTTCGTGATCGGAGGGGCCGTCGGTGTGTCTCCATTGGCTGGCGTTGATTTTTTTTGGGCTTGTATCGCCTGCTTCGCGGCATCGGGAACACGATCGCGACGAACGATGAGATCGAGGGTGAGCAGTCCATCCAGCGGGGAGTGTCCACGAACTTTGAGCGTGCTCGATGATTCCGCTGAGGACTCGATGGTGAGCGTGATGGGTTCTGGATGATGGATTCGCAGCATCGGATCACCAAGAAGATTCATCATATGGATATGTTCCAATCGCTCTTGATCGAGATCATGATTGCTGGGGCTCAGCGCGCTGGCAAGGCGATCGATCCATTGACGTTTGTCGTCTCCCTTAGGAGATGCAGTGGCGTCCACGTCAGCTTTTGTCATCGAGCGACACTTGGCTTGTCGCAAGATATCGCCCAGGGTTTCACACCGATCTTCAAAGCAAATTTCTAACATTTCACTTCCCATTACGCTCATGCCGTAGGGGCCTGTCATACGCGAGCCGGCTAAGGCAGCGATGGGACCATTGGGTTGTTTGATTAAGCGTTCTGCGATCGAATCTTCTTTGGCATCAAAGGCACCTGTGTAGCAAGCGAGAAAGACCGCGATTGGAGATTTGGCTCCTGGTTGAATTTGTGCAAGGCATTGTTCATCCATGATGCAATGCCAACGATCTTCGTCACGAATAAAATCGAGATGACGGATATTGCCGTGTCCCATGTAAATCCAGAAGAGTCCACCTTCGTTAAAGCGTTTGATGGTGGTGTTCGCAAATTCGGAAGGTGGTGGACAATACGGGCTGGCTGGACTCGCTTGTGTGAGCGAAATCGAATAGCCATGCGGAATGCCTTGGCTCAGGAATTGTTTGGCGGTCATTTCCACAGCGGAGTCAATGAGGACGCCAAAGCCGCCGACGCCTGCTACGACGTGAACTCGACGTCGCCATTCTGAAAAGTCATTATTCTTCTCATATTGCAATAGCCGAGTAATCCACGATCGCAATTCGAGTTCATTGTCGCAGGGGATGCGGCCAACCGCGAGTTCTGGCAAGCCATCTTGATCGAGGTCACCATAAGGATTGTCGGTGGCGATATGCGGTTCGCTGCCAAAACGGACCATCGCTTTCGAGTCGACGTAATAGGTCGGTATCGTTTGGCTGAAATCACCCGAAGCGATTACTTCGGTGCTAGCCACATCACCGATCAAAAACAAATATTTCAGACGCTGAGGATTGGCTGCGGCGATACTCTGAATTTTCTTCTTCAGTTCATCGCGCGAGGCGTGAGTGTCGAGAATCGAGATCGCAAGGCCTTGTTGTTCTCGATGGACCAACCATGGTTTGAGTTCTGTGTGCCAAGCTTTGGGACAAATGACAATCGCATCGGTATCATTGACGACCTTCAGTTCAGTCGCAGGTTTGGTCAACGGAACTGGAGCAGCTACTGTTCCGCGAAGGGGATTGCGAAGTGGTGAGCTTGGCTGTTGAGCTGCGAGTTGAATTCCAAAGCCGAGCCAAGCGACTAAGGCGAGGCACGCGATGTGCTGTGAATGCGATTTGTGATACCGTTTCATGATTGCCACCATCCTTAGGAAGAACAAAATGCAGGTACAGCATCCCTTTGCACCTGCATCACACATCGAGTTAACCGTGAAATCGACTAAGCTCGTGAGACAAACTCGCCCGTGAGCGTATTGACGCGAACACGCTCTCCTTGTTCGATGTATTCAGGGACCTTGATTTCCAAGCCGGTTTCGAGTTTGGCTGTTTTGGTACGAGCTGTGGCCGAATTGCCGCGAACAGCTGGATCGCATTCTGCGATGTTCAGGTCCACTGCACTCGGAAGTTGCAAGCCGACGCAACGATCTTCATAGATCAAAGCGTACATCCCTTCGAGACTTTCTGTTACGTAGGGGACTTGATCGGGTGCGTCTTCCATAGCCAGTTGGAACTGGTCATAGTTTTCAACGTCCATCAGATGTAAATGGGTCGGGTCTCGATACATCAATTTGACAACGCGTTTCGCGAAGTCGGCTTCGGGGAGCGAGTCTGTTCCCTTGAGCACAATATCGACTTTGTTGCGAGTGATGAGATTGCGTGCGCGGTACTTATACAACGTTGCAGCGCCGCGTGCCGATGGCGTTTGAACGTGGATGTTTTCAATCATCACAGGATTGCCTTCGAACACAACAACGGCACCAGTCTTGATATCTTTAGCGAGCATGATTTCTCCGTACGCTCTGTACATTAATACGATGTGAGAAAAGTTATTTCGTTTTGGACTTGAGAACCGGATCGGACGCCAATGGCAGTTTCACGGGCTTGCCGGTCTGGGCGGATTTGTAAATGGCCAAGATTAGTTCTACGGAACGCCGCCCTTCGGCTCCGTCGATCATCGGTGGTCGGCCCGCTTTAAGGGCGGACATAAAGTCTTTGAGCAATTCGCGGTGAGCATGATGGCCGATCGCGGCTGGATCGCCAGCGCCCCCGCCGGTTTTGGTGCGTGAGGCCATTTCGTCACGAATCTGTTGGTCTTTGGCTGTCGGTTTGGCAAACTCCCAGCGAATAATGTTCTCTTCTTCCAATACCGCAGAACCTTGTGAGCCACTGATTTCGATCTTCTTGAGGGCTCCAGGGAACGCAGCCGTTGAAGCTTCGATGACACCTACGGCGCCATTGGCAAAGCGGAGGGTGGCCACAGCTACATCTTCCACCTCGATGCGTTCATGTGCGAGCATGTCGGTGTACGCGCTGACTTCCACAACGGGCCCCATGAGCCATAATAACAAGTCGACGCTGTGAATCGCTTGATTCATCAAAGCACCGCCACCATCCAGTTTCCATGTGCCGCGCCAAGCTCCACTATCGTAATACTGTTGCGTGCGGAACCATTTGACGTAGGCATCACCCAAGACCAAACGCCCGAAACGATTTTGGTCGACAGCTTTTTTGAGCAACTGTGCCGAATGGTGAAACCGCGATGGGAAGATGGTCACCAATTGAACTTTGTTTTCGCGACATGCCTCGATGATTTTATCGCAACGCTTCAAAGTGACTTCGAGAGGCTTTTCGACGATCACATGTTTACCCGCTTTGGCGGCTGCAACAGCTGGTTCCATGTGTGCACCGCTAGCAGTGCAAATGGTAATCGCGTCGATGTCGGGGCGAGCGAGTAAGCTCTCCAATGAGGATTCGACCTCGCAGCCAAACTTTTCAGCCAACTGTTGAGCGCGATCTGAGGTGCGGTTGTAGCAGGCAACCAGTTTGGCACCGCGAATCTCTGCGATTGCCCGCGCGTGAAAATTGGCGATCATGCCGCAGCCGATGATTCCAAAACCGAATGCCATTACGAAAAACTCCCGCCGAAAGATCCGGGAGCTGTTGGCTCCCGTAGAGTGATTTGTCTTACGGCTGGAATTCTAATCGAAATACGGGCTTGATATCGAGACCACTCAGACGAGTTCTTTCATCGGGTTTACGCCCGCATCGACCGGGTATTGAGGGCGGCCACGCAAATCGAACTCACGTACCGAGTTTAAGTCGATACCCATCTGGTGATACAAGGTAGCCAAGATCTCTTGGAACGTTGTGGGCCGTTCGGTTGCATACTCACCCAGGCGGTTTGTAGCACCGATCACTTGTCCATGTCGCATGCCACCGCAAGCTAGCAAGGCACAGGAAACTTGGGGCCAATGATCGCGACCGGCGTCTTTGTTGATTTTGGGGGTACGGCCGAACTCGCCCCACACGACAACCGACACATCTTTATCGAGTCCTCTTTCGACCAGATCGTCGATCAACGCACAAAGGGCTTGGTCAAGGCGAGGAATGTCTTCCCGGCAGCGATCAAAGTTGCCACCATGCCAATCCCAACGACTAAAGTTGAGGGAAACAGCACGGGCACCCGCTTCCACCAATCGGCGGGCAATCAAGAAGTTTTCATTCATGCGCGGGGCACCGTCCGCATGGAATTCCGACATGCCTTTGCCGTAGCGTTCCACAATTTTGGGATCTTCTTTGCTGAGGTCCATCGCATCGGCCAGTTTGCTGCTGGTCAGAATACCCAGGGCCTGTTCTGTAAAGGCATCAAGGCCCGACATAGCACCGGTGCGGTCCGTGTCACGTCGGAATTGATCGAGAGAAGTCAACAGCTGACGTCGGTCATTCAGGCGATCGAGCGTGACATCCTTCAAAATCATGTTATCCAGTTTGGAGACTTCGCCGCGTCCACCTACCATGCGAAATGGAGCGTGAGCCATTCCCAAAAAACCACCTTTACCTGGTTCGCCCCACGGAGCATGGTCGGTTTTGTACATCAAGCTTAAGTGTGGCGGAACAGCAGGATCGACTGGGCCTTGCAGTTTGCTGATCCAAGCTCCAAACGAGGGCCAGCCGCCAGCAGGTGGATTGCGTTCGCCACGACCAGTGACGCATTGTTCGCTGTAGTGTGGCCCTTCAGCCCCAACGACCGATCGAATGATGGAGCAATGTTGCATGCGTTTGGCTAGACCCGCAAACAGTTCGCAGATTTCAATGCCTGGAACATTCGTCTTTACAGGCCGCAGTTCTCCGCGAATTTCGGCGGGCGCGTCCATCTTGAGGTCGAACATATCTTGATGGGGTGGGCCGCCCGGGAGAAACACATTAATCACCGCTTTGTGATTGGTGTTTATTCCCGCCTTAGCTTCCGCTGCGAGAACCTGGGGCAATGTCAGCCCACCCAGTGCCATGCCACCCACTTTCAGAAAATCACGGCGAGCGACGCCGTCACAAAATTTATCGGCCACCGGTTTGGAGAAAAACGTCAGCATGGATGGGCTCCTAGCGCATTTCGATTTCGGGGTCGGACTCAAGCGAAGCTTAAGTGGACGTGGGTACGGGGGGAGCGTTCTAGTCGTTAGTTCGCTCTACGTAATCGATCGAACAGGTGGGTGAATCTTGTGAGGGAGGTGGGAAATGGGCCCTAAGCTGGGCTCTTGGGACAACAGGATAGCAATTCGCACCACCCATTTCAAATATTTTCTATCGGCATGTTAAATTAGGAAAGGGGCGTTAAACCCCCTTACGGCCGCTTTTTCGGAAAAAAATCCTCCAGGACTATTGAAAGCATTCGGGGGTTGTGATAATTTACGGTTATTCCATCCTCCCTCTCCGACCTGCAATGGGCTAAATCGGTCCCTTGCGGGTTCTTGTCAGGAGCCCATTCGAGGAAACATGCGTCAAAGAGCTGCCCATCTTTGAACGGTTTCCTTGAATGGGCTTTTTCATGCGCTCAAGGAAAACGCCCGAGTAAAAATGGGGTTTCCTGTCATAATGGAATTTCCCCGCAGCACTTTGCTAGCCATTTCTCTTTAGGTTTTGTTTGTTCTTCCATGGACTCCGAAAAGGCAATTCGTAAAACCCTGCAAGTCACCAGCCGCATTCCTCCTCCCGCGCGCCGCATGGAGGCTCTGGTGCAGCAGTTGTTGCAACTTCCAAGGCAGCAATGTCTCAATGCCATTCGCGAGGGAGCGGTGAAGGTTAATCGTCGTGTCGATACGCGAGGGGCGCGATTTTTGGAGGAAGGGGATTGGATTGAAATCGATTACACGCCGCCACCGGTAAAAGTAAAAGGACCTGCGGCCGATAAACGTTTGCCGGTTGAGATCGTGTACGAAGATGAAGCGATTGCGATCGTCCACAAGCCCCCTGCCCTACTCACTGTTCCTACTGCCATGCGCGAGAGTCGCACCGTGATCGGCGATCTCAATCGCATGTTGCAGCGCCGGCATCCTGCCGAAGAAGCATTTGTCGTTCATCGTTTAGATCGTGGTGTCTCCGGGATTTTGGTGTTTGCCAAAAGCGTCGAATTGGCGGAGAGGATGCGCGATCAATTTGCAGCGCGAAAGCCGAAGCGGCAATATCATGCATTGGTTTATGGTGTGGTTGAGAAAGATAGCGGAACTTTCGAGAGTTTTTTGGCAACTGACGAGCATTTGAATCGATATTCTACGGACGACGAAGAGTCAGGGCAGCATGCGATCACGCACTATCGCGTCATCAATCGATACGAGGATGCGACCCATGTGGAAGTGTGGTTGGAAACAGGACGCCGGAATCAAATTCGAGTCCACTTTGCTGAGGCGGGGCATCCATTGATTGGGGATGAACGGTATGCACGCGACCGTCAGTCGCATAAGCATTGGCCATCGCGTCGAATTGCGTTGCACGCTTTGACATTAGGCATAGATCATCCGCTCACCGGAAAAGTAATGTTTTTCGAAAGTCGTCTCCCTGTCGAGTTCGAGAACTTTTTGCGATCTCAAAATTCGGGTGAGGCAAAGCGAAGCAAGAAACCCAAACGTTGAGGTGTGGCCTCAAAAAAGGCTAAATCTCTACGATCGGAAAGAGTTGATGGATGAATCCAAACTCGCCCATTTTCCTGGAAAAATTGGGCATTTCTCTCCTTTCCCTAGTTGAGGAATCGGGGCATTAATGGCAGACTGCGTCTTTCCCTTTGCAAGCCCATGCGGGAACGCGGTTTCCATGGTTTTTCGCTAGCCATGGTATTTCGCTAACCATGGTATCTCGGCTCTGGATCGCAACAGCGCGAACCATCAGTCGTTTCTGCCGTAGGACCCGTATCTCGAGATGCCCAACTGTCCCCGAACGTTCGCGGAGTCCTTCATGAAACGCACGTGGTATGCTTCGTTAATGGCAACGGCCTATTCCTCCGTTATTCCTGCTTTTATTTGTGTTGGTTTCATGAGTCAAATCAGCTCAGAACTTTCTGGTCAAACGCCCGCTCCAGCCACAGCTCCTGCTGCAACCGTAACACCTGTGGCTCCTGCGGCCCCTGTTGCGACTCCAAGACCGATGGTTATTGAAGACCTATATCGATTCCAACGTGTGGCTGATCCGCAAGTTCGTCCGCAAGGCGATCTGGTCGTATATCAGGCTAGCTCGGTCGATTTGGCTTCGAACAAAACATCAACCTCTCTTTGGCTCGCCGCCGTAGATGGTAAGACACCACCTCGTCAGTTAACCAATTCGCAAGGTAAGAGCGATCGTCATCCGCGCTGGTCTCCGGACGGTAAGAGAATTCTCTTTGAATCCAGTCGCAGCGGTTCAAGTCAATTGTGGGTGATCGATATTGCAGGTGGGGAAGCCAAGCAGCTCACCACTTTGAGCACTGGTGCTTCGACCGCTATTTGGTCCCATGACGGTAGCAAAATCGCATTTGTCTCGGCCGTCTATCCTGAGTTCAGCGAATTGAGTCCCAAAGAAAGCGACGAAAAAAACAAAGCCAAGAGCGATGAAATTGAAGCCAATCCAGTTAAGGCAAAGGTATTCGGTAAATTGTTCTATCGCCACTGGGACAGCTATGTGGAAGATCGCCGCCAACATTTGTTTGTGTGCGATGCTGATGGTTCCAATTGCCGCGATGTGACGCCTGGTGACCGCGATGCGTACGCTACCTCAACCACGTTTAGCGTTGGGGATGACTTCACATTTTCTCAAGATGATACTCACCTTATCTTCTCTGCAGCACCTGCAACAGCAGAATCGTGGAGCACCAATTACGATCTGTGCCGTGTCGATCTTACGGCACCCAGCAAAGAATGGGAGACATTGACGCCCAAGAATCCTGCCGCTGATGTGTACGCGAAGTTGAGCCCTGATGGAAAGAAACTCGCCTATCGAGCCCAGAAGATCGCCGGCTATGAAGCAGATCGTTGGCAGTTGATGGTGGTTGATATATCTGAGTCCGGTGAATTTGCATCGGAACCCAAAAGTTTAACCGCTGAACTTGATCGCACCTGCGATGATTTCCAATGGGTTAACAACCAGTCGATTTTGTTTACCACCGAAGAAAACGGGGCACGCAAAATCTACTCCGTGCAACTTGCGGACGCGAAACCGGCCCCATTCGGAACGGATCGCGGTCAGATAACTTCGCTGTCAGTAACAGGCACCGTCGTTGCCTATTCCAAGAGTTTGATGAGTTCACCAGCTGAGATTTACGTGCAACTTATTCAAGCCAATGACAAAGGTGTTGTCCCCTCCGGCAAGCCGCTTTTGTTGAGCCATGCCAACGACAAGCTTCTGGCTGAATTGAATTTGCCTCGCCCAGAAAGCGTGGAAGTGCCTGTCGAGGGTGGGAACATGCAGATGTGGATACTAAAGCCACCTGGGTTTGATCCCGCCAAGCGTTGGCCGATTGCCTATTTGGTTCACGGCGGTCCGCAAGGAGCTTGGGAAGATGGTTGGTCATTCCGCTGGTGCCCAGAACTATGGGCGGCACAAGGTTACGTCGTTGTATTGCCCAATCCACGCGGCAGCACAGGCTTTGGACAAAAGTATGTCGATGAAATCTCGGGCGATTGGGGTGGAAAGTGCTATCGCGACCTGATGGCGGGTGCTGATTACATCGAAAAGCAGCCTTGGACCGACAGCACGCGAATCGGTTCGGCTGGGGCGAGTTTCGGTGGCTACATGATGAACTGGTTTGCCGTCAACACGGGCCGGTTCCAATGCCTCATCACGCATTGCAGCGTCTGGAATTTTGAGAGCATGTGGGGAACCACCGACGAGCAATGGTTTGATGAGTATGAACATGGTGGACTACCTTGGGAGAAGCCAGAGAAGTACCGCGAGTTCTCGCCGCATACCAAAGCCGGTAACCTAGGCAAATTCAAAACGCCCATGTTGGTGATCCATAACGATCTCGACTTCCGTTGCCCGATCGGACAGGGACATGAATTGTTCACTTCCTTGCAACGCCAAGGTGTGGCCTCGCGCATGGTAAACTTCCCAGACGAAGGTCACTGGGTAAATAAGCCGCAGAACTCGAAGTTCTGGCATCAGGAAGTCTTTGCTTGGTTGGCGAAGTATGTTCCGCCAGGTGGCCGTTAAGAAAGTGAGATAACTGCCCGATGACTAAACTTCTAGGCGATTTGAAAAGTCATCGGGCCATCATTATCAAAGGCTTATTATTCTTGCTGCTCGGCATTTTGGCAGCTGCAATGTTACTAGCCTACGCGCCGGACTGGCGCGTAGGACTCTTGCTAGTGATCACCATCTGGGCGTTCTGTCGCTTCTATTACTTCGCCTTCTACGTCATCGAACACTATGTCGATGGGCAATACAAGTTTTCTGGGCTAGCGTCTTTCATTCTCTATTTGTTACGTCGCAATTGAAGCACTACCATTTTGCTGAAACGTAGAGATTTGGAGCTAGAGCGAAATGGAACGAGGGCATGCGATAGTTGTCAAAGGGAGGTTGGTGTGACCAACGATCTTTCAAAGGTGAATCCTGCCCTTACACTCCGCGACTATCTAGCGACGCTGCGTGAATCGATCGTTGGTTCAAACTCTGGCTTTTGGTCAATGACAGTCGAACATGTTTTGTGTTCTTGTGAACGATACATCGAACAGTTAGACGGAAGCGACTCACCCACGTATCGATATCTCTTCTTTTTGCATGAGATGGGGTTATGTAAAAATAGCTTTACTCTTGCTGATTCATTGCGGTACATGTGCGTGGATGACTATGCCGTTGATGCAGTTCTGTTCAATGAGATGGTCGCTTCTCTACAAAAGCCAGTGTTTCAAAGATATGCGAGTTATTGCGATTCGCGAACCAATCCATCGTATGATGGTGTTGATTATGAAGCGAGTCAAAAGAAGTTGGTTCAACGCTTGGTTCACATGCAGTTAGATTGCTTTTTGGGACCATCTCAATTTGGAAATGCGGCAGCTCGGGAAGCATTGGTTTTGTTTCACGAGGATTTGATTGCCGCTTGTTTACCAAGCTTATTTGAGACTCTTCGTTGGCATTATAGAGAATTTCTGGCAGAGAAAAGAATCGAGGGGAGTTTCTGCCATTCGCAATGGGAAGACGGTGCCCGCTTTTTCGAATTGGAGCCCGCTTTTCAAGAGTTCTACCGCGAATATTTGACGAGGTTGCTCGTCAAGAATACTGGCTCAGCAGAACTTCCTATCGATTCACTTCGTTCTGCTTACTCGGAAACATGCCAAAAGTGCATCATTGCGATTACTTCAACCCCTTGACCCATTCCAGTAATACAGCGCCCACTTTGCACATCGATTCGCCACTGCAGTTCGCTGGTACATCTTTCTCGGTGTGCCAATATTTCTCACCTCGGGTCGAAGGTCGTGGATAGTCAAAATCGATAATGTCGATCGTTGGGATTTTGGCGATTTCATTCAAGGGCAAGTGGTCGTCTCGCACGGTATGCCGAGTTCGCTGGACAAATTCTCGAATCTTCATTTTGGCGGCGATGTTCCATACGTCGCGAACCAAGTTACGAGCAAAATCATAGCTGTGACGTTCGTAATAAAGTTGCAGTTCTTTGTCGGCGATCATGTCGAGTAAGATCCCCGCTTCATAAGTGAACTCCTTGGGGGCACTAGCATATTGCGTAGCAAAATGCTTTGATCCCAAGAAGTACTCGCCTTTGGTACCGTCATTTTCAAAGATCAATTCTTCTCCATCGAACATCACCAAATCAACGCCAACTTTCAAATCCATTTTCATCAATTGAGGAGCGATTTCCTGAAACAAGGCGGGGCCGCTCGCGCCGTCGTTCGCGCCAATAAAGACTCCTTGTGGATTGACGGGGTCGTAATCAGGAAAGGGACGTGTGTCGTAGTGCGTGCAAAACAAGACTCGTCGCTTTAGCTCTGGGGCGATACGTACAATGATGTTCTTCATCGTGACGGTCTTACCATCAAGCGGATGTCGAACCTCGAACTCTTGCGTTTCTACCGTCGCGCCAATTCCCTTAAAATGTTCGATCAAATAAGTTTGTAATTTTTCAATCGCAGGCGTTCCGCTGGGGCGTGGTCCAAATTCACAGATCTTCTCTAGATACGCGAAGGCCCGCTTGGGCTCCAACCCATTTGGCGGCGCCCAAGAATAGGCCGAGGATGGAGATTCGGAGTTCCCTGTCGCCCACCAAGCGACTAAGCCACCAGCTACGATGGCTCCCAAGACCAAAATGACTGCTGGCACGCGACTACGTGTTTTGCCTGTTGAAGTCGACATTGTGGTTAGCATCGGGGCCGTGGCATCATGGCTCATGTATGGCGCTCAAACTAGAGTAGATTCTACGTTACTGTTAACGCACCGCGTTGTTGATGGATTCGCAACACAACCGGATGCGAATGGGACTCCGTTCCAGCCCTTTTGGCAGCACGCTCCATTACAACTTACGAAAATGGGCGTCCCAACGCAAGCGAACCATCAAGGGGCCACGAGGGCAAATGGCCCTTAAATAGTGGGTTATCGCGGCATTCACGTCGAGAATCGGGCGAGCGAACTTCCGCATTTTCGCCAACCCATTTACAATACACATAGACCCTGAAAAGCGAAGGTTTCCAGCGTGATGGACCTAATTCGCTTGGGCAATCAGGCGTCAAAGGATGGAGCATGCCGAAGATATTTAAGACCCGTGACATTACGGGGCACATGATTTTGTTGGGAACCGGCACCAGCGTAGGTGTCCCAACGATCGGTTGCGGTTGCCCCGTCTGTACCGGCGGAGACCCTAAGAACCAGCGTTCTCGCTGTGCGGCGATCGTGGGGCTGCCGCAGGGAAACTTGCTGATTGATACACCTCCCGAATTGCGGTTGCAGTTGGTCCGAGAGGGAATCGGAATCGCTCACGCCGTGATATTCACCCACGAACATGCGGATCACTTGCTCGGTCTCGATGATGTGCGGCTCTTCCCTTTTACCCTTGGGCACGCGGTTCCTATCTATTGCGAACCGATTGTCGAAAGTCGTATACGGACAACTTTTGATTATGCCTTTATGGAACGCGTGCAAACGCACGAAGGGGCGACTCCCAAGCTAGAGTTGCGCTCACTCTCGCTTGAACCTTTGGAGTTACTCGGAGCCAAAGTTACCCCGATTCGCTTATTGCACGGACCACATTTTCAAGTGCTCGGATTTCGCTTCGGCAATGTCGCCTACTGCACCGATACCAACGAAATTCCACAAGAAAGTTGGGGGCTGCTCGAAGGCTTGGATACACTCGTTTTAGATTGCTTACGTATCAGCAAACATCCAACTCATTTTTGTTTAGAAGAAGCGCTGGCTGTGGTCGAACGGTTAAAACCCAAGAAAACCTATCTGACACACGTATCGCACGAGCTCGATTATCACGCCACCAATGCTACGCTTCCTGCCAATGTCGAGTTGGCTTACGATGGTCTGAGTATCGCGTTGAGTTAAGAGGCAGCTTTTGATGTTTGCATTTTGCTTTTCGAGCCGACGCTCGATACAGCCTCTGCCTAAGCCCGATTCGATAAGCCTCCGGATGTTAGCCCTGAACGGCAAAACGCGATGGAGTGTATCGCCCCTTCGGGGTTTGCAATTTCTAAATGCCTGCTCACTGTGGCCTATCAGCCACGGCTAGGGGTGTATAGGTCTGTTCAGGCCCAAGGACGCAGCACTAAAGGAAACTGCCAATGGTATTGCCCCTTGATATCTTGCAAGCCTTTGATGGACTTAAATTGGCAGTATTCGCTGATTAGTCGATCGGGGCGGCGTTTTCGATTTGCGGAGCTGGTAGTTTGTTGGAAGGTAAGGGCAAAACCAAGCGAAAGCCTACGTAATTGCAATGGAAGTCGTTGTGATAGGCATAGCGGTCGAAAGCCGCAGTGTCGGCATAAGGCCACATGCCGCCACGCACAATTCGCATCGTACCGTTAGGGCTACCGATGGGATCATGGGTCACTTTGTCGCTGCATTCAGCGTAGTATTCTGGGGCAAAGCAATCATCGACCCATTCCCACACGTTATGGCACATATCATGCACGCCAAGTGCGTTACCTTTCAGCTCGCCCACTTTGTGTGAACGACTTCCGTGGATTTTTCCATGCCACCCCGCTTGTTCAGGCTCGATAGGCTCTTCGCCCGTCCAAAAGCGTGAATCGGTACCGGCGCGGCAGGCCATTTCCCATTCCGCCTCCGTTGGCAATCGATAGCCTGCTGCGAAAGTTGTTCTGTAATCAGGGCGTCCACCCTGTGATGTCGCTCGATAGCTTGGTGACTTGTTCTCTTGTTCGCTCAAACGATTGCAGAACATGGCGCAATCCAACCATGTCACTCCTTCTACTGGATGCGAAGCAGTGTCCATCCCTTTCATTTGATCCCGATAATAAGCTTCCTTACCTGTCGAGGCATGCCATGAAGGATTAACTTGCATGACCGCCTCGAACTCGCGTTGAGTTACTTCATATTTTGAAATGTAATACGGACGTGTAATGCGAACATCATGCTGTGGCCCTGCGCTTTTGTAACAACTCATCCAATGCGGGTCGTCTTGTTTCACCACTCCGAAGCCTGCAGTCAATTGAGGTTCGGTTCCACCCATGCGAAAATCACCTGGCGGAACCAAGACCATCGATATGCCGACGGACGTTTTGAATTCAACCGGAACCCCTAAGTAATCGGCCCACTGTTGTTGCAACGAGCGGACTTCATCGACGGTCATAGGAACGGTAACAAACGGCGGTGCCGACTTAGGCCACTCGATGGAAGCCAGCGTCTGTTCGCGGATGGAAGTCGCCGATGTTGACGAAACTTGGGCCAATTGCTGAATGGTCCCCGGCTCGACATGTAGTTTATCTTTAGGTGGTTGCCGGTTGGCCAACACAACAAACACGCCAATAATGAGCCCCAAGGTGGCTACCAGATTTCCAATCCAAGTGTAGTCGGCCTTTTTGCTTGGAACCTGGTTACTATTGGAGCCACTGTTGGCAGGATGGGTTGGTGTCGACATGTATTCTTCCCCAATAACGGCGTGCATGCATTCAGAGAGACGGACCTCTCGCTGTTGAGGCATAGGTTACCTGTTGCATGCGGGGAGCTTTTTGTTGCCTAGAAGAGCCCCAGAAGCGGCATGTCGGCCCCCGCTGGGCTGCAAAATCGATACAAACGAACCTTCGATCCTCGAGGTGGCTACCCTTCAAAACTTTAGAACGAACGAATTGCTAGCAATTCGCGCGGCACTGCTAAGGGGAATTAATTCTGTATCGGGGGGGCAAAAATTGGCTTTGACTGAATTTCCAGCTTGTCGCTGAATACCGCAGTCGGCTATCTTGTCCAGGTCCCGCTTCTTGTGAAAGCGGTTGGCCAGGTTTCAGGGAGGAAACGGTGATGGCGAAAGAGTCGTTCCGCTTTATTCATGCCAGCGATTTTCATGTCGAACGTCCGATGGGGGATTTATATGATCTCCCAGACCATTTAAGCACACCGTTGGTCGAAGCTCCGTGGCATGCGGCTGATGCCATCTTTGAAACCGCTCTGGTCGAAAACGTCGATTTCGTTTTATTGGCTGGCGACATTATCAATCCGGTTTCCACCGGTGCGGTAGGTATTAGTTGGCTGCTAGAGCATTTCGAATCGCTTCACGCTCGCGGCATACAAGTCTATTGGTGTGGTGGCACCGTCGATGAGCCCGATCGTTGGCCTGATGGAGTGGCTCTTCCTGAAAACGTACATTGGTTCTCGAAGCGACAAGTCGAACAATTAACTTTTCGTCGCGCTGGTCAACCCTTGGCCAAAATCTTGGGCCGAAGTTTCGATGGTCGTGAGTCGGTTTATGCAGCCGAATACGCACACGAAATCGAAGATCAATTCACTATTTGCGTCGGCTACGGCAAAGCAGATGCAGAAACACTCAATACAGTACGAGCCGACTATTGGGCTTTAGGTGGCAATCACCAACCGACTGTTCTACAAAATGATTCTCCCATTATTCGCTACAGCGGTTCGCCTCAAGCTCGTTCTTTAGAGGAGCCAGGCCCACACGGATTTTATTTGGTCGATGTGGATGTGGATCAAAACATGCAAGTGCAAACGATTGAGACAGATGTCTTTCGCTATGCACGTCTTTTCTTGGACGCAGCTGACGGGGCATTCGGTCGCGATTTGCGGCAGTTGCTAGGAAAACGAATCGCAAAACTGCAAGCGGAATGCCCTGGCCGCAACTTGCTGGTTCAGTGGCGTATCCAATTAGACATGGAACAAGCAACCGTGGTGGGACCAGGAGCCGTTGAAGAGACGATGGCTTGGTTGCGACGCGAGTTTGGACATGGTAATCCAGCGGTGTGGACGACGGATATCGAATTGTTGCCACCGAAAAGTTTGCCACAAAAATGGTTTGATGAAGATACGATCTTGGGTGACTTTCTGCGAACCTCGCAACAACATCGCAAGACCCAAGGACGCGAGTTGAATTGTAAAGCGATGGTAGAAGCGGAAACTCCAGGCACGCCGGTATGGCAAGCCACTTTGGCGGCCGCAGACATTGCAACTCAAGCAGCGATGATCGAACGGGCTACATTGCTCGGGGTTGATCTTCTGCGTGGACATCAAGTCGATCTGTTAGCATCGACTCGTCGATTCAATGGCGTCGGCAATTAACGGTTGACAGGAGAAGCGAACCGTGAAAATCAAGGACGTACAGATTGATGGCTTCGGCGTTTGGTCGGGCCTGCATGTCGATAGCATGCCAGAAGTCATGACCGTATTCTACGGTCCCAACGAAGCTGGTAAGACGACATTGATGCAGTTCTTGCGCACAATGTTCTACGGCTTCACCGCAGATCGTCGCCAGCGCTACATGCCACCGATCCACGGCGGGCGACCAGGTGGTGCCATTCGAGTAACTGGCCCAGGTGGTGGTTATGAAATCGCTCGTCGGGCTACCATGAACGAAGCGGGAGTTGCTGGAACATTGTCGGTCACCGGAACCGATGGCCTTTCGCAGGGCCAACATCGACTCTCGATGTTGCTTGGCCAAGTCGATGAATCCATCTTTACCAACGTGTTCGCTATCGGTCTGCGAGAGCTACAAGAGCTCAGCACGCTCGATGATACGGCAGCGGCTGATGAACTTTACAAACTATCGAGTGGTTTAGATCGTGTCTCGTTGGTCGATGTGATTCGACAATTGCGCACAGCACGAACTCACTTGGTCAACAGCTCTGAAGCGGGCCAGATTCCGCAGTTGATGCTTCGCCGCGAAAAACTCAAAGACGAAATTGAAGAACATGCATCTCGCGGACGACGTTGGACTGAGCTAGCCGCACAACGTCGTAGCCAAGCGGTAGAAATCAGTGAGTTGCAAGAGCGCGTTGCCCAATGGGAGCAAGAAGGTCGTACTATCGAGACCGCTCTGCAAGTACGAGCACCATGGCAACAACGTGCCGAATTGCAAAAACAACTCAAACAGCTCAATGCTCGTACTGATTTGCAATACGAAGCGTCCGATCGTCTCAAGTCAATTGCAGCTGAGTTGCAACAACGTAAGGATCGCTTGGACGATATTCGCAATCAACGTCAGGACTTGCGACGCAAAGCGGCATCACTCCCAATCCGTCGATCCATTCTGGAACTAGCCTCGCGAATCGAAGCAGCCAGCGAACAAGCTCCTTGGATCGCATCGCTACAAAAACAAGTTCAGCGTTTGCGCCAACAAGTGGGCGTGTCGCGTGAGCAATTGGCTGAAGATGCCAAACGCTTGGGGCTAAATGAACATGATGTTGAGGCGTTATTGACCGACCGCCGTTTGGCCAACATGCCCGATTTGAACAAAGAAACCATTGCTCGCTTGGCAGGCCCTGCTCGCGAAGTGCGTCAGCAATTGACTCGCCTAAAGCACATCAAATCGCAAAATTCCAATGATTCTAAAGAAGCCAAAGAATTGGAATTGCAGCTCAACGCAGTGCTTACCGACCGTGGTCATACCGATCTGCACGAAGCGATGGCTGCTCAGGCGGAGTTGATTACCAACCTGCGAAAGCGTCTAACCTTGCAAGACCGCTTGGAACGCTTGCTCCGCACAAAACAAGAACTCGAAGATGAAGCCGTCGATTTGGGGACAGAAGAAGCGTTCCCGCTGGAAAAGGCCTTTCTGTTGGCTCTTCCATTTATCGGTGGCGGCTTCTTGATTTTAAGTGGTATCTGCAAGTGGTTCGGTACTGGATTCTTTGATAAGGATCAATCGACCGGGACACTTTGGGTACTTTCTGGCATCCTACTTTTGTTCTTCTGGTATATGTGGCGGCAGCTATCCGAACGCAACACAGTCAACGATCTCGACGATTGTGAAGATCAGTTGGAAGCTGTGGTGAAACAGATTCGCAAAGCTGAAATGGAGCGCGATGAATCGGATAAACATCTTCCCGTTCAAAGTGACGCCATTGAATTGCGATTGCAACGCGCCGAAGAAGATCTAGCCGAATTGGAAGCCATGCTTCCACTTCACCACAATTTGCTGGCCGTTCGTCAGCGAATGCAACAAACTCGCAAGAAGGGTACCGACGCTGCTAGAACCTTGCGTTCAGCCCGAGCTGATTGGCAAAAGACCTTGAAGTCCCTGGGGTTGGCTGAAGGTATCTCGCCTAAAACGTTGCGTATTATGTCCGAAGGATATGAGCTATTGATGCAGGGACGAAATCGTCTCAAGGCTCAAGAAGACGAACTGCAACAACGCGAACTCGAACTCATCGGAATCATCCAACGCTTGGATGGTTTGGTGAAACAAGTTGCTGCATCTGGCAAACGTGATGCTAACGACAAACCAGCCAAAGAGTCGGTTACTTTGGATCTCGGGTTGAGCCGCGATGCTAACACCAAGGGGAACCGTGAGCAAGCGAATAACAAGAACGATCGCAATCGCCCCAATAATGAAGCGAAGCCAGCTGTTGTGATTCGTGAAGCGCTCGATACAAGCCGTGTCGATTCGCTATCGAAGCTTGACCCGCTGGAATTGATCCAACAACTGCAGATGCATATTGGCGAGCAAAAGCACTATCTCGCTCAACGCAAAGAATTGAAGGAACAAGATCTGCAACTCGCCAAGTTGCAGCATCAAGTTCAGCGGGCTAGCGATAAGTTCATTCGCGCACGCCAAACGTTGTTGGCTGAGCTCGGTGTCGAGAGTGGAGATCATCTCGACGAACAGCTTGGTATCAAACGCAAGCATGAAAAACTCTCCGAACAGATTCGCGAATCGGATGATCGCATTCGAGTGATTATAGGAAGTGTGGCTCCCTACGATACGATTGCCCGCATGTTGGAAGGAACCGGTTCCGAGGATCTCGAAAAGCGTTGGGAGAATCTGCAAAGCCGACAAGGCCAAACCCAAGTTCGCATCGCGCAATTGTTCGAACGCCAGGGTGAGTTGCAGCAAGAAATGAAGTCTTTGGCCCAAGATAAACGCTTGGCCGAAGCGAAATTGGAATTGGCTTGTCTTGAGAAACAGATACAAGCCGCCACGTCACACTGGCAAACTTTGGCTGCCACCACATTCATGTTGGAGAAGGTTTGCGAAGTTTATGAAAACGAACGCCAGCCAGAAACATTGCGTGAAGCCTCGTCGTTCTTGAAATCGTTGAGCGATGGAAAGTATGTTCGCGTGTGGACACCACTCGGAAAGAACGCACTGCGGATCGACAACGCTCAAGGGCAATCGTTGCCTTTGGAAGTGCTGAGTCGCGGTACACGTGAAGCGGTCTTTATTGCATTGCGATTAGCCCTTGCGAGTGCCTATTCACGACGTGGAGTTAACTTGCCATTGGTTCTAGACGACGTGTTGGTGAACTTTGACGCTCGACGCGCTACGGCTGCCGCGCGTGTCTTGCGAGATTTTGCTGAGATGGGTCATCAGGTAATTATGTTTACCTGCCATGAGCACATCATGAAGATCTTCTATGACATCGGTGTTCAAGTCCGTGTATTGCCACAACAAGGCGTTGCGGGGGAAGCTCGTGTTTATGAGCCCGCTCGTATTGCTGCTCACTTCGAGGTCGAGCCCGAAGAGGTTGTGGTTCCCCCAGCCGCTGTGGTCGAGCCAGAGCCTGAACCAGCCGTCGTTGAAGTGATTACCGAAACTGTGGTGGAAGAGCCGATCGCCGTGAAGCCAGTTCCTGTTCCAGAACCAGAGCCGGAAGATGCTCCAGAACCAGAAGTTTACGTTTATCAAAATGTGCGCAAGGCACGGCGTAATCCTAAGCCTGCCACGATCAAGCATTTTTGGTACAACGACAACCAGTCGATCGAAGGTCCATGGAACGATCGCAAAGACGAGGGGAAAGATGACGCTCCTCCGGGACGTGGGGCTTGGTGGGCCGAAGATTTGCTCACCAGCGAATCGTAGGAATTCCGTCGTACTAGATTGGCAACTTAGGATGAACTGATGGAAAACTGCATTTTTACAAAAATTATCCGGAAAGAGATTCCGGCGAAAATCGTTCATGAAGATGACCAGGTTTTGGCTTTCCACGACATTAAGCCGCAAGCTCCCATCCATATTCTGGTGATCCCGAAAAAGGAACTTGTTTCCCTTGAGGATTTAACCCAGGAAGACCAGATGTTGGTGGGACATATCTACATGACTATCCAGAAGATCGCCCGGAGCATGGGGTTTGCCGAGGCAGGCTATCGGGTCGTGGTAAATTGTCGCGACGATGGTGGACAAGAGGTTCCACATCTCCATTTTCATCTCTTGGCTGGACGCGGTCTAAAGTGGCCTCCAGGTTAAAGTTCCAGATAACCTTCTGCGGGTTATTGCCAAGCAGGGTGAAGAACTACTATCTTAACCCACAGGGGTAGGCTGTGGCGGAATGGGTGTTGACGAGACAGGCGGAGTACAGGAACACAATGTAGCATGAATTTCGCTACCCAATCTCAATCGATAAATGGTGGTACAACCGATAACTCGGCTCCCAATTTTAGCAATTACTCCCCTGAATCTTTCTATGACGAAATCATGGATGAGAAAGGTGAGCCACGGCAAGGTACCGGCCTCTTAGTTCACAAGATCAATGATTTGCCTCCTGGTGAATTGATCCGCCGTCAAGAAGCTGCGGAACGATCGTTGTTTCGCATGGGCATTACCTTCAATGTCTATGGCGACTCGGCTGGTACAGAAAAGATATTCCCGTTTGACATTATCCCGCGAATCGTTTCCGCTCAGGATTGGGATTTGATTGAACGCGGACTAGCTCAACGCATTCGGGCACTCAATCTTTTCATCGCTGATATCTACAGCGAACAAAGGATCGTCAAAGAGAACATCGTTCCCGAATTTTTGTTGCAAACCTGTAAAGCTATCCGTCCACAATGCGCAGGTCTCAAACCCCCTCGTGGTGTCTGGTGTCATATCACAGGCACCGATTTGGTGCGGGGTGGCGATGGAACAATATATGTATTGGAAGATAACTTGAGATGCCCATCTGGCGTTTCATACGTTCTCCAAAACCGCTTTGTGATGAAGCGAAGTTTTCCATCGCTCTTTGATATGTGTCATGTGCGACCTGTCGACGATTATCCCAGTCGCTTGTTGCGATTGTTGCAGAGCTTAAGTGTTCGATCTGGTACAGAACCCACAGTGGTCGTATTGACGCCCGGTGTTTTCAACAGCGCCTATTACGAACACACCTTCTTGGCCCAGCAGATGGGCGTCGAATTGGTGGAAGGGCGAGACTTAACCGTTCGCGACGGCTTCGTCTTTATGCGATCTACGCATGGCTTCAAGAAGGTCGATGTCATCTATCGACGTATCGATGATGATTTTCTGGATCCATTGCACTTCCGTCCCGATTCGCTGTTAGGCGTCCCAGGCCTCATCGATGCGTATCGTAAAGGAAATGTGGCATTAGCCAACGCACCTGGGACCGGTGTGGCCGATGACAAAGCCATTTACGCTTTTGTCCCCGATATGATTCGGTTTTACTTGAGTGAAGAGACCATTCTCCCCAACGTACCAACGCACCTCTGCTATCGACCAGATGATTTATCCTATGTGTTATCTAATCTTGATAAGCTCGTAGTTAAGGCGGTTGGAGAATCGGGCGGATATGGCATGTTGGTTGGGCCTCAAGCGACGCAAGAAGTTCGCGAAGAGTTCCGCCACAAAATTAAAGAGAATCCACGCAATTACATTGCTCAACCTACGTTGTCACTTTCGCGTGTGCCAACTTTGGTGGGAGATCATTTTGAAGGACGGCATGTCGACTTGCGTCCCTACATTCTTTACGACGGCGATTCGGTCTTCGTATTGCCAGGCGGGTTGACGCGCGTTGCGTTGAAAAAAGGCTCTCTCGTAGTTAATTCCTCTCAGGGTGGCGGAAGCAAGGATACCTGGGTCATCGGTAGTAGACGAACGAATTGATCCTCCATCTATCCATTGCTTATTCCCTCAGATTCTAGACGGTTACGAATATGTTAAGCCGAGTTGCAGATTCCATTTATTGGATGAGTCGATATGTGGAGCGGGTGGAAAATCTCGCTCGATTTGTGGAAGTTACTTTTACCGTGATGCTCGACCTTCCGGGCCGAGAAAACGAACAGTGGATGCCTCTGGTCAATACCACTGGCGACGCCAAATGGTTCGAAGAACATTACGGCGTTGCCAATCGCGAAAACGTCGTCAAGTTCTTGACGTTCGACATGAACTACTCAGGCTCGATGTTGGCATCGTTGCGGGCAGCCCGTGAAAATGCGCGCAGTGTTCGCGATGCGATTCCGTCGGAAGTATGGGAACTGTTAAATCAGTTCTATTACCGAGTCAAAGACGCTTCCAAAGATCCTTCTTCGGTACTTCAATCGCCACTCGAGTTTTACAACGATGTAAAATGGTCGAGTCATTTGTTCAAAGGGACACTTGATGCTTCGATGTCCCATGAAGAAGGTTGGCATTTCGCTCAACTCGGCCGCTATCTCGAACGGGCTGATAAGACAACACGTATGGTCGATGTGCAATATTATCGCTTGCTCCCCAACGTGCATGACATCGGAAGTCCACTCGATGACTTACAATGGTCTGCCTTGTTGCATACCGTCAGCGGCTTCGAAATGTATCGCAAACGTTATCATCAAATCACACCCCAGCGTGTGGTGAGTTTCTTGATTTTGGATCGTTATTTTCCACGGGCGGTGATGCATTGCATCGATAGCGCGAACCTGTCGTTACATGCGATCAGCGGCTCGTCGGTCGATTCGTTTTGCAACTTGGCCGAACAACGTATGGGACGACTGCGAAACGAACTCGCCTTCATGCGAACTGAAGAGATCATTAATCAAGGATTGCATGAATTTGTGGATGCTTTGCAGACCAAGATGAACAAGATAGGTGATGCGATCCATCACACCTTCATCGCCATCGAACCCGACGCCGATGCAGCGTAAGCTAATTGTTTAGCCCGTCGGCATCGTTTAGCCCGTTGCCGCAGGCTAGGCGTACTTCCGTTTGCTTCTCGGTCGCGATGGACGAATGCGTGTCACGGGGGAACTGACTCGCCATCAAGAGAGTTTTTCTTGAAGAAGGCTGGTCTGGTCTCTGCTGGCTTTAGGCAAGCGGGACGTTTTGTGTGTAGCCTGCAACCATGCGTTGGATGCGTCGTCGCGCCGTGCCTCTAACATACATACTTTCTAGCTGGCATTCGCACACGCCTTGTTCTCAAATGATAGTATCCTGACTTCACGCGAAATGCAAAGAAAGAAAGGACTGCGCAGGGTGGTAGGCATGGGTTTGGCTAGCCTGACCATAACTTGCCAAGAAACGACTGAAGCCAAAAATTGTCGTGCGGCTTGCCGTTGTATGATATACTGTATTTCAGATCGTGGATTGAACTGCGAATGCTGGTTTCAGAAAATGCGTTTTGTTCTCTTTAGGTGCCCGGACAATCTTGTTCTATGATTTTAGTGGGTCATCAAGTTGAAGCTGAGAACTGAGCTACTTCAAATTACCCGTTGCTTGAACGAAGCTGGTATCGACTATGCACTTTGTGAAGGGCTAGCAGTAGCGGCTCATGGCTACCCGAGAGTGACGAAAGATATCGATTTGTAATTGAGTCTGGTGAAGTGGACTCGAGTCATATCGCACTTTCGAGAATCAATTACGATTTGAATTCCGGGTTGATTCCGTTTGACATCGGCACGTAACGTGAGCGAAGGGTGTATCGTATATCCAAGGCCGAGGGACGCGAGCTAGTGACTCTCGACTTGATCGTGGTTACGCCTATTTTGCAGGAGATTTGGAATACTAGGGAAGCAGTGGAGGTTGACTCCCAACCAATAAAGATTGTGTCAAGAAGCGGATTGATTAAGATGAAGAGGATTGCGGGGCGGCTCCAAGACCTTGCTGACATTGAAGCACTGGAGAGAATCAAATGAGTTCGGTATCAAACGAATTTGCAGAAGCGAACATTGCCCAGCTTTCATCCAAGGAGCAGAAGGACTTATCCAGAGGTATAGGTGTTGACATGTCTTCAGCGGCGATCACGAGCCGACTTGATATCGTCGATGAGTTGCGGGACCTTGCTCACGAACTAGCCCATGCAAAGCGGCTTGGAAGGGTTCATACTGGGCAGCAACTTGCCGAAGATGCTACGTGATTCATACGCCAACCCCGTGCCCAGCCTCTATTTGTGTGCGTTCGGCGATCCGCTTTGTTCTTCACCAGAAAGTACTGTTCCATCTTCTCGTTCCCAGGTCAGAGTCTGGGAACGAGGATAAACCAATAGCAGTTGCTTTTAGCCTCGACAAATCTCGCGGATGACTCGGCCACCCACATCCGTCAGACTCTCCTCGCGCCCTTGATAAAAGTATGTTAGCAATTCGTGATCTAATCCCAGTAAATGCAGTAGCGTTGCATGTAGGTCATGAAGATGAACTTTGTTTTCGACCGCTTCAAAGCCCAGTTCGTCGGTGGCACCGTAGGTCATTCCGCCTCGCACACCAGCACCCGCCAACCACATCGAAAATCCATACGGATTATGATTTCGTCCGAGAGCCCCTTCCCCTTCGCTGAAAGGCATTCGTCCGAATTCACCACCCCAAACAATCAACGTGGAATCCAGCAAGCCTCGTTCTTCAAGATCGCTAAGCAACGCGGCAATCGGTTGATCGACTTCTGCCCCGTGTTGGCCATGATTCTTCTCGACGTTGGTGTGCGCATCCCACGTTTCTTCTAAGTGCCCGCCACCTGAGTAGAGTTGTACAAAACGAACCCCACGCTCCACGAGCCGTCGAGCCACCAAACAGTTTCGTCCGAATTCATCGGTCGGCTCTTTACCAACGCCATAGGCATCCCGCGTTGCTTGTGATTCTTCGCTTAGATCGACCGCTTCAGGAGCTTCGGCTTGCATGCGAAAAGCAAGTTCGTACGATCGAGCGCGGGAGGCCAAATCATCCACTTCAACTCGTGTGGACTGATGTTGTTGATTGAGCCAACTCAAGAGCTCCAACTGTTGCTGCTGTGTTTCGCGAGAGCGGTGTGGAGGTGGATTAAGATCGAATACAGGTGTGCCGTCACTGCGAAACAACGTCCCTTGAAAGGTTGCTGGAATAAAGCCGCTGGACCAATTCGGTTGACCACCGATGGGGCCGCCACGTTTATCAAGAATTACCACATAGCCAGGCAGGTTTTGATTCTCTGTCCCTAATCCGTATACAGCCCAACTTCCAAGGCTGGGGCGACCAACGATCGTTTTTCCAGTATTCATCGCAACCAATGCCGAACCATGGGCGTGGCTATCGGTATGGCAGGATCGAATCACGCACAACTTGTCGGCATGTTTCCTGACATTCGGAAAATAATCGGAGATTGGAATACCCGATTCACCACCCGGTCGAAACTCGCGCATCGCGGGCGTTAAGAACCCAACTTTTCGTCCACCCGAGTTGATGAACTTTTTGTCCGCAGGAAGAGGCTGATTAGCATATTTGTTGAGGGCTGGTTTAGGATCAAACGTATCGACTTGGCTTGGCCCACCATTCATCATCAAAAAGATAACGCTTTTAGCAGGCATCGGATAATGCCCCGCCCTGGGCCGCAAGTTATTCGGAACAACTTTCTCACCTGCCTGGCAACGATTCGGTGAAAGGCCATCTTGTTGCAATAACGATGCAAGTGCGAGGCCTGCAAAACCTCCTCCCATTTCCCACAAGAATTCACGCCGCATGTGGCGACAGGGGAAAAGCGGCTTCTGTGATCGGTTATTTGTATCATCGTTGGGCATATCGGTCTCTTTCTCAATCGATGTACAAGAATTCGTTGGAGCTCACGAGCACTTGGGCCAACGATGCCAGCGCCAACAAACGAGCATTAGATACTGATGGAGCTTGCCTTAATTTTAGTTGGTCCAGCCAAGGATCCATGATGGATTGCAGCGTTTCATCGTCGATCGGATCTTGATAAAGACGCAGCATGGCAATATCGCCCTGAAAATATTCTCCATCGATATTCCCTTGTTGGCCGATCACATAGGGCCCGGCATAATTGCGGCCATTGAGCGGGCGGCCTAATGACTCGATAAGTTCTCCATCTACAAAAACACGCACGTCGTGGTTGTTACACACAACTCCAAGTATGTGCCATGAGCGTCGCTTCCCTAAGGTGGCCGTTGTGGTGTAATCATCGCTGATGCGAATCTGTCCTTCCCCCGTGAGCCCCAAGAAAAAGGAAGTGACCGAATTTCCCGCGCTACCATTCCAATTGGAAAAAATCTGGCGATACCCTGTTGCGTCATGATCACGAAGTACAGTCACTATCGTAAAAGGTTCTTTCAAATCGAACGATTCTTGGAGCGTGAAAAATCGTTTATGTCCATCAAAATGAAGATAGGACAAGTTGTTCATTTCATCATGCATCAAGCTCGGAGAGTGGCTCGGATCCGCAACATGGGCAGAAAAATTACCTCGCGTTGATTTCCAAGTCTGAACTTTGTTACCTGATTGTGTTGACAAGAAGGGGTGGGTAACCGCGAACTCGAATGTCGGTTCTGGAAGAGCTTTGGTGACACGCTCTGTTGTTGCAGAAATGGAGGTCGTTAGCTGCTGCTCGTACGTTTCTTGTTGCACTGACAAAAACTGCTGAGCGCGTTCGACTTCAATTTCGGTAGGCAAACGTCGAAACAGCAATTGCCAAAGTTGTGTGATCTGTTCGCGGTCCGAGTCCGTACTCTGCAAAAGTCTGTCAGCCAAGGCTTCGCACGGCTGCACAATCATGGCATTATTCATCAGCGCCAGGGCTTGCGGAGCTACGGTCGTGACTTCGCGCTGTGCACAAGCCTGAGCCGTATCGCAAGCATCGAAAGTATTCATCAGCGGAACAGCAAGACTTCGCTGTGCATAGAGGTACAAGCTGCGACGAGCTTGATCGCTGTTCGGTGAAGGTACCCAAGCTCGTGATTTCATGGATAGACCATCCAGAACATCGCGTGGCAATGGAGGACGAAAGCCTTGGCCGGAGAGACGCAGGTCAAGAACTCCTGCCGCTTGCAACAAGCGATCACGCAACGATTCGGCATCGGTGCGACGCATGTTGCTGTGCCATTGCAGACGATTGGATGCATCGCTAGCGGCATAAGTTTGATGTTGCGGATGAACAGTCGATTGTTGATAAGTTGAAGACAGCAGCATGTCGCGATGCAATTTCTTGAGGCTCCAGTTGGATTGCTGCAAGCGAAGTGCGAGGTGATCTAGGAGTTCTGGATGTGTGGGCAATTCGCCAGTAAAGCCCCAATTGTTGGGTGAACGCACCAGCCCATTGCCAAAGTGATGTTGCCAGAGGCGGTTCACAATAACGCGGCTTGTCAGCGGTTGTTTCGGTTCAAGTAACCAGTTGGCTAGTTGCGTGCGACGTGTAGAAGTTTTGGAGTTGGCTACAGGCGCTGTAAAAGGTTGATGGAGAGCAGGTACGAAGCTTGGGGAGGCAGGTGAAACCTCTTCCAGCGGATGGTTCGTCTCCCCTTTTTTGAGCCGATGGAGAGGTGCAGGATCGGGCGTGATATCAGTCCAACCAAATACTTCGCCCGGCAATTCTTCAGGGCTGGGGCCGCCGAGCCATTTCGAATTTCGACTGGCGATGGGGCCACTCCAGAATGCACTGCCGATGCGATAATAATCCGCTTGTGAAATCGGATCGAATTTATGATCGTGACAACGTGCACACTTAACGGTCAAACCGATAAAGGCACTGCTGGTGACATGCACCATATCTTCAAGTCGTTCATACACATAATCTGCAGGATCATTTGGTTCATCATTCCAAGTTCCCAGTCGCAAGAAGCCTGTGGCGATAATCTCGTCGCGATCTGGTTTATCTGATGTGCTTGGTACTTCATCACCCGCAATTTGCCAGCGAACAAATTGATCGAACGGCATGTCTTCATTCCATGCTTTGACAACCCAATCGCGATACTTCCAGGCAAACGTTTTTTCTTGGTCGCGTTCGTAACCGGAGGTGTCGGCATAACGCACCAGATCGAGCCAATAGCGACCCCAACGCACACCAAATTGCGGTGAAGCCAGAAGTTTGTCGACGCGTCGTTCGTACGCATCAGGGGCATCGTCGGCGATGAACGTTTCGATATCTTCGAGCGTTGGAGCAAGACCAGTGAGATCCCAATAGAGTCTGCGCAACAGAAGTTCTTTTTCAGATCTAGGCGCAGGGACAAATCCATTCTTTGCGAGTGACTGCTGAATGAACGCATCGATGTAATTGGAGGTTGCTTCTGAGAACGCGGTAGGCAATGCGGGAATCGAAGTTGAGCGAATCGCTTGTAGGCTCCACCAATCGCGGCCTCCGCGCGTTTTAGTGGTCCGTTCAAATAAATCGAGCTTTCGATCTTGCGGCCAATGAGCACCGCTAGCCAACCATTCCTTCAAGATCTCTTTTTCATCGCTGGAAAGTTCTTGTGACACCCCTTGTCGCGGCGGAGGCATTTCACCGGCGGAAACACGTTCCCACAGTAAGCTTTTCGTTGCGTCGTTGGCATCGATCGCAGAACCACTGTCACCACCTTCGGCAAGTTCGGAGAAGCTTTCCAGCGAGAGTCCACCTGATTGCTCGGATGTGTTGTGGCATTCCAGACAGCGGCTGATCAGGAGCGGAACAACGGCTTTCTCAAAATGCGACTCGGCTGATGCTGTCTGTCCCAGGGCCAGAATATTGCATTTGACGAGGAAAATCGCCAAAAAGAGCGTGAACTTTAGCGGATTTCGCGCCCAGCAACTGCGCAAATTCTGCACCAAATCTGAGGACCGAAAAGATTTGCGGTCCCGGATCGAATGAGCGATCGCAGGTCGAAGCAACATGAGGAGAAGTCGGTAAGGAGGCTGAAGAGGGATCAGTAGGTACAGACTATGGAAATCTGTGGCCTTCTATCATCAGCGATTTCGGGAGCCGATGCAACCAAAATCAGGATGTTCATGTGGCATCGCCTAGAAATCTCGGGCATCATGTAGCACTCGGACAACAATCAGTTGATCGTCGCGTAACATGTAAAAGACGATCCAATTTTCGAATCCACGAATTGGCCAAGACTTTGTTCCTCGGAGCGTATCAGAAAAGTAGGCGTGATCACTTCCTGCCTCGGGAAACTGACTAAGGAAATTGAAAGCAACTTGAACTTGATCCATAAACCGTAGCGCGGCATCTAAGCTGTCTTCAGAAATAAAGTGTGCATTTTCAACAATGTCCGCTTCGGCCCGTGGAAGAACGATGATCCGTATAAGATTCTACTGCATATCTTTGCGGGTTTGATGTCGAGCTAAGACGACGCTCTTTAAATCGTTCCAGTCTGCATCGGTCAATTCTCTCCCGTGACCGCTGGCAAGGCCTTCTAGAAGTTTGGCCTCTAATGCTTCCTGCCGTTTTCGATTTTCATCGGCTCGGATCAATTCGCGAATATATTCACTCACACTGCCATAACCCGATTCAACCTGCTTCAAAACGAAGTCACGCAAGTGCTCAGGCAAAGAGATATTCATCGATTCCATACACTATCCTCCCCAATCGAAGTATACGTCGGATGGCAGGAGATGGCAAGAAATGCCACGGCTATATTTGTACGGATTGCGCACAGGTCAAGAAAGAACATGAATTGCTCTGATAGGGGGCGATTTTTGACGTTTCCCTTTTCGCGGTTAGCGTATGCGTCCCAGTCGTTGGGCCGATTCATGAACCGCGAAAAGCACGAAAATCGCGAAAGAGGAAACCGATTGAAAGATGTTCGGCAACGCTGAGTATTACGTCTGAGTATGAATTGCTTTGGAGATTTTTGCGTTCAAATCTACCGTGCTCGTCAACGGACTTAGCTAAAGTATAAATACACTTTGGCAATCATTCGGTTACTCTTCCCGAGCGTCTGTGGCTCAGATGCGACGTGAATCAAGCACGTATTACTCGACCCAAGAGTTCCTGTCTTTTTTCGCCGCTTTCGCATTTTTCGCGGTTAGCGAGTGCGACTTAGGTGTAGCGATCGGGGGAGAGCAGTTTGAGGTCGATGTCGGGCTTTTGGCCGATTAAAAGTTGGGATACAAGTTTGCCGGTGATGGGGGCAAGGCTGAGGCCCATCATGGCGTGGCCTGTGGCAACGACTAGGTTGCTATAACGCTGAGTGCGGCCTAAATAAGGAAGACCATCGGGAGAACAGGGACGCAAGCCACGCCAAGGTTTTATCCCTTCGAAGTCCTCAACGCGAAACTCGGGATAATAGTTCGGTACGGCTTTGATGATCCCTTTCACGCGACGTGGATCGATGTCTTCGTTGAGCCCCGACATTTCCATCGTGCCACCAAAACGCAATGCTTGTCCCATTGGTGTCACCGCAATTCGAGCTTCCACAAAGATCGAACAAATCTTCGGCAATTGCTTCGGTTGTGTGACGGTTAAGCTATAACCCTTCCCAGCTTGCATCGGCAAATTGAGCGCCAACTGCTTGGCGTTTTCCGCCGACCATGAGCCCGCGCACAATACAAATTGATCCGCATCAATCGTTCCAGCCGATGTCTTGATCGCGCGAATTTGATTGTTCTCAAAGTGCCAACCTTCGACATGGGTATCCCACAGCAACGTTCCACCTTTGTCGACAATCGCTTTCTCTAAGCCATGCACATATCGTTCAGGTTGCAAATGACAATCGAGCGGGAAATAAACACCGCCGCACACATCCATCGTTACATCCGGATCGATGGATGCAAGGCTTTTGGCGTCGTGAACTTCGGCAGGCACACCTAAACGTTTCGCTTCTTCGGCCATTGCTCCTTCGTCATCCAATGCATGTTGCGTCTTACACAACATCACCAAGCCATTGCGTTTTAAGCCACACTCGATGCCTGACGAGGCAAGTTGTTCATAACAAGCGCGGCTCGCCAAATTGAGATCGCGGAGAATAGGTGCGGCCGCTGCGACGCGTTGTTTGGTCGATGCCTTCCAAAATTTGAGACCCCATTGAATCAAATCCCAGCTGAAACGGGGCTTAATGTAAAACGGCGATTCAGGATTCCACATCCATTTCAAGCCAAGTGCCACCATTCCAGGCGCTGCCAACGGCACGAAGTGACTTGGAACCACCATTCCCGCATTACCGAACGAACAACCATCGCGCTGCGCAGGGAGTCGCTCAATTACGGTGACACGAAAACCTTGTTGGCTCGCGTAATAAGCGGTGCTGAGCCCTATCACTCCACCACCAATCACGACAACATGTTTGGTTTCTTTCGATGTCATGCTCGAATGCCCCAGCAAAATGGATCGGCTTCATCGAACAATAAATTCGAATCAGCATTAACGTACGCTTCGCCTTCAATGAACGGCTTAATCTTCTTGGTCTCGCGATCGGCCCATTGGTACCAACCGCGAAACTGACTCCCGAGAATACTCTCTTGTATCCAAACTTGATTTTCGTTGAGCTTACCGGCAGCCGCTAGACAAGCGAGCTTAGCGCTGGTTCCCGTTCCGCATGGCGAGCGATCGTAGGCTTTGCCTGGGCATAAAACAAAGTTGCGCGAATCACCACCGCAACCACCGGGAGCAAAGAGCTCAATATGATCTATTTCCGGATAGCCTTGTGTGTTAATGGCACAGCGGATGTTCCAAGCGATCTCGGTTAGTTTTTCGACGTGTGCTAACTTCAAATCGAGTTGCAGATTATTGACCAAATAAAACCAGTTTCCACCCCAGGAGATATCGCCTGTAACGGTGCCAAGTTCGGGGATTTGTACCGAGACATTTTCGGCGGTCCGATAACTGACCACGTTTTGCAAAAGCACTGAACCGTTCTCTTTAATTTCGGCTTCCACAATACCAACCGGAGTTTCAATACGATGATTGCCAGTGGTAACTCGACCAAGATAGCGAAGCGTGGACATGACACCGATCAAGCCGTGCCCACACATCCCCAAGTAACCGACGTTGTTAAAGAAGATCACACCGGTGGTGCAGCTCTTATCAGCCGGTTTGCACAACCACGCGCCCACTAACACGTCGGAGCCACGGGGTTCATTCACAACGGCTGAACGCCAAGCATCAAATTGTCCACGAAACACTTTCAATTGTTGTTCGACGGAGCCTGGACCGAAGTCTGGTCCACCTTCGACCACCACTCGAGTAGGCTCACCTCCTGTGTGCGAATCGATAACGCGAATCTTCTTCAAGCGAATGACTCCTTAGGTGTTCATGTGTGCGAACATAAACGGTTGAAGCGACGGACTAATTCAGACGAATGGCGCGTTGAAGGCGAATCGGCTTTTCGAGAGTTTGTTCTTTGGCAGGCAATTGATGGATACGTTCCAGAATATCCATCCCCTTGGTTACTTCACCAAAGGCTGCGAACCCTTGGCCATCGGGATTGCGTTTGCCGCCGAAATCGAGTTCGGGTTGATCGGTAATACAAATGAAGAAATGATCTTGAGCGGTATCGGGTTCTTCGCGAGCCATCGAGATCGTACCTCGCAAATGTTTCAAGCCTGTGTCGCGTGTACGTTCGAGCGGAATAGCGGGGAAGAAATCAGCCGCTTTATTGGGATTCGCTTGGGCTTGTAGCACGGAGATTTTTACAGGGCTATCCGGTTGATTGTCATCGCGAACAGTGCGAAAAAATACGCCGTCGCTGTAAAAGCCCTCGTGCACATACTTCAGAAAATTGGCAACCGTTTTGGGGGCTGCTTTGGTATTCAAACGAACTTCGATATCACCCATCTCGGTTTGGATGAGCACTTCGGGGGTAGCGGGAATCGGTTCATCACGCCATTGAAAACGAGGCGTGTTTTGCCCGTCGTAGTCGACGAGGTGAGCTCGATCAGCCGCGGCGCGTTCCAACGGTTTGGCGTATTTCCAAGAGATATCACCGATCACTTCTTCGACTAACTTGGCGAGTCGTGGATCATATTCTCGCAGTTCAATGCGGGTGTCGACATGGTTGTGTAGGGCATCGTTTTCGCGATTGTCATCAAACCAACATTGAACGCCCTCCGCAAAATATTCTTGTCGATTCGATTCGGCGTAGGTCCCTTTCCATAAGCCTTCTTTCTTGGCCAATTGAAACGCATCTTCTAAGCGTTGGTCGAATGTGCCATCAATTTTGTTCATGCCCGTTTCATGGACGGCGTGCGCGAATTCATGAATGAGAATGTTCTCAGTCGAGTAAGGATCGTTGCGATAGCAGAGAACGTTTTCTTCGGCGCAGCTTACTACTGGGACGTCCGGGGTCGCACCTAAGCCGCGAGCGCGACGATCCCAATAGACACGCGATTTTAGGTTGGAATGTTCGGGAACATCGGTCGTGTATTCGGTATACGCCATCACGGTTAGCCGAACCTTTTGGGCAGTCATCGCATCGAGAATATCGGGGCGGTGGCCAATCATTTTGGCAACGATCCAGGCGGATTCGCGGAGTGCGTTATCCGATACTTTTTTCGAGCCAAGTATGGAAAAACCTCGTACGGCAATTCGCTTTTGATAAAAGTCCGAGAGATTCCATTCCGCTCGCAAGCGTTCTGGAACTGCTTCCACGTCGCCGATCCATTTTGGATCGAATTCATCGGCAGCGGCGTTGTTGGATAGAGCCGACAACAGGCTAACGCAACTCAGCATAAGAATGAAGCTAGCCAAAGCGGCGCGCAATTTCATCGCAGCAACTCCTAATAAGATGGAGCGACGATCGGCCCATGTCGATCGTCGCTAAAGAATCAGCGGCCGATTGGAATTAAGGAACTTGAGGGCAATTGCGAATGCCTTCATGAATGATCTTGAGAATCGCTTCACGTTCTGCGCCACGCAGCGGTAAACGTGGAGCTCGAGTCCATTCTTTACCGATACCGTTTTCTTGAGCACAGAGCTTGATGTATTGCACGAACTTCACGTGGGTATCCAAGTGCAATAGTGGCGTGAACCAGCGATAGATGTTAAGAGCTTCATCCCACTTGCGGGCCTGCATCAGATTCCACAAATGTTGGTTCTGCTTGGGAAACGCGATACCTGTTCCAGCGACCCAACCATCGATACCTAGGATCGAACTTTCAAGAGCCAAGTCATCGACACCTGTGAAAATCGAATAACGACCTTCAATGACGTTGTGCAAGTCGGTAATACGACGCGGGTTGCCCGAGCTTTCTTTCAAAGCGACAAAGCTCTCAATCGGCGCGAGTTCTGCAAACATCTCGGGAGTGATGTCGTTACCGTAGCTGATCGGGTTATTGTAGATCATGATCGGGAGTTTTGTTCCCGCTGCGACCGCTCGAAAATGAGCCAATGTCTCTTCGACTTCGGGTGTTTTGTAATTCATTGCAGGCATCAGCATGACACCATCAGCACCCAGCTTTTGGCAATCGTTGATATAGCGAATACCTTCGGCTGTACTGGTTTCTGCAACGCCCGAAAGAACGGGGACGCGTTTGGCAACGGTCTTCACCATTTCGCCCATAACTTCGCGTTTTTCTTGGGCTGTCATGGACTGGTTTTCGCCAAGTGATCCCAAGAAGATCAAGCCCTGGACTCCAGATTCAATTAGGATGTCGGCATGTTTGGCGGTGCCAGCCAAATCGATCGAACCATCTTGGTGCATTTGGGTAGTTATTGCCGGGAACACACCTGACCAAATGTGCTTCTTTGCGCTTGTCGAGGACATTGAGACTCCTAAAAATCGCTGCGATTGCCAATGTTTCGTGGTTCAAAATCGAAAATGCCGAGACGTATTCGCCTACCGCACTCCGGCCATGGTACTCCATCTGCTAGCAGTCAGCCATGTACCAAAAAATCGTCTTTGCAGCGTTTTTTTACAAATCGTAACAATTTTCGGGCTTCACTTCGAACTTCATCTGGGCTTAAGGTAACGGTTCTACACTAAGGTTCCGCTATCTGAATAGCATTTCTCGAGGGTAAGCTCTGACTGCGTAGGGGCACGATCGAGTGGTAACTTGGGGCGTTTGTCATAGCTAGCAATCGTCCCAAGTCCTCGTTAGAAAAAGATTCATCGAAAGCGGAACGGGTAACTCCTCTTAACTCGTTTATATGGCAGGTGAATCGATGAAGAAGTACTGGTTTTTTGCAACTCTTGCGACATGTGCGGCGGGAGCTGCTGGCTATGTCATCGGTCAGTCTCCATCAGCTCCGACACAGCATAACTATCCCGTTCAAGCGTACGCTGTGGAAGGCTACCCAACATCGCCGGTCGTTTACTCGACTTTTGATGATGGTGTCACGGTAACCCGGACCTATGAAAACCAGGGCGTCCCACAAGCTCAGCTTCCACCACCACCACCTCCTCCTCCACCACCGCCGTCGGCATATGCACCGAACTCGGAATTGCCGCATCTTCCTCCTCCAAGTGTTAATCTTCAGCCGCCACAATCGCAGCCACTTCAAGTCCCTGGGCATGCCCCCGCTTGGCATCCCGTACAACCTGGTGGTCACTATTCGAACCCTGCCCCTACACACTGGGCTATTGCCGCTGGAATCGCACCAGCTCCACAAAATGGACCTGCGAAGAAGAGCATTGATATTTTTGATACCAATCACGATGGCGAGATTGGTCCTGACGAGATCCATGATGCAGCACAGCAACTGAAAAAGCTCGACAAAAATCAAGATGGTAAATTAACCTCGAACGAAGTGCGCAATCGTCGAGAGAAAAACGGGGCTCAACGAGGCAATTCGCAACGCGGAAACAAACGTAACAGAGTGAATCTTAATGCTGCAGGTGCACCTCCACAGATTCATGTGATGGGGCCAGCAGGCCATGGTCTACAGGCACCACATGTAATGGTCTTTCGGGCAGATGGTGCTCGATTTTCAATGACGCCACCTGCCCCTGGACAACAGTTCCCACAACCGATGGGAATGTCGCCCTTTGCTGGTCCGCAACAACATGGGCCAAGCCCCAGCGGCCCGCAGCAACATGGAATTCAGCAACATCAGCCACAGCCCTACATGCCTGGCCCTGCTGGCCCACAGCAACACGGCCCACAGCAGCACGGTCCACAGCAGCACGGTCCGCAGCAACACGGTCCGCAGCAACACGGGCCGCAGCAACACGGGCCGCAGCATCACGGGCCTGGCCCAAATGGTCCGCAATCACACGGCATTCAGCAACACCAGCCGCAACCACCTATGTCGGGTCCGGATGGTTCTCGACAATTCGGGCAGTTGCCAAGTACGAGCTCTTCTCCCACTCCGTTGAATTTGCCAACCCCTGCCCGCGCTTCCGAGGGGATGGTTGAATTGGCAATGACCTTTGACCACAACCGTGATGGAATGTTGGATCGCGATGAGTTGACCAAACTCGCACGACAACTACATGGCATGAATCCCAATAATGGTTCAGTTCCACACGCTGGTAGTTCGTTTTCAACGGGAACGCAGCAGCCAACTCGAGATGTAGGCGTGCCAGCTCCTCCGAGGGCTCCAGCACAAGCCAGAACACCATCGCAACCGAGGGGGCCTGGGCAGCCTCGAAGTTCTGGTCAACCGCGAAGTCCAGAACAAACCAATGTGCCGCAATCAGAACGGGGACGCAGTGATCGACCCAATGGTGATCGACCCAATGGTGATCGCGAAGCCGAACGCAAGCCACAGCGTGACGGTGATCAGCCACGAGATCGTCGGCCAGAAGAAAGAAGAGAAGATTCATCGCGAATCAATTCGGTCGAAATCCCGGAGTTTACGTTGGATTCACCAGCAGCTGATGACGTACCACCCTCTCCAACAATCACTGCCGAAGTGGATACTGAAGTTAGTTTCGTAGTTCCTACACAATTGCCTTAGCACCTAAGCCCGTTTGTCAGATGTGACAACGAGTCGAGGTTTGTCAAATAACAGCTCATGCGATTACTCGTTGTCGAAGATGAACCTGATCTGCAAAGTCTCCTTGCTCGCGCATTGCGCGGGCAAGGATATGCTGTTGATACGGCTAGTGACGGCGAACAAGGACTCTATAAAGCGCAAACATGGGAGTACGACGCCATCGTCTTGGATTGGATGTTGCCCAAGTTGGATGGGATCAGTCTATTGCGTGAGCTACGTCGCAAAAAGAAAACGCCGGTGCTCGTACTGACCGCCAAAGATGCGACCGATGATCGTGTCACCGGTTTGGATGGCGGCGCGGATGATTATCTCGTCAAACCGTTCGAAATCAAAGAATTATTAGCTCGTCTGCGAGCTATCATTCGTCGCAGCACTGGAGTAACCTCCAATCTGATTGTGATCGGTGATATCGAAATTGATACCGGCTCTCACACGGTGTCACGAAACGGCGAATCGATCACCCTCACGGCTCGAGAATACGCGTTGGTAGAATTGTTGGCGCTGCGCCGTGGTAAGCTTGTGACAAGGCAAGTTCTATACGATCACCTCTTCGATGAGAATGATGATACTCTCTCGAATTTGATCGAAGTGCATGTTTCGAATGTGCGAAAGAAGATAGGCAAAGACTTTATTTCTACGCGGCGCGGGGCGGGCTACATCATCGATGGCTAAATCCCTCCGAAATCGCATCCTAACTTGGCATATCCTTAGCCTCTCGATTGTAGCGGCACTTTTGAGCGGCAGTTTTTACTTCGGATTGCAACAATCGCGAACTCGGGAAATTGATTTTGAAATGGAAGGGGCCGCCCAGTCCTTAATCAGTTTGCTTCGCGCTTTACCTACCTTCGAGCTGAAAGCAGAAACAGATGGTGTTCCACCCGAAGTGCTTGCACGACGACGTGAATTAGAACGAGAACGGCAACGAAGACTACGGGATAATCCAGAAGCCGCTGCTGAAAGTTCAGAGAGCGACTATGAATCGGAGCCTCCCTTCGGTTTGCCGCGCGGGCCAGACGAATCCTCCGTTCGCTGCAACTCCCAGCTGCCTTTGTGGAACGCCATCGTCGTCGCGAAGAAGTATTACCTTACTTCGTTGTACTACGCGGTGATGGCTCTAGGATGGCCGCCAGCCCAAATGCGCCTGATACGCTGACGAAACCCGAGGGACCTCGATTCGGAATTCCGCCGATGTCGTTTCGTGCTAGAATTCCGATCAAGCAGGATAAAAACTGGCGTGAAATGTGGCTCGCGGGTCCTGAGGGAAGTCAAGTGATTGTCGGTCGTTCGACAAAAGCCGAAGATGGTGAATTACATCGTTGGCTGCTAACCATCGTCGCCTTAAATCTTGCGATCCTCGGCCTTAGTTCCTTGACCGCCTGGTGGATGTCTAAAAAAGTTGTGGCATCTATCAACCGAATTAGTACAGAAGCCTCCCAACTCTCATTGGACAATCTCGATCACCGGATCGATGTAGGAAATACAGACGTAGAGTTGAAAGGCTTAGTCGAAACACTCAACAGCACCTACCAACAACTTGCTGAAGCATTTCAACGCCAACGTCAATTCACTGCCGATGCATCGCATGAACTTCGTACGCCATTAACAATCATTCTTGGTAACCTCGAACTCGCTTTACTGAACCAAACTCTCGGTGAGCATGACAAGGAGTCGCTAGAAGCAGCCCAGCGGGCCGCGAAACGGATGAAGAATCTCATGGAACATCTCTTGATGTTGGCACGAGCTGACGCGAAGAAACTCTCATTACACACCGAACGATGTGATTTAGCCGCTTTAGTTGAAGAGTGTTATGAACTGCTCGAACCCTTGGGACACAACAAGAAACTAACTTGGAAGCTCGATCTCCAGCCTTGTTTCGTCGAAGGTGATGCCAAATTATTGTCGCAAGTGATGATTAACTTGATTAGCAATGCGATCCAATACAATCGCCCCGAGGGAGAGGTTTACTTATCCGTTCATGCGGATGGATCGATGAATGTCATCAAAGTACGAGATACAGGTATTGGAATTGATGCAGGAGCAATTCCGCATCTTTTCGAGCGATTCTATCGTCAGGATGCCGCCCGCACGAACCAATCCGAATCCAGCAAACTACCCGGGAGTCAGGGACTAGGATTGGCGATTGCCAAGAGCATTGTAGTAGCGCATGGAGGCCAAGTCTCTGTTGCAAGCCAGCTTGGTAGCGGCACAGAATTTACTGTAAGACTCGCTGCATGTTCGTGAGCAGCGAGTCTTGCTCACAAGTGAATCAGTCATCGCGATCGAGCTTGCGCTGAATGTTCAAGTAGTATGGACCCGATCGGAAGTCATTACTTATGGTTGGTAATTCGAGTATAGCGCGACTCTCCGCAACGGCAGCTGCATACAACACATTGGTCGCCATGACTCCCTCAGCATAGACCTTCATTTCTGTACCAGTTAAGTCGGGAATCTGCGGGATCGTCAGGAGCATGGTGGCGATGTCGAACGTTTGCAATGCGTCGAGGGTTTCTCCCAGCAAGTAGAGACGTCGATGGAAATGTATAATCGACTTTTTGTCACCTGGCCAAGAGGTGGGGCCGATGCCACGCGGCACGACAAACACTACAGCCGAGTTTGCAGGAAGTTCTGCGATGGCGCGTTGCATTATGGGTAGTGCCATTGCTTTCTCGAGCGATTCGCCTTTATCGGTATTGGCGGCGAGCGAATGGAAGTAGGTGGAAAGCGTTTCGTACTCCGACTCATTCGGCACGATGAGGCGAGTTTCCTGAAGCGATTTGTGATCGCCTGTAGTTAACACGACGATAGGCAAATCAAACGCTTCGTCTGTCTTGATCGTACCAGATTGCAAGTCGAAGTCCTTCCCTGCGATCACCAGCGACTTTAGCGACTTCAGCTCGATTGCCGCTTCTTGTGGTTCTTGTGGCCAACAGCGAAAAGCGGTTCGGCGCAATGATCCATAATGCGTATCTTTCCACGCCTTCCTCGCAGCAGCATCAACCGGTGGCAAGATTGGCTTTGTCTCTTCTACAAACCACTCTTGCACCGTGGTATTGCGTTGATCGGAAGGCAAGTCTTTGAAAACCTTGAGCTCTTCAACTTCGAAAAGCTTCGTCGCCGCATTGGGAATCGGTTGGGTGTCATTTTTTAGATGCGCGTTTAACCAACGCAGCGCATGGACTTGCAGCTCTTGCGTATCAACATGTTCGCCGGCCGTGATGTTAAGACCGAGCAATGGGGCTTTCCCTAAATCACGGTATACGTTTCGAACTCGAGCATGAACGCGATTAACACCCTCTAAGGGGAAAATCGCATCGCGATCGGTGTTGCTGATGAGCAATGGCCGCGGCGCAACCAATGCAGCTACAGCAGGATAGTCCCAGCCGTATTGATTGACGAAAAACATGCAGTCGCAATGGCCTTGTACACAATCATGGATCACATGGTCTTGTAGGTCGGTGATGCCCGCAACGGGAATAGCGCAGTCAATTCGTTCATCTAACGCAGCTAACCACCAACTATAAGCCCCACCACCACTGCGGCCGGTAACTGCCAAACGTTCAGGATCAACTTCGGGACGCGAGATAAGATAGTCGACAGCTCGGATCGAGTTCCACGCTTCGACACCCGCGGGCGTGTAGCCGCGATTGAGCCACCACCACATGTCCATGCGATAAGTACCATGATGGAGGCCTTCGATTTCGCCTAATTGCAGCGTATCAATCGTCAGGCAAACATATCCATTTCGCGCAAACCATGCACCATGATGTTGGTAATGTGTCTTGTTGCCATAAGCAATTCCGTTGCGTTTCACTTCGCCATGACCACAGACATAAACGATCGCTGGCAATGGTTCCGAGCTTTTCGCCGGTCGATAAAGATTGCCAGTGACGTAGAGTCCAGGTCGCGATTGGAAGTGGAGTTTTTCGACAATGATTCCGTCTCGTTCTATCTGACCGGTAACGACGGGTTTTAGATCGGTTTTCTCAGGAATCGGCCATAGCCCCAGCATTTCATAGAGTTCTCGCCGAAGTTGTTTTTGATACTCTGGCCAAGTTTGGTCGGCAGGTTTTTGCGTGAGGCAAGCCTCGCGAAGTGTCGAAGTGCGCCGCGAAAAATATTCACGCCACTGTGGTTCGTCGGCGTTCAATGAGGCTGACCATGGTGATGCGCAAAGAGTGAGCAATAGGACGAATCGAATAAGGGAAAAGCTACGATGCATGGTCTGGTCTCTGATTCCAAAGGGTGGGAAAAGTGATCTGAGGTGGGATTGGCGATTTTAATGGTCTCGCCGGGGAGTTGCTACTAAGTGCAGGTAACTCTTCAGAAAGACCTTGGGAACGAGGCTTCAAGTTGCTGAGTCCCGAGGAAGAACCTCATTGCCTCGGTGAAAAATCTCAAGCGAATTGAGAAAAAACACCAGCTCAGAGAAGCGGTATCTGCGCGAATTAGTTGCATTAGACCCCTCAGACAAGGTACTCTAGAGATTATTCCACCCTCCCCTCCTCACTCGCCTCAGAATGCTCGTCGCACGTTATGGAAATTTCGACCGGCTCGCCCCGTTGTTCACTCTTTGCGCGACCAACAATATGGTTGGTGGGGCTAAAGTTCTTTTGGTATAGCGTATTGAGTTTTTGTTTGTCGCTGGGCTTGAGTTTGGTTTCGCAAGTAAGCGCGCAGGAACTCCCGCCAGCCTCCTCCGCAGAAATTCGTTTTGCGGAAGATGTGCAGCCCATTTTTGATAAGCATTGTGTTGAATGTCACGGGGCAAGTAAGCAAACGTCAGATTTGCGACTCGATTTGCGCTCTGCCATTCTCAAAGGGAGTGGCAATGGAGCGGTGGTAGAACTCGGTAAGAGTGCTGAGAGTCGCTTGATTGAAGTGGTTGCCGGATTGGATCCTGACTATCGTATGCCGCCCGAAGGCGACGCACTCACGGCAGCTGAGATCGGTATCTTGCGAGCTTGGATTGATCAAGGAGCGAAAGGGCCCGATGACCAACAAGCGTTGGAGCGTCCGTTGCCGTGGAGCTTTAAGCCGATCGTCAAGCCTGAGTCGCCAGATGGAGTTGCGGCCCTAGACTATTGGCTGGAACGCAAGCTGGCCGATAAGGGTTTGAAATTCTCAGTACCAGCAGAGCGTCCACTTTTCATTCGTCGACTTTATCTGGTGGCATTGGGCGTTCCACCGACTCCAGCCGAAGTAGAACAATACGTCAACGATTCACGCGCTGATGCGGTCGAACAATTAGTCGATCGGGTTTTGGCGGATCAACGGTACGGAGAGCGATTGGCACGACATTGGTTCGATGTGATTCGGTTTGCGGAGTCCAATGGATTCGAGACGAATCGGGTTCGCTACAACGCGTGGCCGTTTCGAGACTATGTGATTGAGGCATTCAACAAAGACAAACCCTACAACCAATTTGTATCCGAACAAATCGCGGGAGATGCGCTAGGGGCCGACTTAGGGACTGGCTTTTTGGTCGCTGGAACGTTCGATATCGTAAAGAGTCCTGACATCAATTTGACCTTGATGCAGCGGCAGGATGAATTAGCGGACCTGATCAACACCACTGGAACGGCTTTTCTCGGTTTAACGTTCGGCTGTGCACGTTGCCATGATCACAAATTTGATCCAATCACTCAAAAAGATTTTTATTCATTGCAGGCTGTTTACGCAGGTGTGAATTTTGCTGAGCGAAACGTTCCTCGAGAACGGTCTCCCGAGCAAAAAGAAAAGGTCGAGATGTTGTCAGCTCAACTAGCGGAGCTCGATAAAAAACTTCGGCAATTTACTGCGAAAGCGGAACAAGAAGCTGCGGTGAAGGGGCTGCGGACTCCCGTTAATGCTCGTCAAAACGAAGAGGACTTTTCTCCCATCACTGCGGTCGCTGTCCGTTTTACGATAACCGAGAGTGGTGGAAGCCAACCTTGCCTCGATGAATGGGAAGTTTATGATGCCAATGGCACGAATGTCGCACTGGCTTCAGCAGGAAGCAAAGCGGCCGCATCAAGTACACTCCCCGGATATGCCATTCACCAGTTAGAGCATATCAACGATGGGCGGTCGGGAAATAACTTCAGTTGGATTTCGAACGAAACCAATGGTGGCAACGTCGAGCTCACGTTTGCCGCACCACAAACGATTCAACGCATGATCTGGGGCCGAGATCGGAGTGAGCAATTTAAGGATCGTGTCGCGACGAAATACAGTATCGAAGCAAAAAAAGAAGATGGTACTTGGGTCGAGATCGCCAATGGAACGAATCGGCGTCCTGCTACTGGAGATGCGACTCAAGCACTCATAGCGTTCCTATCCGAATCAGAAAAGAGCGAGTATCAATCCTTGAGCAAGGTTCGGAGCGATTTGCAGAATGAACTCAATGCTTTAACCCAGGGCCAGGCGGCGTGGATTGGTACCTTTAGTCAGCCAGGTACGATACATCGACTTTATCGTGGTGATCCGCTGATGCCGCGTGAAGAAGTTTTGCCTGGCACGGTGGCGAGTCTCAATGGAATTGAATTGAAACGAGACGTACCCGAACAAGAGCGGCGTTTGGCTCTAGCGAAATGGATCGTGGATCCTGCCAATCCACTTACCAGTCGTGTTATGGTCAATCGTTTGTGGCAATTTACCTTCGGTACGGGGATCGTTGATACACCCAGCGATTTTGGTGGTAATGGTACACTGCCCGTGCATCCGGAACTCTTGGACTGGCTAGCGTATGAGTTCATGGACAATGGATGGTCGATTAAGCACATTCATCGCCAACTCTTTTTGTCCAAAGCGTTTCTTCAGTCATCACAACCGAATTCGGATGGCTTAGCGATCGATGTGGATTCGCGATACTTGTGGCGATTTCCACCTCGACGATTGGAAGCCGAAGCGATACGCGACAGCATGTTGGTCGCCAGCGGAGTGATCGATTATCGCATGGGTGGCCCTGGGTTCTATTTACAACGCGTCGAACAAGACAACGTGTATCGCTATTTCCCGAAGGAGGAAGTAGGACCAGAGGAATATCGACGCATGGTTTATCTGACTCGAATTCGGCAAGAGCAAGATCCCGTCTTTGGGGCGTTCGATTGTCCCAGTGGCAATCAAGTCATTCCGAAGCGGAGTCGTTCGAACACACCGTTGCAAGCTCTCAATTTATTCAATAGTCCGTTTGTGATGCAGCAATCGAAAATCTTGGCTGAGCGTTTATTGCGTGAAGCGGGTGAAGATAAAAAAGCTCAAGTGAAATTGGCATTCAAGCTCATGATGGGACGTGAGGCGGATTCATACGAAGTCGATCTCTCGGTGGATTTGTTGGAGCGTGAAGGTGCGGAAGCGTTTTGTCGCGCGATGTTTAATGCGAGCGAGTTTTTGTTTGTGTTTTAGTGGGATGAAAGTTAGGGATTAGCACGAATCATGTTTTTAAGAACGGGCCCCAATTCCATTTTGCCTCGCCGCGATTTCCTCGGCTCGAGCGCTGCTGCGCTCAGTGGGATGGCGCTGGCGCAGTTGTTGCAGCGCGATGGATTGTTGGCGGCAGATGGTAAAAGTGGGCCCATTCGTCCAACGATCGATCCAGCGAATCCCAACAAATCGCGTCAGCCTCATTTCGAGCCCAAAGCGAAGCAGGTGTTGATGATTTTTTGCGCGGGTGCCTGCAGTCACTTAGATACATTCGACTACAAGCCTGCGTTGTGGAAGTATCACGACCAACCGATGCCAGGTGCCGATAAGTTGATCACCTTCCAAGGTGCCCAAGGTACCTTGCAAAAAAGCCCTTGGGAGTTTCGGCCGCGAGGTGAATCGGGCAAGATGGTGTCGGAACTCGTTGGGCAATTGGGTGAATTGGTGGATGATTTTTGTTTCATTCATTCACTCACCAGCAAAACCAACACGCAT
>Ga0209174_10000060_pt1 | contig 78154 bp, 53 predicted proteins | sample JI91814BDNA_FD_187505 | JGI IMG/M metagenome (GOLD analysis project Ga0209174, IMG submission 187505) | Wastewater effluent complex algal communities from Wisconsin, to seasonally profile nutrient transformation and Carbon sequestration -... | ecosystem: Engineered > WWTP > Effluent > Algae...
ATGGCGAGTAGAAATGTAAAGGTTGCTTGGGATTTATTTCCTTCTGCCTTTTCAGGTTATTTAATGCATGATGGTAAAAGACCTGAAATTGATATTAAATCAAATCATGGAATACATTACGATTGGACTTATGGTAATTTTGGAAATCCTGAATTTCAAAAACTTTACGTAAAAGCAAAAAAAGGACAATGGGATGCAGACGATTTAGCATGGAATACAAGCGTTGACCCTTCTAACTTTGAATTACAAATTTTTCCTGAAAAGCTACAACCAATGTATGGAACCGATATGTATCGTAAGCTAGATAAAAAAAAGCAAGGGGAAATGCTACACTCAACTATTGCTTGGCTTCTTTCTCAATTCTTACATGGTGAGCAAGGTGCGTTATACGCTGCAGCTATGACTGTAGAAGCAACTCCGTGGATGGGAGCAAAGTATTATGGTTCCACACAGGTAATGGATGAAGCAAGACACGTAGAAGTATTTTCAAAATACATTGATACCAAGCTTAATAAACTCTATACAATCAATGACAACCTATTCGTTGTTATCCACGCGCTCACAAGCACTGGCGATTGGGATTTAAAATTTTTAGGAATGCAAATTATGATTGAAGGTCTTGCTCTTGGGGCATTTGGATTGATTTATAAATTCACGAAAGAGCCACTTCTTCGGGAACTATTAAAGCAAGTTATTTCAGATGAGTCGCGCCATGTGCACTATGGAGTAGAAGCACTCAGAGATTATTACACAAAAGAATGCCCTGAATACGTTAGACGCGATAGAGAAGACTGGGCATACGAAGTAACAATCATGTTAAGAAATCGTTTTATGTTTACTGAGTTCTATGAAGAATATTTTACGCATGCAATTTCAAGAGAGAATTGGATCAAAATGGTTTTAGACTCTGAAATTATGGCAGAGTTTAGACGCTCTTTATTTTCCCGTTTAATTCCTAACTTAAAAGCAATCGGACTTTTGACTGATAGAATTAAACCAAAGTATGAATCTCTCGGACTTTTACGCTACGAAGATGGTAAAGCAGCTGATCAAATTTCTCTAGCAGAGTTACTTTCTTAAATGTATTATGGGTTGATGTAAAATTCATCATCGATACTAATCTGAGTAACGACTTCGTCTTAGCGGCAAAATGGAAAATCCGCTAGAGATGTAGTCGTTAGTTTAGTCCTATGAGTGGGATAATTTTTTTCTAGTAATCTGTATCCAACTTTTCTCATAATTCTCTCCCATTCTAATTCCATAAATTAAAGGCTTAAAGCGAAAATGGACTTCCGTTTCTTTTATTAAGAGATATTTTGAACTAAATACGGTAAAATTTCTTAATTTTGCATTGGGTAATAACGATTACTCGCTCTTTTTACAATCAACCGTTTGATTTTCATTTAATTTAGAAACTTTAATTCTCTCTTTCCGTGCATCGGTTGTTCCACCAATCAGATATACTATCATAATAACAATTATCTGGGTCAACATATTTTGATCCGTCATCATGTAAAATGAATTCCTTCTTTATATCTTCATGAGTCTTACCTACGTCATCCTTACCATCAAACGCAAACTTAGTATTAGGTGGTAGTTCTTGAATTGAGATATTAAAACCATTTAAATCTTTTTCGCCATTAACATCATAAGGATAAAAAAAAGAAAATTTGGCTTTTGGGTTTACTTCCATTTTCAATTCATATTCTTTTGCTTTTTCAAAATTAAAATTTGAAAGAAATAGACTTCGATGCTCATAATACTTATATACATCAATGAAAAGATTACGCTTAATTTCTTGGTCTGCCCCAAAATCATAATAGACAATAACTCTAACATCTGATGCCTGGGCGGGGATTGGTAGTCTATACTCCGAACCAGATGCAAAGTAAAGGCAGTTAACTTTTTTTATTCTTAGATTGGTAGATATCATTTCGTCTTTATATTTTGAACTGGTTTGGTAATGCTGTGAAAATTGTTTTTGTTGATTCATTAATTGAGAATTAAATTCTATTAAAATTGGAATCGCCTTATCTACTCTTTGTGGAGTTTTTCTAAAAGCATATTCTATAAATTTATCATCTAACTTAGGTATTTTAAAATATAAATAGGCAAGGGGCTGGGAGTTACTTATATAAGTAAGTGCGTTTGCTTGAGCGCAAAAATCATGCTTGTTCCAACGGATTATATTTCGTCTAATTTCACACCCATCAGTTCTAGCTAGTAAACCAGCACTTAATTCATTTAAGCCAAATAGAAAAAAAAGTATAGTAAAAGTTTTCTTTCTAGTAATTTGCATTCAATTTATTCCCATTGAACACATCGAACTGAATATTCATTCCCGCGAAAAAAAGTATAACTTGACCTATCCAGAATATCGATGGCATAAAAAAGAAACATGGCATATGGGTAGGATAAAATGGAAAGATATGTCTCGGATGCTTTTAACTCTGTAGAATTCTGTGATGACCAATAAATATTTCCATTTTGTCGCCAGTAATCTGTTATTCCTGAATCATAAGCTAATCTTAATTCATACATAGTAGGTAATCTCATTTGAATTTCTTCACATCTCAAATTTGCTTTACTCCAGTTTAGGTGACCTTGATAATCACTCCAAATAAGTTTTGGTCGTTTTGCAATATTTGCCAATGCATTTTCCTTTTCTTTGATCTGGGAATTATCGAATGGAGACATTAGAGTTTTTGTCATTTCCATTGTTCTTTTTTCGAGTTCATTAAAATTAAATTCATTTTTTACTTGTGAATAAATATTTGGAGTCCCATTTGTTAATTTATATAATTTAAGTATTAAAAAATACTTTGCATTTCTTTTTTGTAGTAAACCAGTAATTTTATAATCAGCACTAAATGCATCGGTCAATTGTTGTTCACATTTTTCAGTAGAGCAACCTGTCATTTGCACACTTTTTAGTCCCTGTAATAAATTACTTACTAAATCATCATCCATTACAAGAAGTGTATCTCTGTAGTTACTAACCAGTGTTTGAGTAATTTCCATTTTAATTTTTTTATTCGTATTCTTAGGAACATTTATTTCCGCGATTTTTCCTATATATACAGATTTTTTTTTCTCTTGGGATTCTAGTGAAAATACAATAAAAAAAAGAATAACTAAACAACTAACTTTTCTCATAATTCTTTCTCCTTCTATCCTAGCTTGAATATTGTATTGATATGCCTCTAGTATTCAAGTGAAATAGTTTTTAGGATTTGTCAATCTCATTCAACGGTTACAATAAAGTCATGTAAATCTACTACAGCCCCAAAGGGGCGCAATACTCTCCGCATGGGCGTCAGTTCAACCCATGCAAAGATTCAAATAAACGTTCATGCACATATAGAATCTAGGATGAGGTAATGCAGGACTTGGTTTTAGAAAAAAAATCAACTAAAAAACAAAATCAAGAGTCATCGCAATTTTTAGTTCTAACTTAAATAGACCCCCGACAAAAAAAACTCGGGGGTGACAGGAGTAACGTCCAAGTCAATATCGTATCTTTTATCGGTGTCCATCGGTGGCAATTCCCTATTTCTCAATCTCCATGACTGCGTTCGGAAACTCGCCATACATATCAGGGGAATACATTGCTTCTACGCGAGTAGCGGGTAAGCTGAATTTTCCGTCTTGGTTTAAGCGAATGGTGTATTCGATTGTCATCTCTCCTTCCGGCAAATACTCGTAATACGCTCGGTAGGATTCAAAGGATCTTTCTTCGAAAGTAGGATAAGACCAGCCTGATTTCTTTTCGCCCATAGTAGCACTGGCAGAATCCCGTAAGCCGCCACCACCTAAGATGGAAGCTCCGGTAGGAATTGGATCATTGACTACTACCCAGGTCATGTCTGCGTCTGCTTTTATTTTTAACGTTACGCGCACCAAGTCACCACGTTTGAGACTACCGCCTATTCCTAATATGCCTCTCTTCTCTAAAGGAGTGATTGTTTTTTCGATTGTATAACCGTTGGAAACAGAAGACTTAAGCGCAACAGCAGCAGTGCTTTGGATAGTTGCCCAGGGCTTACCTGTTCCTTTGTGGCTGAGCTTTAATTCCTTTGCAGATTCACTCCACGCAAAATTAAGAGTAGCCCCTTTTGGATTTGCCTTCCAGTCAGTAGACTTTGTTTCTTCGTTTAATACTCCAAAGCTTTCTCCTGCAACAGGCTCCTTCTCGTATTCCTTAGAGAATTTATCAAAAGCAAGAAAGCCCCATGCGTTCGCAGTGGTTATATCCCAAGTTCCTTTTCTCTGTATTGAAATGGCTCCTCTAACAATTCGAGGAACATCTTCTTTCCATTTTTTTAAGTTGACCAGGTTCAGTAAAAGTCTTACTGCATTTTGATCGGAAGATACCATGAGCCACCAGAGAGAATCATTATCCTCTGTTGTGAATTTCATAGTAGTCCCCTGCAAGTTGAGTCTACTCCTGAGTATCTGCTCTACCTGTGTGATATGCTCATTTCGTTTTGGAATGCTTTGTAGTTTATACAAAATACTCCACCAATCTAAGACTGCTGAAGTAGGAAGTAAGTTTGGCTGAATGGAAAGAGTCGTTAGATGCTCTGGCTTTGCTTTTCCGAAACGTGCCAGTGCTTCGATTGCATTTAATTTTCGAATGGTTAAATCAGCAGTCGGTAGCGAACTTTCTCTATAGAGTGTTCCTTCTACAAAACTATTGAGCCCGGTAAGCATGAATTCTTTACTCTCGGAAGGAATTTCTAGTCCAGCTTCATTAGAAATCGCAAGGATGTATGCGGTTAATGTTGGATTGCCGTAATAACTACTCGGGAAGAATTTTGCAAGCCCATCACTGTCTAAGTAAGACGGCAATGCATTCATTAGATTTTGCCAGCTCTGTTTGTCTCTTGATACAACTAATTTAGAAGTTTGTTGTTCGAGGCAGGTGTAGGGATATTTTTTCATATAGTCCTGGATTCCAGTGAGACTTTCTAAGAGACTCTTCGAATACACTACATTAACCCCACCTCTACCCGGAAGTGCCTCGGATGGTTTTTCAACTGTCATTGAATATTCATTTTCTAGTTGTAGCAGAGTTCCCTGTTGCACTCGAACTGGAATGGCTTGCACAATCTTCTGAGTGAATTTTACTTTATCCATTGCGCCGCTTTCTGATTTAGCAGAAAATTCATAGACAAGCTTCTCTACACCAAATGGAATTTTAATCGACCAGGAAACTTCTTTTGCTTCGCCTGCTTCTAGTGAAATAGATTGAGCTTCCAATTTTTCAGGAAGACCAGAAACGTTTCCGGTCACTTCAACCTTCATCGCCTTGTCTGTCGCATTGCGCACTGTAAAGGAAGGATTAAACAAATCTCCTTCACGGGCTAATTGCGGTAAGCCGGGGAGTAGCATCAAGTCCTGTGTGGTTCGAATCGATGTGCTTCCAGTTCCAAAGTATTTTTCTCCGCTTGTTGCAATGGCAATAATCTTAAACCTCGTAAGGGAATCATTTAAGGGAACTTGCACTTCTGCTTGTCCGGATGCATTTAATTTGACACTGCCTTTCCAGAGAAGGAGTGTATCGAATAACTCTCTGCTAGAATCTTTTCCACCGCCGCCTCCAGGGGGTAATGCCTTTAAGCCGTAATGTCTTCTACCCACAACTTGCATTTGCGCAGTAGAAGTATTAACCTCAAGCCCGCGCTCATTCATCATCGCACGTAAAAGCTCCCAGGTATTATTTGGCATTAGTTCTAAGAGCCCTTCATCTACAGCCACTAGCGCAACATCGCTATTAACCGGAAGAGGACTTCCATCGACAGGCTTAATATTGATAGTAACGGTTGCCTTTTCCCTAATTTTAAACGAAGGTCGGTCTGTTTTTACACTTACTTTTAGTTCATGTGATTTCCAACCCACTTTAATAGCAGCAATACCGAAACGGTAAGAAGGTCTACCCAAATCAACCATTGCAGTTGGTTTAATTTCCCCAACTCTTCCGCGCACAGCTAGAACAGACACAAAAACATTTGGCGCATAATTTGGCTTAACCGGAACTTCGATTGTAGGATTAGCAGAGCTGATTTGCTTGATGTAATAATCAATCACACCTTCTCTATCTACACTGACGAGTGCTGTCGCATTTTTAAATGGCATACGAATTTGAAACTTTGCAGTCTCTCCTGATTCATAGATTTTCTTTTCAGGAATAATATCCATTCTATCGTGGTCGGAAACATTAAACCAGGAATCTTTTCCTGTAACATACACTTCTTTGTAGGCAAACACATCATTACCCGCACTGTCTTCTATCGAGGCTTGAAAGATTACTTCTCCTGTAATGGGAGATTCTTTTTTACAGACTAATAGACCTTTTGCGTCAGTCTTGCCTTTGCAGAAGGTTGTATGCTTGGTTACTTCTTCAACTGAATCGTAAGAATAAAAACCACCTACAAGTCTTTTTCTATGAGTGATTGTTTTACGTCCTAGTAAATCAATCGAAACATCTACACCCGCTTTTGGCTTACCTGCATTATCCACAACAGCGGCAAATATCTTTACCCCGTCTTTTGTTGCAGCCCAACCTTCTGATTTTAAGCCTACTAAATATCTTCCTGGATAAATAGGAATTGTAGTTGATACAGTTTGAATTTCTCCGACTGGATCTCTGTATTCTAATTCTGTTACTACTTCCTGCGGGCTATCTTTTTGTGGTATATCTTTAATATCCGCTTTTGCTGATCCCAACTTATCTAAAGACAAATCCTGTGACTTAATGCTTGGATTTCCTGCATTCCCATTTCCTTCTTGGTCTTCGTATTCTTCGTCTGAATAATTGCGAGTAGACGCTAATTTGCGTGTTCCCTCTTTAAGTCTTCCATTTGCAAATATATAATCTTCAAATCCTTCGAACTCACGAATACTTGTATCTCTAAACCAGGATTTTACTTTTACTGCCATGCCTCCAGCAGGACCGCCGGAAAGATAATTTACAATTAAATCTACAGAAAAAGATTTTGGTCTGACTAATACTTCAGAAGGTCCCTTTACGATTGCTTTCATTAGAGGAACACGGAATTCTTCTACTTTAAATTCTCCGGTGTAATATGCCTTATCTCCTTTAGAGAGGGTAATGGTATACGTGCCGAGTTTAGCTTGCTTTGGGATCTTCCATTCTGACTCAGAAAATCCACCATTCCATTTTAAATTCTGATTGTATTCTTGATTAGATCCAACATGAGTAATTTTCATTTTGGACGGTAGATTATTTGCAATTGGATACGATAGACCCTTCATGCTGTGGCTACGTAGAATATGCTTCATATGAACGGTCTCACCTGCACGAAGAAGTGTGCGGTCTAACACAGTATGCGCAATTGTATTTCCTTCGAAAGAGGAACCACTCGAAAGATTAAATCTCCAGTTTTCAATTCCATTGTCCCAACTTGAATGAACAAAGGATAAATCTTTTTCTTTTTCCGCAATTACAAGAAGTCCATTGTCATAGGAATTATAAGAACAATTGGGAACTTTACTCTGAGCAATTCCGCCTAATTTCCATATACCGCTCGCATCTGTTTGTCCTTCTGCTAAAACAGCATTTTTACAATCTCGAATAGAAACTTTCGCACCGTTTACAGGCTCCCCTTTATCCAAAGAAGTTACCCATACAACAGAACTTTCCGCTCCCCATTTAAAATGCACAGCCATATTGGTTACGAGTGCAGAAGTTGGAACATACATCTTTCCTTTTTTTTCAAGAAGAGAATTGCCAAGCTTTTCACTTTCAATCTCTACTACAAAAAAACCAGGCTCTTTTAATGGGATACCAACTACTTCAAATGCCTTTTCGCCATTTGGTTTTGGAATGGTAAAATTATTTGAATTGGCTTCACCGGCAAATATGGATTTTTCTCTCTCTGCCTTATGAACTTTTCTTAACCATATTAAAATATTCTCGGGGGTAATTTTGATTTTCTTCCCGAATAGATTGCTAAAGAATCCCCCGCCTTCGCCGGTCATTTTGATTACTTTTGCTTTTATTTCTTTATCTAAGTTTCGAAGCGTAACGGGTAACAGTGGTTCTGCCTCTAATTCTATAATTCCAAAGCTTCCAGAGAATTTGGCAAGTGGTGGATATTTATCTGTTTTAACTTCTAAAGGAAATTTATTTGCATTAGAAAGTTTTCGCCCTGCATCGTCTTTTAAAGAATCAGGAATATTGATTTTAAATTTTGTTTCTTCTGGAAATGGACCTTCAAAATAAACTCCGTAAGTTGTTCCATCTCCTGAATCTTCTTCACTACTTCCACTTACTTTTGCCTGCCATTTTTTATTTCCAGATTCTAGGAATATTTTCTTGGAGTCTGATTTTAGAATTGGATTGGTGAAGTTTACATAGAAATTAGAAACAGGAATGCAGCCTGCATTTTTATTTTCTCTATCGCAAGAAAAATCAGCCGTAAAAGGTGCTCTAGCTACATAAGCCAATATTTTATCTTCTTCTGTTTTAACACCTGACTTAGATTCAATGCCTTTTGCCCAGATTAAACTAACCTTTGCTTTGTAGGGAAAACGAAGCTTGGATTTAACCAGGAGTAATTTATCTGTTTTATACTTTTCGCCAAATTCAGCTTTTAAAATTTCTTGAGCATCCGAAGGTTTCACTATAGTAGCGGCTACTCGCTCTTTAATCCCTTCAATTTCAAATGCTAATTTATTTTCTAGACTGCTTTCTTTTATTTCAGTATCAAGCTTTAAAATAAAAATCTGGTCTTCGTCTACTGTTCCACCTTCGTATGGATTTGTAAATATCACAGCTGGTCCGCCGGTTGAAAAACTAAATACTTTTTTGCCAGTTATTTCTTTGCCGGCTAACGTCTTTACATCTGCTTTTAATTGAAACTTACATACGATACCCGCTTCCAGATTATTTGGAAACTCATACACATACGTCTTTTCATCTATCCATCTTGCTTTTCCTTCTACAGGGCAATTGATTTCAAATTGATCTGTCTTTACTCTTGGATTTCCAAATGGAACCATCTGGGCAGAAAAATTTACCTTTACCTGCTTGACATTTTTAACAGTTCCTTCAGGGGAAAAACTAGAAATAGTAATTTTTTCTTGTGCGGATAATGAGAAATTACCTATAAAAGTAAATAGCAATATGGAAAGAATTTTTTTCATTGGAGTCCTTTTAATCTTAAAAAATTATTTTTTTGGTTCTACTGTCGAAGGTGGTGTATCTGTTTTGGCTGGTGCTTCTGTCTTTGCAGGAGCTTGTTTTGGTTCTGCCTTTACACAACGAACGTTATACTCTCTAGTGAGTGAGCCATGATTGTGATGCCCGTTGTCAAGATTCACAAACCAGATATGAGACCTATCGCTTGCTACTCTATTTCCAGATAAATAATATCCGCCCGGAGTTCTAAACTCTGGATACTTTGAATAATAGGCATCTATTAATTCTTCACGGGTAGGAAGACGAAGCCCATCTTTTTCGCAATCTGCTTTTGCGATTATATAAGCCTTTTTAGTAACATTATCAGCTTGCCATTTAACACCGTTTAACACTAAAAAACCCCCATCTTTTTGTAAGGGAGGAAGTTCCTTTTTTGGAGGTGCTTCTTTTTTTGCAGGAGGCTCAGTCTTCGCTGTTGACTTTGCTTCTGTAGACTTGGTCTCAGTAGATTTTGAATCAGGATTTTTTGCTGGAGTTTTGGATTCTGATTTTACTTCTGATTTTACTTCTGTTTTTGCGGGAGTAACAGGTTGCGTATTCTGAGCAAAAAGATTAAAATATGTAATTAGAAAAAATAAAACTATTAGTTGTTTCATATATACCCTCTAACCTTAATGCACCTGTTCCTTGCGATTAAGTCAAGTCAGAAAAAGTTTATGAGCCATGAGGAAAAAGTCTTGCAATTTAATATTTCCAATTAGAATAAAGGGAATGCTAGTAAGAATTTTATTTTTCATTCTGCTCTCTTTATTTTTTAACTGCAAAAAAGATACTACCAAAACGAATCCATATGCAGCCTTACTCGTTGGTGGCAAGACTCCGTATAGTCCAACCATTTATTCTGTTGATCCCAAACGTGGAAATCCAGGATTTACAACACCGAGTTCTATTGGTGTAGCAGGCACTACTTATCCAGCAACAGTTGTTACAATTAAAGGTAAAAATTTTATTCCGTCTACGACCGGAAACGTTGTAGCTTTTAATGGAACACCGGCAGCTGTAGATTATGCGACTGACCAGGAGTTAAGAGTGAAAGTTCCAAATGGTGCAATGACAGGAGTTTTATCTGTTTCAAACAATGGCGGAGTTTGTAGTAGTCCTGATAAAAAATCCGGAACAAATTGTGAAGGTCAGGATTTTTATGTGGATTGTTATGGAGCTTATAAAAATCTTTATGGAGCGGAAACAGCAATCAGTTCGGGAACAAGCCAAACTATCACCTATGATAACTTAACCACAAAAGCATTTCGCTCTGACTTATTATTTACGAATCCAACAACGTCAGACATTGCGGGTAATACCATTAATATTCGCTGTGCGAATATTGTGCATGTTTTATTATTTTCTCAATCCTGCGTTCCAACAGAGTATACGGTCAATGGAACTAGCTTGGTTTTAAATCCTGTTATTTCTATTAATTCAAGATTTTATACAATCCAATATGTTATCACCGCAACAAAAGGTGACTGCGTAATAAGGGTAAATTAATGGAAGACTTAAAACTCAGTCATTATCTTTTTTTGGCGGTCTGGATAACAACGATTATCTTTCGATTAACTGAACTGAGATTGGCTAAGGCAAATCTAGCTAAAAGACAATCACAACCAAATCTAAAAATTGCAAAAGAGCCATTTTTCTTTTTGTTTGTAGTTTTACATACATCCTTTCTTATCTTTGTTCCTCTCGAAATTTTCTTATTTAAAACAGAATTTAGTCCGTTAACTGGAATCATTTGCTTGCTAGTTTATTTATCTTGCCTAGCAATGCGAATCAGTGTATTGACAACTCTCAAAGAAAACTGGAATGTAAAAGTCATTGTCGATCCAACCTCAAAGGAAAGCATCGCCACAACAGGACTTTACCAATATATCCGCCATCCAAATTATCTAATTGTAATTCTAGAAATTGCTTCGATTTCACTCTTGCATGGTGCAATCTTTTCCTTTATAATCTTTAGCCTATGTAATTTTGCGATTTTATTTTTTAGAATCAGACAGGAAGAAGAATTCCTAATGCAAAATATACATTATGCGCAACATTTCCAAAATAAAAAACGCTTTTTCCCTTATTTATTTTAATTTTAAGATTCGGTGCAGAAAAAAAAGAAAAAACATTTACAAAACTTTGCCGTTTCGCAGAATAAAGATATGAATACTAAATTAATAACAATTAAAACAATGGTTGTAGTCTGTTTCGTTATCGCTTCAATCGAATTGACTGCTCAATCGAACGAATTTAACAATACAGTGGCTCTAAAAAATGGAACTGAACTAAAGAACGTTAAGGTAGAAGAAACATATACCATAACCAGTTCGGATGGAAAAACAACAGTCTACAAAAAAGAAGAAGTTGCATCGATAAAGCAAAAAGACGCTCTGCCTGTTGGTTCTGAAAATTGGAGTGCTAATTTAGGCTATATGAGTTGGGAAGACGCAAAAGCAAAATGCGCTAGCCAAAACATGCGTTTACCTTCGCTTGATGAATTAAAAGCAGCTCAAGCAAGTAACGTTACAGATTCTTGGAAAAAAGAAGGCTACTTATACTGGTCTACAACCCAAACTGAAAACATGCTTGCCGATCCGTATTTACTTTATGCATTCAATGGACAAATTTACAGTCTCAACAGATATGCAAGTTCATACGTTCGTTGCATCAAATAACATCCACAACTAACGCTTCCCAGTTTCACTGGGAAGTTACTCTCTCTTAGCCTCAAAGCCAATCTATACTTTGTAATCTTTTAGCACATATCTAGTGCTTCGTCCTCCACCGGGTAATTTCTTTAAACAACGAATTTCTGTAAGTTCAGTTAAATGACGAGTAGCCGTCGCCTTACTGACTTTAGTAATTTTTTGATATTGCATAGCACTGATTCCTGAATCGAACCTAGAATCCTTTGAGTCTAGCATTAGATTTAAAACTTTCTTTTGTTCGGGTAACAGGTTTAACTTATGAAATGCTTTCCAAAAATTAGTTTTAAATAAAACTCTGTCTATATTTTTTATAGCCTCTTGAATAGCTTGCTTTATTATTCCTAAATACCAGTAAAGCCATTTTGATATATCAAGATTACCTTTTTGAGTTTGTTCTAATACGGAATAGTATTCTTTGCGTTTGTCTAAAATAACTGATGATACAGAATATAGCTTACTTGTTTTTTCTTCAAATTGAGCAAGCGCTAGCTCGGATACTATTCTTGCAAGACGTCCATTTCCATCTTCAAAGGGGTGAATGGTGAGAAACCACAAATGAATAATGCCAGATCTGATAAATGGATCAAAGTCTAATTTGTTTCGAGTTTCTTCAAACCAATCTAACATAGATTTCATTTCATTTACTAATTCTTTTCTTGGCGGAGCTTCAAAATGAATTTTAGGATTATCAATTCTTCCAGATACAACATGCATAGGAGAATATCCTCGGAGTTTACCAACAGGAATTTTCCAATTCTCACTTGCAGGAAATAACCAGTGATGCCAAATAAATAATCGTTTGAGTGAAAGTTCTTTGTCTATATTCTGAAAGATATCTAATTGTAATTCTGCTAAACCTTCTGTTCTATCTGTTGTTGGAAATTTTTTTATGTTTATCTTTAATCTTTTTGCCAGGGATGAACGGACAGAGAATGCATTTACAGATTCTCCTTCTATGGAAGATGATTTTACGATATTATTTAAAAGAGAATCCAATTCAGACAGGGAAGCTTCTTTCTCTTCGGCGAAACCAATCTTTGCATTCAAAGTTCCGAGAAAAAATGTAATTTCTCTACAGAGTGGATTTATCATTTCTGAATTCCAAGTAAAATCAGGCCAATTTTTATTCTCCCATATCCAGGTCATACTTTTCAAGGTATAAAAACTATGAGCCGATTGCAAGCACTATTTGGCTCATATAGTGAGCCAAATAGTGCTTGCAATCGGCTCACTAAAAAATCAATGAATACCATATTTATATTGTTTAATTCTTACTTCCTCTTAACGACTGGCAAATAGCGAATATCCTGTCTACATAAAATATCCAAACATTTACAGAGATCGGCAGTATGAAGACTGAGAACTGAATTGAAGTCATCATTACGATATCCCCCGAATAGGCTAAGGGATAATGGAATTGGCTTACCTTTTTTTTGAGAAACACGATGAATCATTTTGTAAACTAATTCGGATGATTTCAACCATTCCTCAGTAGTGCATTGAAAACCGAGGTCGTCCCATTCATGTGAATCGGCACCATGACAAAATACCACATAATGAACATTACCCGCTAATAGATCATTTGTAAGGCGAGTTAATTCTAAAGACAAGTTTTCTAAATAGGTATCGTGGGCTCCAACTGGATTTATATTATAAGGAATAATCGTTTTTAAATTTTTAATAAACAATTTTGAATCTTCAATCGAATTTCCGAAATGACCATCGAGATCAATGTAAGCACCCCTGAGTTTGTATTGATTCCATACTTTTACCGAAGCAATGACTTGACCGGAGAAAGAACAAAAACCGGATCCAGCATTTGGAGTAGCATGATGAAACCCTGACGTTGGAGAAAACTGAATTGTATCAGGATGTAATATACTCTGTTCAATTGCATGAAATAAAGAAGCATTCGTATAACGAACTGAATCTGCAAATTGAGAATTCCATTTTAACCCGTTTGATGAGGCTAATGGCTCTTTGCCACTAAAAAAGGAATCTACATACTTTTTTGTATGTGCAACATAAAAATCTTCAATAGAAAAAGGCTCCCATGCATCACAAAGTGAAAAATGAGAATCCAATTTATTTTGTTTTAAAAACTCAACTAGAAAACCTGGCTTTCTAGGACTTTTAGAAGATCCAACATTCGCATTAGAAACCATTTCTTTTCTATAAACAAGATTGATTTTTTCTTTATACATTGACTTCCTCATCGAAACTGTAGGATCTAATTATAGTTTAGGGAAGGGACAAGATAGAAAGTTAAAGCAAAATCGAATGCTCCTTTTAAATGCTTATATTTTTTTCATCAAATCCAAGATTAAGTCACCTGATCACAACAATACCAGTTTGAAAGTCAAATTCATTTAATTTAACAATCTATTGAAGCTAAATTTAATTTGCGAAGAGGCAAAGTAAAAGTAAACGTGCTACCTTTTTTCTCTTCGCTTTCTACCCAAATTCTGCCACCCTGTTTTTCTACAAATTCTTTGCATAAGATGAGACCCAGTCCTGTTCCTTTTTCTTGTTCAGTTCCGAGACTACTAAATTTTGAGTCAATCCTAAATATTCTATCTAGATTCCTTGGATTTATTCCTAATCCTGTATCTTTTATAGAGATTTCCAAAAATTCTCCATTTTCTTTTGCGGATACTATTATTTTACCATTTGGATAGGTAAATTTAATTGCGTTCGTCATTATGTTTCGAATAATTGTGCTGGTTAGTTCAATATCTGCAAATACTTTGTAAATTTCATTTACATTGTTTTCTATCGTGATATTTTTTTTAAAAGCAATTGCATTTATAATCGAAATCGAATAGTTTATTAAGTCTTTCATCGGAAGATATTGTGGGATAACAGTAATTTTGCCCGTTTGAGATACTGCCCACTGTGTTAAATTTTCTAGAAGAGACAATGCAGATTCTGATGATTCAAGTATAAGTTGTGCATAATGTAGAAGTTGCGCAGAATCACTATTACCCTCTTGTAAAAGAATTTTTTTTATTTCACTTGATACTCCGATTATACCAGCAAACGGATTACGAAGATCATGCGCAATGATTCCAAAGAATTTATCTTTCGTAGCATTGAGTTCTATTAATTTTTCGCGAGACTGTTTTATCTCTACATGTGTTGCTACTCTTGCAGTTAATTCAGGTATATTAAAAGGCTTCGTTACATAGTCTACGGCACCAAGTTCAAACCCATGCAAAATTTTTTCGTGATCAATAATTACAGTTAGAAATATTATCGGAATGTCTTTTGTGGCAGGATCTGATTTTAATATCTTACAAACTTCAAATCCATCTAATCCTGGCATTTGAATATCAAGTAAAACCAAATCAGGTGGATTTAATTTTACAGATTCCAATGCCTCCTCACCGCTAGAAGAAACATGAATATTATATCCTTTTGAATGAAGAATATTTCCAAGCACTTGAATATTTTTGCTTGTATCATCTACGATTAGAATTAACGGTTTTTTTATGTTGTCCATGACTCTTCCTTTTTGAGGTAAATGATTATTTGCTTTAATATTCTGTGAATGCAATCTATATTAAACGTTGCTATGTTATCCTTTAACTGTGAACAATATTCTTTCATATTGATAATATTATTTTGATTTGAAAACTTTCCCAATTGGTTTCCTAAAAGAATCAGGTTATCATAGTCTAATTCTTTTTGTAACTTTAAAATACTCGGTAGAAAGTTTTGAAGTAATTCAGCCCTGAATTCTTTCGGTATCTTTTCATTTAAAATTTTAGGCGCTGAAATGATTGAAGTAGATTCCGGTTTTTTTTCATTGTCAGATGTTTGAATGTATGGCAGGTATTTAGTAAGAAGTTCTAATAGCTGATACTTATAAATTGGTTTTAATAAAAAATCATCCGCGACACTTCCTATTTTTTCTTTTTCATGTTTCATTCCCGATGCAGTGAGGGCAATTATAGGTATACTCTTAAAATCATAGTCAGATTTGAGAATATTAATGGCAGTGTATCCATCCATTATAGGCATTTGCATATCCATTAAAATAATATCTGGGCGGTTTTTTCGAATAGCCGCAATACACTCTTCGCCATTCTCTGTTTCGATCATAGTTATATTATAAAGTTCGAGATACCCTCTCACTACTTGTCGATTGGATAATACATCCTCTGCAAAAAGTATTAGGGGATTTTTGAATTGAATATTCTTAAGAAAATTTTTATCTATAGGAGCTGTGTCGATTGTCTTTAGAATCCCGATTTCTAAATCGAAAAGAGAAACAGAGAAAATAGAACCATGTCCATATTTACTAGTAGCCTTTATAGTTCCTCCAAGCAATTCCGTCAAACGACGTGTAATGCTTAATCCGAGTCCAGTGCCTCCGTAACGATTACTGGTCTTGTGTATTACTTGCGTAAATGGCTCAAAAATATTTTTCAATTCTCCTTGAGGAATTCCGATTCCACTATCCTGAATGGAAATAAGTAAATCTAGCTTATTTCCACTTTCTTTTTTATTAATTACACTGACCGCTATGTCGACACTGCCTGCCTGTGTAAATTTAACGGCATTCCCGACGAGGTTAAATAGTATTTGCCGCAAGAATTTTTCATCCAGAATTATACTACCTGGCACCTCCTTTCCGATTTCAATATTTATATTTATTCCTTTTTCCGTAGCATTCATCAGGAAAATTTCTTGTATCTCTTTTATCAAGTGATTCAAATTTATAGGTTGGAGGTTAATCACCATTCGCCCCGCTTCCACCTTAGAAATATCAAGTATATCGTTTATCAGGTTCAATAATACTTTGCTGCTTTGAATGATATTATCTAAGTATTCAGTAAACGCCTTGTTACCCTCTACTTTTTCTTGCAGTATACTTGAAAATCCTACAATTGCATTTAGAGGGGTGCGAATTTCATGGCTCATGTTGGCGAGAAATTCACTCTTCATCTTATTCGCGTCCTCCGCAATCTGCTTTGCGACTCCCAATTGCTTTGTCCTTTCTTCTACTTTTATTTCAAGCTCTGCTGCACGTTTTTCTTTTTCATCGTTTTGATAAAGGAGTTCTTTGTTTGCGATGATTAGCTCCGCTGCGCGTTTTTCTTTTTCATCGTTTTGGTAAACGAGTTCTTCGTTTGCAACGATTAGCTCTGCTGCACGTTTTTCTTTTTCATCGTTTTGAAAATCTAGTTCTTCGTTTGCAACGATTAACTCTGCTGCACGTTTTTCTTTTTCGTCGTTTTGAAAAGCAAGTTCTTTGTTTGCAATTATTAACTCCGCCGTCAATTTTTCTTCTATTAGCATAAAATTCTCCTTTTTGCTTTCTTTGAGGATTTGCAACTTTCGGTTACGGTTAATTATCCGTAAAAGATATTATTCCTCTTTTGCAACTAATGGAACTGTCCATAAATCATGTAAATTACACTTAGCAAATACTTTTACATTTTCAGGATTATAGTCCCGTAAATTTAAGGAAAGAATTGCAGTTGGTAAACTTCCACGATCAATATATTTTAAATCTATATCTGCCGAATGCTCATCCATAATTCCAATTACTTCAATATAATGTCTTTCCGAGAATTTCTTTCCTAAGACTTTTACCGTAATATTCTCTTTAGATTTTGATTTATTAAAGATAATTTCCGGCAAATGATCGTTTACCTCCGACTTCCATTCTGCCGGATTTGCCTTGGTGTATTCTTTTTGTGGAGAAATTGATTTCTCTGATGAATCAGAGGTTTCCAGCCGACTTTCCGCCTTTTCAATTTCCTCCTCATTTCCCGTGCAATGTAAGAGGTATAAAACGATTATCCCCAACGCCAGGGATAATCTTAAATAGTTATATTTTATTTTTTTGTTCATTTAATCTTGTTTCCTAATTCTTTTGGCGGTATACTTTCACTATACCGCCACTCTTTCCAGTAGTCAAATATAAGTAGTTAAGCCCGGAGTAGAGAGATGACATTCCATCAAATATCTGCAAATTGTTTGACGCATCACCTAATCCATCCACTCCAATCTGACTAAAGTCTGCTGTTGTATTAGGATTAGTTATATTGGTGCGCCAGATTTCTACACCCGTAGTTGGATTATCGAAACCAACATAGAGATAAGCTCCGTTTGTTACCAGGAGTGACATCGTGCGATTATTCCCATCGCCCATTGAAGTTTGACCGGAACCATTGTTTGCGACTAACGTCCAATCTCCCGGATCACATGCAGTTGCTGTTGCAGGTAGCGGTGAAGATACAGTAGCCGGTGCGCACTTCCATAACTGCGAATATCGATTTGCGACAGGACAGGCGCAGTCGTCAGCCGATAGATTTGGACAAGTATAATTTTCACAGGTATTGCGGGCTACAAAGAGTTTGCCCTGAAAGACTGCCATTTGTGGAAATGCTTTGTCCTGTGGAGAAAAATCAAATAGTTTAGGTAGGTATCTAGAAAAACGTGTATTAGAATTACTCCACGCTACGTCACTGGGGGTAATCACTGTTAGATCCGTTCCTAAAGCCGGTGCTGCGATTTTCCCACGCACCAAACCACCATCATTCCCACTTAAAGAACATCCACCACCACCGGTATACATGAGTCCGTTGAAATCCATGAAAGTATCAAGAGAGACGTTATTACTCAATGTAAAACTATCACAGGAAGCGGAAACTGCCGGGAAATTTGCTCCGCTAATCGCGACTCCCACACCCGTCGGTGCAGCATAACCTCTTTGAGTTGCATTAGGAGCGGATAATGCTCCGAAGGCGGAAACATAGCCAACCTTAGGCGCTCCACCACCCGAATCAGGAAAGCTCAACCATAAAGAATTATTAAAAACACGGGTTGCCATAAAACCTTTTAGCTGTGGACCAGAAATTATATTAGCATTGAATTTCATGTATAGGAAATCCGGACGTGAATCTGTATCAGTCGTCACATAAATATCCTTCAATTGCCCACCGGAATAATAGGCGCCACCAAAAAGATATTCCACTCCAAGGACAGTCCCCGATGTAAATAGACCGCGACCATTCTGATTATTAGAACCACATCCGGCAGAATTAGCCGTGCAACCAGATCTTCCAAAGGAAGGGAAAAGTTGTGATGGAGTAACACCGTAAGCTGAGTTGAGGCTAATACCTAATGGATCCTGATGGAGACCGAAACTGAAATTAACTGGATTGCTACCGTCGGGTTCAAAGTGAATTCCTCCCGTTCCATTTTCATTTGGCCCTAGATACACTTGATTATTAAAAGAAAAAATATAAGAGAAATCAGTGAGTCCTGTTCCAAATGGGTCACTGGCAAGAGGACCATCTACGAAGTTTTGAGGTGGAGTTCCACAACCGTTAAACGAAACACGATCATGAGGAGATACTTGCATGTTTTCTGTATCACCCGAATTTCGAATAGAGAAAGGGGATGCCCATGCTAAGCCTCCTGTTAAATTATTAAACCCGTCTCCATCAGTTGCGTTTGCTACGGCTATTGTGTATTGTCCTCCACCTTGCAATTCCGGGTGAGTGATACAAACTTTGGAGGAATCGGCTGCTGCCCCGCCGCATACAGATCCATCTAGAATTTTTGCTGTCGTTGGAGTGAGCACCGTTGCTCCAGTTATCGCATATCGTTTTTGACATTCAATACTCGTTGTGCAACCTGCAGATTTAGGAATGTCCTGACCCGGGAATACTGGTTTAGAAAAGGAAAGAATTAAACTGTTAGTTACAACACAAGCAGCAGAGGAAGTTTTCAATTGTTCATTTCCTGTAAAATCTGCATTATTTGGACAACTTAGAGTTACTGGTTGTAAATCGTGAATGGCAGTCTTACTGGCAAGGAGACTATAGCTCTTAGCCCCGACTTGAGAAGCGCTTAGAGTTATATCATACGTTGTCCCGGAAATACTTAGAACAGACACTATGTTGAAATCGGTAGTCTGCGTGGAGGACGTAAAATTGGTATTATCCGAACATAAACCACTGGCAGGTGATACTATGATTTTATAATTCGCAGCAGTCGCCGCTTGAACGGTATTCATTGCTTTAGAAAACACTACTCTCACCGTTGTGGGAGCCATAGAAGAAACAGATGCGACAGTAGGAATGGAAGTGTCAACGGCAGTAAAGGTTCCGCTGAGAGTATTTACAGATGCAATATTTGTAGAGGTATTTGGAACTGTTGCCGTATCTGTTATAGTTCCAACAATGGTAACAGTATCACCGATAGAAATTGTGCTCCCACTTCCTGCAAAAGTAATTGTCAATACATCTCCCGCCAAATTCCAAGTAGCCGAAGTTATCGTTCCCCATCCGTGAGCAGAGGATAATGATAATATGCTTGCAATATTAGAAGAATCAATTATTGGTTTATTTGTTCCCTCTGAAAATGTTAGAACAAGAGTATCATCTGAGTCTACTCCTGAGATTAAAGAAGTATTATCCGATGCCACAGCCGTTAGTATGACAGGAGGTGCTTTGTCTTCTACAACAGAGCTAAGGTCTGCAATGGTTTGCAATTCAATTCCGTTTCCCATCCACTTTCCGGTATTCATAAGAAAGGCAACGGATAACGCCGATGTTCCGCTTACAGTAGAATCATTCGTGAAAAGAGTAATGATTGTATCATTTGCTGTTCCAGTGTCCGTATTAGGAGCGGCAATGATTCCTGTTCCTGTGTTGACTTTAATAGCTGTAGTTCCGCCGATTGTAAATCTGGAAGCATCTATATCCGTTATGGTAGAGTCAGTCATATTGGTAGAAAAAGTAATTCTTAACTGATCAATCTTTCCACTCCGATTTGTGTCAAATTCTTGAATATTTGTTATAGTAGGTCCCGCTGTGATACTTAAAAGTTTTAACACAGTATTACCAGTATTATTCGCTGCATCATAAAGATTACCATTACCCGCTAAAGTATCTGTAGAATTGTCAGCACTTATAAAATTGGTATTAGCTAGAAAGATCGCGGTAGTGTCAATTCCACACGAGTCCGCCCCCATTCCTGTTAATAAAGAAGCACCATTTCCACTAACGTTTGAATATGTTATAGAAGACGCAGTTAGATTTCCACCTGCGCCACAGGCTGGCATACCAATTGATCCCCAGACAGGCTCTGAAAAAGTTACTGTTAAACTAGTGCTAATACTACTTCCAGAATTTGTTACGATTACCGGCTTTGCTCTATCTGCCTCTGTTACAGAGCTCGTGCTGATTATTTCTAACGTTTTAGCGCTTACTGCTAGTAAATCAGGCAATACTGTTGTCGTTATATTTGGTTTCGAATCTGTATTGTATACACCTACTTCGGCAAATTTAAGAAAGATTACCGCATCATTTGTATTATCCGAAAGGACTGGTTCATTAGAACCATGAGACAAAAATACTCCAGTAGATGTTCCGCCTATTAACCATTTTGCCTGGATAGATCCCAGTGAATCGGAAACGTATCCCGGGAAAGAAGAATCATTAACCGCCTCCGAGAAAGTAATTTTATAATGGTCAATCTTACCATTATTATCCGCATCCATTGTTTCTGCCGAGACAATTCCGAAATCATCGTCTGTAATGGTAAATGTATGTCCCGTTATCCCGCCAAGGCTCGCATTAGTAGGAGCGGATAATGTCAACTGAATTGTTTCGTTTGCAGCCTCATAGATTAAATCCTGAAGTATTGGTATGTTAATATTTTTTGTTATCTCCCCCGGATTAAAAGTGATAGTGAGAGGAGAGCCAATTGCAGTATAGTCTATTCCAGAAGAAGCAGTTCCACCTGAATCGGTAGCAGTTACTGTTACTGTTCTTCCCGATACAAGAGAAAGATTTAAGACTACTGTTCTTATTACACTTGATTCATCTCCAGAGGAGGAAGTAGACGAAGCAAATGTTACAGTTGGAATTGGATCATCATCTAGAATCGTATAGGTATGAGTAAGAATTGCGCCTATCGTAGCGTTTCCAGGATTTGAAATTCCAATAGTCACAGTCTCATTTGATTCATCCAGGGAATCATTGATTACCGTAAATATTATATCTTGCGATACTATTCCCTGGGCAAATGTCAATGTTCCGTTTGAAAAAGTATAATCAACTCCCCCAGCAGTTGCTGTTCCGCCAGTCAACGCATAATCAACAGTTACTGTTAAAGCAGAAACAGTAGATAGAACCACGGGAATTGTTATTGTAGTAATGCTTTCAATGGTATTCGAAGTGGCTGCTGAAAATAAAACTGATGGAGTGGTAGTATTTACGACAATGGCTTTGTTTGCACCAAGGGAGCCCGAAGTTCCGGGTGCGGCTAATGTTAAATTTGCATTATTATTAGAAATGTCTTTAATAGTTCCACCGCTAAGTAAAAGTGCAAGAGTAGAAATGTAATCTAAATCTGCACTTGTATAGGGCGCTGCAAGAGTGTAAGTAAAAGTTAATGTATTTGTGCCGCTACCCGATGCATAGCTTACGACTGCATCTGTTCCCCCTGTCTCTAAAGTAAGTGTTGGAACTCCGGTAACGATTACTACTTTGTCGAATACGACTTGTATTGAAATAGTCTGTCCTACTCCATACATTCCATCTAGAGTAGATGATGTTACGTTTGTAATTCCTGGAATACCTGCATCAATCACAATTGCTTTATTTGCAGCAAGCGAATTCACTGCTCCCGGAGCGGCTAATGTTAAATTGGATACGTTATTTGCTAAATCTAAAATTGAGCCTGCATTTAATGCCAATGCAAGTGTTGAGAAATAATCTAAATCAGGCGATACATGACCGGACAAAACCGTATAGTTAAAAATTAAAGTAGAAGTTCCTGAGCCGGATGTATAATTTGCAATTGCGTCTGACGCACCTGTCTCTAACTTCAACTGAGGTGTCCCGGTCACATTTACAGTTTCACTAAAATTGACTTGAATCAAAACGCTTTGTGTTACTAAGTAATTTCCATCCAAACTGGAAGAATTTACACTTGTAACTGTCGGAGATGTTGTATCGATTACTATGACCTTTCCGCTTCCCATTGAATAAATCGCCCCCGGAGCAGGAAGTGTAAGCGATAAATCAGTGTTATTCGCTACTGATTTAATCGTTCCCCCGTTAAGAATAAGTGCTACTTGACTTTGGGCATCAAGTCCAATAATGTCTTCTTCATTTCCTGCTTGCACAGTATAACGGAAAAGCAAAGTATCCGTTGCAGTTCCAGAAAGATAATTTACTCTTATTGAATTATTCAATTTAAATTGGGGAATTTCAGTAACATCTACGGCTTCCAAGAATTTTACTCGAATGTTAATTACAGTTCCTGACGGATAATAGCCAGTAGTCGTTGTTGTAGATACCATTAAATTACTATCTACCACTGGAGTTGGAGTTACTACGGGTGGTGTTGGAGGTGATGTTGGTGGTGTTTGGTTAGGAGTTGAATTTGTCGTTGATCCTTGTCCCGCCTGCGGGTTCATTATACCCGGTAGAAGCAATACCATTTCGTTTCCACTCTTGCCCGGTTTAAGAAGTAATGCAGCAATAGCGGGCCAAGCAGTGCAATTTGAAAATAATAAAATGATGGTTATAATTAAAACTGTATTGAATTTTTTTTGTAAACGTTTCACGGTGTGCCTCTTTTTTTATCTACTGTTTACATTTACTAATTTGCTTTATTTTATATACAAAAGTTTTATCAGAATTGGATTTTAAGGCAGTGAAATAAATCACTCAAAGGGGAACGATGATTTTTTTTACCAACCTTCACAAACATGTTTTAACGTTTATAGACTTATATGTGGCTAATATTAAATATCCTTTTATTAAAATGGGTTAGGAACTAAATGGAGTAAAATTTCTAAACTAGATTATTTACCTTCACTGGAATTTAGAATAGTCATAAGTTTTTTTCTTTTGGCAGTAATTCTGTTTTGTTTTTTTTCTTCCAATCTTTCTGCGATAGAGAGAAGATACTCCATAGTAATGGGAAGAAGCACAGAGGAAAGAATTGTGGCAGAAATCACTCCAGCGATAACTACAGAAGCTAACGGTCTTTGCACCTCAGCACCTGCCATATTAGAAATCGCCATGGGAATAAAACCAATCGCGGCAATTATTTCCGTTGTTAAAACAGGTCTCATAGATTCTATCGCAGCTTCTCGAACGGCTAAAGGCAATAAGACTCCTTCTTTCAGTTTGGCTTTTAAATTCGAAGCATAGACAATACCGTTTAATACTGCTATGCCGCTCACAGCAATAAAACCAACTCCGGCTGGAATGCTAAATGGTAGTCCCCTCAGAACCAAACCTAAGATTCCACCCGATGCGGCTAATGGCACAACGACAAATACACCCAGTGCATAGAAAATATTTCCGAAAGCTAAAATCAACATTGCAAAGATAATAATAAGTGCGATTGGGACAACGAGTATTAGTCGATTCTTTGCGCGGGTGAAATTTTCGAATTGGCCTCCCCATACTAATTTATATCCGGGAGGCAAATTATCATTAATCGTTTTTATTTTTTCTTGTGCTTCCTTTATATATCCAACCAAATCTCTCCCACGAATATTTACTTCTACGAATAGCCTTCTCTTAAGCCCTTCCCTTAGAATAGAGGCAGCCGATTCAACTAATTCAATATCTGCAACTTCTCCAAGTGGAATTGTTTTTCCACCTGCTGTCATAACTGGAATATTATGAATCTCTTTAATATCTTTGATCACGTCTAAATCCAACCTGAGGACAAGGTCAAATCGTTTCATTCCCTCAAAAATCTTTCCAGCGTTAGTTCCTACACGTAGCATTTCTACTGTCCGTAAAATCTCAGAAGAGGAAACACCGTAGCGTGCCATTAAATCATAATTCGCATTGATACGAAGAACAGAAAGTCCTAGAATTCTCTGGACGCGAATATCACCCGTTCCTTGAATTTTTTTCATTACATCAGAAATTTCATCACCAATTTTTTTTAATTGATGAAGGTCATCACCATATACTTTGACAACTATATCTGCTTTTGAACCGGCTAACAACGCATTAACCCTATTTTCAATTGGTTGCGACATACTGATATAACTAGAAGGAACATTCGTTAGAATTTTTTCTTTAATCGCGCTCATTAAATCTTCTCTGGTATTTGCTGTTTTCCATTCGCTTCGATCTTTTAACTTAATCATAATACTTGTTTCATCTGTGCCCAGTGGATCTGCTGATGAATTGCCCCTTCCCACGCGAGAAACTACATTTTGGATTTCGGGAAACTGAGAAAGAATTCCTTCAATTTCCATGTTTAAATTTCTAGAATATTCAATAGATGCGGAAGGGAGTCTTTTAACATCCATGTCAATTTCTCCTTCATCAATCCGAGGAATGAATTCCGAGCCTAATGTTGCGGAAATTATAAAAGAGAAAAATACAAAACAAAATGCTCCGATAAAAATTTCTTTCTTTTTTGTAAATGCCAGACTTAGAAGTATGTCATATTTATTTTCTAGAAAGACCCAATATTTACTCTTATAGAAATTCGGTTTTTGAAATACGATTGCAAGACTTGCAGGAAAAACAGTTAAGGAAAATAGAAGCGCTGCGCCAAGGGCTAACGCGACAGTAACCGCCATTGGACGAATCATTCTACCTTCTACTCCTTCAAGAGCCATAAGAGGTAGATACACAAGCATAATTATGGCGACAGAAAAAGCAGCCGCTCTTCCTACCCGCATACAATTTTCTATAATAATTTTTTCAGTCGTTTCAGCGATTTGATAACTATCCATTGGTTTTTGAAATAGATATTTTTTTGTAACAAAGCCTGTCATTACTGATTCAAGCATAACAATCGACCCATCGACTAACAGTCCGAAATCGAGAGCACCCAGGCTCATTAAATTTCCGACAACTCCTAATTGCCTCATAAAAATTACAGCAACTAACATGGATATTGGAATTGCCATTGCAACTAGCGCTCCACCTTTTAAAGAGCCCAAAGTAATTATAAGGGTAATGAATACGAGTATAGCACCCTCGCCTAGATTCATAAAAATAGTAGACAAAGCACGATTAATAAATTCAGACCTATCATAAAAAGGTTCAATCCTCATTCCCTCTGGAAGCTTAGATTTAATTTCTTCTAATTTTACTTTAACATCGCGCACAACGTCCCTTGAATTTTCTCCTAGAAGCATAATAACAGTAGCCGCTACTACTTCCTTTTGGTTTTTCGTTGCAATCCCAAAACGCAAAGCACGACCAATTTTTACTTTCGCGATTTGACCAAGGAGTAAAGGAGTTCCGTCAGAAGCAGTGCGAACGGCAACACGCCTTATTTCCTCAATCCCTTCAAACTGTCCTTCTCCACGAATCACCATTTGCTCATCACCATCTATTATATAACCACCACCGGTATCTTTGTTGGCAGTCCTAATATTTTCATAGATTTTAGATAGAGTGAGATTATAGGCGACTAGATTGCGAGGATCAATAATTATTTGATACTCTTTTACTTCTCCTCCAACAGTATTCACTTCAATTACACCGGGGACGGATTTAATCTTCTTAGATAATTCCCAATCTAAATAGGTTCTGAGCTGCATTGGAGTATGTCTATCGGAACTTAGCACAAACTCATATATATCCCCTAAAGCAGTTGCTACAGGGGCTAATTCTGGTTTACCGTAATCAGACGGAATTTCCTTTTCGACAACTTTGAGCCTTTCCGTGACTAATTGCCTGGCAAACCAAATGTTTACAGAATCCTGAAAGATTACTGTTACACTGCTAACTCCAGCTCTAGAGATGGATCGAATTTCAGTTGCACCCGGAATTCCAATGAGTTGTAATTCGATTGGATTCGTTATAAATTGCTCGACTAGCAAAGGAGACAATCCGGGAGAGGCAGTCACAGCGGATACTTGCACGTTTGTGACATCGGGAACAGCATCTACAGAAAGGTTTGCGGCACTGTAAAACCCAAACATTGAAATAACGAGAGTGATAGAAAGAACGATATATTTTTTACGAATAGAAAATGCAATCAGTTGTTCTATCATATATTCCTTACGGCAAATTAATATTTATCACTGCATATAAAATAAACGGTTAATTATTATTAACCGTTTATCGTTTTGATTTACCTATGTAAAATTAGAAAGTCAAATCAATTTAAAAATAGAATGCATTAAACAAGGTGATATTTCTCATTTATAATGCTGCGCTCAATGGAAGAAACATTGGGTTGCATATTTTTCCGAATGAGATGTTTTGAAATGAATGGGGGGATTTTCCCGCAAATTAACGAAGCCCAACGGGACGAAGTATTCACCGCATGGTCGTCCGTTCACCCATGAAAAGACTACTCTTATTAAATATTATTTAGCCATGAAGGACAAGAGGAAAAAATATCTTGCAAAATACGATAGTTACTATAGACTGATTCGTTATTATTGAATCCCTTCTTTATTAAAAATAAACAATTCTTTTGGAGAATGCTAGCACATGGAGTTTCTGATTCGTATTTTCGAAAATTATTTTCAATATGAAAATCAATTCAAGGAAATAGTTGCATTCAATTCTAATTACTACGCAATCTACAAACTTCCTTCTTCCTACTTTACAATCATTGGTTCTTTTTTCAGTTTCATTCTTACTATTATTTTTTTCATAGCAGCTTACTATCGGAGAGAAAAATTTGGAATGTTTATAAACTCTGGAATTTGTTTTCTGGGATTTACTGCCATCCAGGTTTTACTTATTTTTAGAAATCTTTTACAACCAGATGGGCTTTTATTTTTTTTACACCAGGCTTTGTATTTGTTTGTAATTCCTTTTGCGCCAACTATTTCCTTACTCTTTTATTATTATTTTCAAAAGAAAATGAAAACTTACTTTTGGATGGGAGTATATTTGTGGGTCATTTCGATTATAGGTATAGTTCAAATTTTTAGAGGAGAAGCTTTTTTTCCAGATCAATGGTATACATATTCCTTTGGAAGTTTTTCTGTGGGGAAAACAGCGATTAGACTCTGGGGGTTAAGTAGTGCAGTATGTTTACTAATTCTAATCTTTAGGACATGGATTTATTTTTATAATAACAAAACCGAAGAAGGTAAGTATTTGCTCTATGGAATTTTACTCACTGGAATTTTAATTCTTTTGAATCTTCCCAGTGTGATGGGCATTCCAATTTATCCAGGCGGAAATTTTCTTGCGATTCCAATGGTCATGATTGCTTACCAGCTTTTCAAAAATGATCCTTTTAATTTAAATGAATTTTTATTTGATAGGAATGGGCTTTTTTTTACTCTATCTGGAATTTTAGGTTTTGGATTTCTTGCTCTTTCCATATCCACATTTACTTTTTTGACACCCGATTTTTTCTCTGATCAATTTAAATCTTTTACTTCTCTCATTCCCTTTATGTCTGCCTTTATACTACTTTTGTTATCTGTTTATATATCAGGAGTCAATCCTTCTTCAAAAATCAATCTCTACGGAGCAGCAACGATTTTTATTTCGGGGATATTCATGGTTAACCTTTGTCTCCATGCTCTTGACTTTAATATACTAGTAATTCGAAGAATGGAGCAAGTCGTATACTCCATATTTTGTTTTGCACCTAGCGTCCAAATGAAGTTTGCGCTTAAAATGCTAAAGCTTCCCTATCCAAAGCATACAAAGTATATCGATATAGTCTCTGTCATTTGTTCTCTTCTTTCTCAGACTCCTTTTTTGTTTAAAGGATTTCATTATTACCCCTGGGGAAATTCGTCCGAATCAGGACCAATCGTAATGCTTATGAGTATAAATGGATTTGTGGCTATCTTAACTGTTATTTTATCTCTAAAGGCTAATTACCATAAGGCGACAACGGGAGCTAAGTTTGTGGTGCTAGGGCTAGTTGTGGGTGGATTGTTGCTACTTTTAAATCTTCCAGCTACAGTGGGTATTCCATTTTATCCGCTGGGATCTCTTCAATTTATTCCAGGGATTTTAATTGCGATTGGAATTGGACGTTATAGTGCTATTGATGTAAACGCTGCAGGTCTTAGTATCAGTAAAAAAATGAGTTTGCTCAGTTTTATATTTGTGCCTATAACAGTGATTATCCTCATTCCTACTTTAAATTCTTATAGCGCTGTTAAAATTTTTATTTATCTTACCTATGCTACTCTTCCGTTATTTTTATCTCTCTATACATTTACATTTGTTTTGACAAGACCAATTGCTTTGGAGTTAGATAGAAACTATTTGGCTCTGCTTTCTGAGAAATTAGTCGTAGAAAAATCTCAACAAGAAATAAAAAAGCTCAATGAATTGACAAAGAAAATAAATTCGAGGCTTTCTTTACCCGATGTGCTTTCTGAAATGCATTTATATCTAAGGGAGAACTATCAAGTAACTGATTATCGACTTTATTTAATTAATAAAAATAAGAAAAGAATGGAGTATGTGCAGGGTGGTTCTTCTGAAGAAGAAAATTTAGAGGCAGAATCATTTCTTCGTGCGAATCCATTTCCTGTCGACACCAAACAAGGATTTGCTGCGACCGTTTATAATACTAAAAGATATATTTATTTACCACGGCTCAAGTCTGGTTTCTTAACAGAAGTGGAAACTAAGATTGTAGAATTGTTTAAAATAAATTCGATAATAATTTTTCCTTTAATGTCGAGTAAGGATGTTACGGGTATACTTCTATTTACCCGCAGCGAAAATTCTAAGAGGCTCACAAAAGAAGAAATCCAATCGATGGAACGTTTTTGTGATCAGATCACAGGAGCCATTCAAAATGCAAATTTAATGCAGCAAGTGGAAGACTCTATGTTAACCGCTGTAAAAGAGCAATACCAGGCGGAGATTGCCCAGCGAGAAGCAGAAGAATTAAAAAAGATTGCATTTGCTGAAAAGGAAAAATCAGAATCTCTACTTCTAAATATTTTACCTTCCAAAATCGCTCAGGAATTGAAATCTCATTCCGAAGTAGAGCCTGTTTTTTATCCATCGGTTACTGTTTTATTTACAGACTTTAAAGGTTTCACAAAGTTAGCAGAGAATATGACTCCACAGGAGTTAGTAAAAGAACTCGATGGTTGCTTTACTCAGTTCGATGAAATTTGTAAACGATACAATTTTGAAAAATTAAAAACGATAGGCGATAGTTATATGTGTGCTGGTGGAATTCCTGAACAAAATAAAACTCATATCATTGATGCCTGTTTGACTGCAATAGAGATACAGTCTTTTATGATTCAGATGAGGGAGATTAAACAAATACTTAATCTTCCTTTTTGGGAATTAAGATTGGGAATTCATACCGGTCCTGTAGTCGCTGGTGTTGTGGGTAAACACAAATTTGCCTACGATATGTGGGGAGATACTGTAAACATTGCAAGTCGAATGGAATCGTCTGGAACGGTAGGCGAAATTAATGTATCACACCCCGTCTATGAGTTTGCAAAATACTTTTTTGACTTTGAACCGCGCGGAAAGTTGAAAGCAAAAAATAAAGAAGATATGGAAATGTATTATTTAAAAAGAATCAGAAAAGATTTATCTAAAGATCCTGAAGGAAAGCTTCCTGACGAGAGGTTTGTGAAATTGTATGAATTATTAAAAGAGGGCAAGCGATTCAAATTTAGAAAGGAGCTAAGAGATGAGTAGCATTGGAGAAGGGATAAATTGCATTATGGCGCTGGATTGTAGTGTTTACAAACAAGCATTTTGATTAAAAATAGTTTTTATATTGTTAAAAACTATTTTTAATCAAAATGCCTGAAGCAGCAAGAATTATTATAGTTATTAATGCAATAAAGATATTGTCTGAATCAGTTCCATGAAGACAGTTACGGAAGGTTGGACTGTATCTAAAGATTTTCCTGAACTTGTTGAAGTAGTTGTAAAGCTTGCCTGAGAAGTAGAAGAGGCAGCAATATTAGAACTTCCTGAAGTGTTTGAGCTATTTCCGGAATCTTGAACGAGACCTATTAGAGGAATGTATTGTGATTTTACTGCTCGACTTCTTTACTAAGTCTAAAAAACTTTCCTTATGAGTAAAAAAGAAGAGCTACATCATTTTGTCAAAACCTACGCCTATAGATATTCAGAAGAAGAGTTTACACTTGCCTCTGGAAAAAAATCGCATCATTATTTTAATTGCAAAGAAATTATTTTAGTTCCCAATAGACTTTCTCTTTTTGCAGACTATGTGGTTAATGAGCATATACCGTCCGTTCTGGATATTCAGCCTGAAGCAATTGGCGGTCTTACTTTAGGTGCCGATCCAATCAGTTATTCTTTGAGCCTTGAATACTTTAAGCAGGGTAAGATTGTTTATCCACTCATTGTTCGAAAAGAAACAAAAGACCACGGAACCAAGAAGGAAATCGAAGGACAGGTTGATAAAGTAAAATCCTGTCTTGTAGTAGACGATGTAATTACAACGGGCGGCTCAACAATAAAGGCAGTCGAGGCTCTTCGTAGGGCTGGAATTAAAGTTGAGTCTGGAATTTGTATTTTAGATAGGGAAGAGGGCGGCAAAGAGGCATTACTCGCTGCCGGGATTCAAATGTATCCTGTCTTTAAAAAGGCAGACTTTATTTAGTCTGCCATCTTTTTAGGCGTTTCCAGGATTCTAATTGCCCGCACATAATGAAAATTATCCTTTAGTGTAAATTGTGATACTATGGATAATTTTTCCTTGAATTGACTTAAATCAATTACATTCCTATAACTATTTAGTATGATTTTTCTATGATGGAGATTAACTTATGATACCTATTTCAAAAAAATTTTCCCTGAGTCTTTTACTGATGCTATCAATGATAGGATTCTCAGCTTGTAATAAAGATATGGTTACCGAAGAAGCAAAGCTCACTTACGCCCCAGAAGTGCCACCGCCAATCACTCGCAAGAATCCAGCGAAAGTAATTATTAATCTGGAGACAAAAGAAGTGGTCGGTCGCTTGGCTGATGGTGTTGAATACACGTTTTGGACATTTGGTGGAACAGTACCAGGTCCCTTTATTCGAATTAGAGAAGGGGATGATGTAGAGTTTAATTTACACAATCACCCAAGTAGCAAAATGCCTCACAACATCGACTTACACGCAGTAACCGGTCAAGGTGGTGGAGCTGGTGCTTCTCTTACTGTCCCTGGAAGATCTTCCAAATTTTCCTTTAAAGCAATTAACGCTGGACTTTATATTTATCATTGTGCAACCTCCCCGGTAGGAATGCATATTGCGAATGGGATGTATGGACTCATTTTTGTAGAGCCAAAAGAAGGTTTGCCTAAAGTAGATAAAGAATACTACATTGTCCAAAGTGAATTTTACACAAATGGAAAACACGGCGCTCCTGGTCTACAGGGATTTAACATGGAAAAAGCTCTAACGGAAACTCCTGATTATGTGGTGTTTAACGGTTCTGTAGGTTCTCTTACTGACAATAAAGCTCTCAAAGCCAAAGTAGGGGAAACTGTGCGTTTGTTTGTGGGAAATGGTGGACCTAATTTACTTTCTTCTTTTCACGTCATCGGAGAAATTTTTGACAACGTTTACACAGAAGGTGGAACTGTTGCTAATCAGAAGAATGTGCAAACAACTCTTGTGCCTGCTGGTGGATCTGCGATTGTAGATTTTAAAGTAGAAGTTCCTTCAACACTCATTTTAGTAGATCATTCTATATTTAGAACCTTTAACAAAGGATCTCTAGGTATGCTCAAAGTAGAAGGCGAAGAAAATAAAGCCATTTATTCCGGCAAACAAGAAGATACTGTATATTTGCCGGAAGGTAGTGCAATCCAAAGAATGAAAACCGAAACAGTAGATGCGCCCCAAGCAAAGACCAAGGCGGAAAAAATTGAGATCGGAGAACGAGTATTTAACACAAATTGTTCCGCTTGTCATATGAAAGAAGGACAAGGTGTACCAAATGTATTTCCTCCACTTGCGAAGTCTGATTACCTCAATGCAAATAAAGAAAGAGCAATCGGTATTTTGCTAAAAGGGTTAACAGGAGAAATCACAGTCAATGGTCAGAAGTATAACAACGTTATGCCACATCTTGAACTATCTGATGATGATATTGCCAATGTTCTTACCTACGTTTATAGCAAATGGGAAAACAAAGGCTATGAAGTATCTATAGAAGAAGTAAAGAAAAACAAAAAATGAAATTTTTAGTAGAGTAGTTTCATTTGCCACAGAGACGCAGAGGCACGGAGAGTTTACAATGTGTTCAATTAAGACAATAGAGTTGTTGAAAAATTACCTGTCAGTTCGAGCAGGGTCGAGAACTACAAGTGCTAAAAGCCTTTATTTTCATAGCAGTTCTCGACTATCGCTTGTTTGGAAGTTGTCGCTCGAACTGACATCGAGCATCCATTTTGATTTTTCAAAAACTCTACTATATAAAATTCTTAAATATTCATATAACATGGAATTAGTAGGAAAATTAATAGTAACCTCTGTGACTCTGAGCCTCTGTGGCATAACAGTTCCTCTACTAAGCTCTGAAATGATAAAAGTTCCAGCCGGTGTCTACAAACCATTTATCAAAGTAGATGCCGAGTCTGCGACAAAACCAATTCCGGTAAAATCTTTTTTCTTGGACCAATACCCTGTTACAAAAAAAGATTATTCTGAGTTCATACAAAAAAATCCAAAATGGAAAAAAGAAAATACTCCTCAGATATTTGCAGACGATGGATATTTAGAAGATTGGAAAGTTAAAAAAGAAGAATTTTTACAAGATTCTCCTGTTACCTATATCTCTTGGTTTTCTGCAAAAGCTTATTGTGATTCACATGGAAAAAGACTTCCAAACGCATACGAGTGGGAATACGCCGCGTTTATCCCACCGACCGGAGGAAATAGTAAAACTGTGGATAAAGAGATTATGCGCTGGTATGGAGAAAAAAAACCAGATCATCTACCGTCAGTCGGTAGATATAAAAATGCGTTAGGCATTTATGATCTACATGGGTTGATATGGGAATGGGTCTATGATTTTAACTCTGCATCTGTGACGGGTGACTCTCGTGCTGATTCAGATTTAGAGTCTTCCTTGTTTTGTGGAGCCGGTGCACTCAAAGCAAATGATTTTAGTAATTATGCGGCATACATGCGATTTGGCTATAGAGCCGGATTAAAGGGATGGTACACTGGAAAATATTTAGGATTTCGCTGTGCCAAGGATTTATAAAATAATTAAAGAATACCACCGATAGACACGGATAAACACTGATGAATTTAATACTTAACTCTTATCCGTGTTCATCTGTGTTCATCAGTGGTAAAAAAAGGAGGATAGTATGAGAACTATCGTATTTATTTTACTCACGATTTTAATGTCGTGTAAAGATGGTCACCATGACCACAAACACCATGCGTTACCCGCAAGCACTGCTACAGAAGGGTCTTTGTTTGATTTGGAAGATATGTGGACAACACAGGACAACAAAATGTTTCATTGGAAAGACCAAAAGGGAGAGCCAATGATTGTGAGCATGTTTTATGCGTCCTGTCAGAGTGTATGTCCTAGGATTGTAACGGACATCCAGTTGATTGGAAAAAAAATAGCGCAAAAGACCGGTAAATCACCAAAGGTAGTCTTAGTCAGTTTTGACCCTGAAAAAGACACACCAGAATCACTAAAAGCTTACGCAAAAAAAATGGAATTAGGGGATAATTGGTATTTGCTGAATGGAAAAGACGATTCTGTGCGAACCATATCAGTACTACTTGGAATTTCTTACCAAAAGACATCAGGCAATGATTTTAATCACTCTACTGTAATATCTCTTGTTTCCAAAGAAGGTAAAATACTTTCTAGAATAGAGGGCGTTGGAGCAGATTCTAGTTCGATTGTAGAGAAATATTGATTTATGGAATCAAAACTAAAAAAGCTAATCACAAGTTTGCGGAACAAATTTACAATTCCAATTTTGGTAGTAATTTTAGTTTTCACCTTTTACTTTAAGATGATTCTGTTTTTGGTCGGTGGTTCTATGATTAGTGTTGGAATTTTGCTCCAAGCATTTCAGAAAAGTTACAATCTATCCCATGTTACAACAGAGATTAGCCCCGAAGATGTTTATAAAGAAATCCAAGTGTTTAATAAATTTTCTTCTTATGTAAAGGACATTTTACCGGGTTATGAGCATCATCCGCTCGTGATAATCATTCTTTGTATGGATTCTAGAATTAGCACAGAAGAGCTTCTGGGTGATTCGAGAGATTTCTATTATGTTATCCGCACGGCAGGCTCTGTAATTCGAGAAAAGGAAATGGAAATGATTGAACTTGCCCTTGTAGAAAAAAATGTAAAGTTAGTTGTTTTTACAGAGCATTCCGATTGTGCAGCTAAAAAAGTTGCCGGCAGTGCAGAGAAAAAAAATCTCTATCCGAGTATTTCTAGAGCACTAGCAGATAGGGAAAGAGAGATTGTGAAATTTTTAGAGCGTCCAGTAGTTGTCCAAAAAATCAAAAATGGGCAACTACTAGTGAAACATGCCATGATAGATACAAAGTCTGTCAGAATGTTTTTTGTAGATTAGCGTTTAATTATGATTAGCTATATCATGCCTGCCACTCGCGGAAACAATACATTATTCTCTAAGTGAATATGTGTTTGTAAATCTTCTACATACTCGGCTAGAGTTGCATAACAAATTCTCCATGTTGTACATGCATACGTAGGTGGAGTAAAATTATTTGTTATAGATTTTAATTCTTGAATGATCCTTCCAACTTCTTCGTGTTCAAATTCCATTGCTGATATTGGATGAACTAATTGTTCTTTGGGAAAATTCAAATCAGTTCCATTTTCAAGGGAAATGATCGCAGGGAATAATACCTTTTCCTCTTTTAACAAATGAGGAATTAAATCATCTATGAGAGCTTCAATTAATTTATATAATGGAATTACTTCAGGATGTCTTTCGCCGTGAGCGTTAACCATTTTACTGCTATACTGTAAAAGTAAGTCACCTTTGTTTCTCGTATAGGTGTGATGAATTGAAACAACGTATTCAATCAAACCATTAAGACTTAAATCTTCTGTTAAAATACTTGGCTCGCCTTTAGCCGCTAAATTTTCTAATTCTGAAATTACATATTGTGTATCTACATTTGCATTTGTGCAGGCTTCTTTTAAAGTTTTTTTTCCACCACAACAAAAATCAATTCCATGTTTGCTAAACAAGTGAGCATTCCTGTAGTCTTCTGCTACAAATTCACCAACTTTTTTTTCTTCGAGCACCATTTACTTTCTCCTCTATATATAATTATTCCTATAGAATAAATGAATAAAAAAAACATACATTGATTTATATCAACATTCATAAATTTAGTTTCGTTTTTTACTATATGTATTGATTATGAATAAAGGAAGTAAACATGAAAGAAATTGACACTGATTTTCGCCAAGATATTGCTCTTCCCTGGATTACCTTTTCATTATTTTGGTTTATACTCATTATCTGCTTAGGGATTTCGATGAGATTGTCCTATGCATTTAATATCGTTTTACCTACACCAATTGACTTTACCCGTCATGCCCATAGTCATACTGCATTTTGGGCTTGGGCGGGACCTGCTTTTTTTGGATTTATATTAGCATTCCTAATAGAAAACACTAAGCGATCTAAAGTATTTGAAACGATTCTATTCTGGTTAATCCAAATAAATTCCCTTTTAGCACTTCTTTCTTTTATACTGAGTGGTTATTCTAAATTATCCATTGTGTTTTCATCTGGAATGGTTTTTATTTGGCTAAGTTTTTCTTTTTATTCAATCTATGCAGGTAAGAAGTTAAATAAAAACCTTCTCCTGTTTGCTCTCATTCGTTTAAGTATATTAATGCTGACTGTATCAACTCTACCTACTTTTTTGATTCCGGTTTCCGTTGCTACAGGATTTGGCACTGAGATGCTAAGAACAATTTCTATTCATTTTTTCTTAGACTGTTATAGTGAAGGTTGGCTTTATATTATGAGTTTTGCTCTTTTTATATTTTTAATAGAAAAAAATGAAAAGACTAAAGTTTCAAATGCAGGTAAAATGCTATTACTCTCAAGTATACCTTTGTTAATTTTGGTTTCTTTAAGATCAAATGTATTTCTTTTTTCAAATCCAATTCAGTGGATTATACTATGTGCTTCTTTTTTATGGGGAATTTTACAAATAATAGCTATCGCTCCTTTTATACGTAGAAATTTGCATTATTCTTTTTACTGCGTGATAATTTTTGTTTTAATAAAAGCTATTCTAGATATGTTGATAGGGATACCTGTATTTACAAAATTTGTTCAATCAAAAATGTTTGCAGTTTTATATTTACATCTGAAACTTTTGGGAATAATGAGCATTATCCTTTCTTTGTTTATTGCTAAAGTGTATTCACCAGAAAGTAAAAAATTCCACTACTCGAAAAATAGTATCTTGCTTGGGGTATGTTTTAGCTTAATTGCACTATCTTTCATTGCATTAGCAAGTATCGCCACTTTTAGCATAAATGAAATTTTTGATCTAAATGCGTTTTGGTTCTATGGTCAGATTCTTGCTTTTTCTGCAGCCTTACTCATTTTACTGGGTGTAATAATTTTATTTGTTAGCTGTTTTTATTTTTCCAATTAGTGGCGCACGCAGCAGCGTTCTAAAATTTATTTGCGTTCAGTTTTTAAAAAAGCAGACTTTATTTAGTCTGCCATCTTTTAATATTCTGCCCACCATGCACATAGTGGTCATTTACATTGATGTGGTGATTTTTAGTTTTGCTATAAATGAATTTACCAGAATAATTTTTAAATTCTTTGAATTGATTTAAATTAAAAATCATCCCGGTGGTAAAGTCCTGCACCTGGTCGGAATTTAAGCCAGGAATTTCGAACATAACTACTACTTCCTCGCCGTTCTTTAGAACTCCAATCACTTTGTTATTGCCGTTAAAATTTGAAATCTTTGTTTCGAAAAATTCTCTTATGTCCATAGCAATAAAATAAAGACTCAAGTCTTTAAGTCAACAATTTTAATCCAAGATTCCCTCTATAAAAGCATAACCTTACCCACGCTTACGCTAAATAATAAGAAACTGATTACCACCGATACACACCGATAGGGACGATAGAAAATACGATGCTTTTATTTATGTGTTATGGAGTTAAATGAAATGGGATTAAACGACGAGCGCAATGATACGAATAGGAATATCCTAAACTATAAACCATCGTTCAGTTATCGGTGTCCTTCCCCCCTTCGCTGCAAGTATTCGCGACCTTCGCCTTCGCCTGTTCATCGGTGGTAATCTTTGAATATTTCACTTATAACAAAAAGATATGGGTAACGTCATGCTATAAAAGGAGGAGTTTTTAAAAATATTGTTTGCAGTTAGTAGAACTCTAAAAATTCTTAGAAGGAAAATAAAATCCTGGAGAATAAAATGAGTCAATTGCTAGAAGAGGATGTGCGGGTTAGTATCGGCACCGATAATTTTCTAACCACTATCAAGTCGGGTAAACATCAATTAATCGCAGACGAGCCTGAATCGAAGGGCGGAAAAGATAAGGGAGCAAGTCCCTATCAACTACTACTTGCTTCTCTGGGAAGTTGCAGCGTGATTACTCTAAAGATGTATGCTCAAAATAAAAAATGGGATTTAATTTCGGTAGATGTTAAATTAAATATGGAACAAGTTCAAAGAGAAAACGACAAGGTAATGGTCATTACCCGAAAGATTTCTCTTTCTGGAAATTTAGACGATGAGCAAAAAGAAAGATTATTGGCAGTTGCAAAAGCCTGTCCTGTTGCAAAAATTCTAACAGGAACAGTTGAAATTGAAAGTAGTTTAGAGGTTTAAAATGGATAAAGATATAACTAAAAAATATTCAAACGATGATATTACTGTAGTTTGGAAACCTAAAGTATGCATTCACTCCGCTATTTGTTTTAAAGGTTTACCGGGAGTTTTTAATCCTAAAAAAAGACCCTGGGTTACAATCGAGGGAGGAAGCTCTGAAGAGATAATGGCACAAATTGACAAATGTCCATCGGGTGCACTTTCTTATTATAGAAACTCCAGTGAAGGCATACAAGAAGAAACCGTTAAGACTCTTTTAGAAGTCCTACCTAACGGTCCACTTTTAGTTTATGGAACAATCGAAGTCAAAGACAAAGAAGGAAATAAAACTTTAAAAAATAAAACAACTGCCTTTTGTCGCTGTGGACATTCAGGTAACAAACCTTTCTGTGATGGCTCTCATGTAAAAAAAGAGTTTAAGGGATAATGTAGATTAGCCACCTTTTTTAGGAGGTGGTTATCGAAATGTATTTTATTTTTTTCCTTTGGATTTTTCTGGACTAGGTTCTGGTTTTATATCAAGTGCTTCTAATTCTGATATGAATTTCTTTATATTATTTCTAGCTGAATATTCATTTGCACGTTTGGCTCTGTAAACACCAATGAACATTTCAGATGCTGTAGCAGTTCCCGGTTCAACGATAGTTTTATCGAATACAATTTGATCTTTTAAATATAGAGTATATTTTATAGTCGTAGTTACTGTCATATCAATTCCGAACCAGGGGTGATCGCGATCTATGATAATCATGCGAAGTTTCCAGTCTGTATCTGATTTAGTAGCAATGCTCTTGAATATTTTAGAGTTTATAAGTGAGTCTTTCACTGCCTGTGTAAAATTATCATCGCTGATATTTGGTATCCAAAATGGAAGTGTAATACTACCACCGGTTGATTCTTCTACAATTATATTTTCACCGAGAGTTTTTTTGGCTGTTGTATCGGTTACAGTCATTTTACCTGCGTTTGCAGTTACAGCACAGTTATAGGTGAATAGAATGGATAGGGTAAATACTAGTAATTTTCTCATGCTTTAATCCTTAAGGTCTTATTTTAACTCGTTTTGAATGAGTCGGAATGAAACTTTTTTAGTCTCAGCGCAAAATAAAAAAGCTTAATACATATTATGCGCTAAGAATATTTTGTTACATTTAATTCTTAACTAAAGTCGGTTATATTTTACCTTAGGATAAATAAAAAAAACTAGTATTACTTGTTTTTAGCTAACATCGAACCACTTGCTGCACGCTTAAAGAATTCAGCTCCCTCTTTTTCGAGGTATTCTTCGTAGGTTCCCTTGAAGTCAATTACTTGACCGGGGGTAACTTCGATTATCCTTGTAGCAAGAGAAGAGACAAACTCTCTATCATGACTTACGAATATAACTGTTCCTTCAAATAAGGAAAGCGCATAGTTTAAAGCTTCAATACTTTCTAAGTCCAAGTGGTTTGTTGGCTCATCAAGTGCTAAAACATTTTCCTCTGCCATAATCATGCGGGAAAGAATGAGTCTGGATTTTTCACCACCCGATAATACACTTGTGCTTTTTTGTGCCATATCTCCACTGAAGAGCATACGACCGAGCATGCTGCGGATAACGGTTGTATCAGTTCCTGGTGCTGCATAGCGATAGAGCCACTCAATGAGAGTAGGTGCATCTTCTCCAATTCCATCTTTGTGGTCTTGTGGGAAATAAGAGGCAGTCATACTTTGACCGTGCTCTACTTTTCCGGTATCTGGCTCGATCAGTTTTAATAAACATTTTAAGAGCGTAGTTTTACCCACACCGTTTGTTCCAATGATACCTACTTTTTCCCCTTTAGAAATGGAAATGCTAATATCTGTAAAAATTGGATTTTCATATTTCTTAGAAATTCCAACAGCATTGATCACATCTTTACCGAGAGGTTTTGCCATTTTAAAACGGATATAAGGAGATACCCTGGAAGAGGGTTTAATTTCGATTTGCCCCGACTTTAACTTATCAATTAATTTTGCGCGGGAAGTTGCCTGCTTTGCTTTACTTGCATTGGCACTAAATCGGCTAACGAATTCTTGTAAGTCTGCGATTTTTTCTTTGGTTCGTTTATTGTCGTTGATTAATTGCTCGCGTGCCATTGTAGACGCTTCCATATAATCATCATAATTTCCAGGATATACTTTGATGGCATTGTAATCCAAGTCGGCGATATCAGTCGCAATCGAATTGATAAAATGTCTATCGTGGGAGATAACAATAAGAACCCCCGTATGATTTTTTAAAAAATCTTCAAGCCATTTGATAGTCTTGATATCAAGGTTGTTTGTCGGCTCATCTAAGAGTAAAATTTCTGGTTTTTGAAAAAGAACTTGAGCGAGTAATACGCGTAATTTGTAGCCGCCCGTAATCTTCGACATTGTTTCCTGGTGCAGGTTAGATGGGATTCCCAAACCTTCTAGTAATTCGCCTGCGTAACTTTCTGCTTCGTATCCATCTAAATCTGCGTATTTTTCTTCGAGCTCGCTTGCTTTGATTCCTTCTTCTTCAGACATCTCAGGTAGGGAATAGAGTCTGTCTCTTTCTTTGTGAACTTCCCAGAGTTCTTTGTGACCCATTAGAACTGTATTCATAATGGTTTCATTTTCATATTCGTAATGATCTTGCTTTAGAAAGCCAATGCGCATTCCTTTATCAACCGAAACAACACCCATATGTGGTTGTTCAATACCAGCTAAGATTTTCAGAAAAGTGGATTTACCACTTCCGTTTGCTCCAATGAGACCGTATCTACAGCCTTCTTTGAATTTAATACTTACATCTTCGAATAAAGTTTTCTTTCCGTATCGGATTGTTACGCCAGCAGCACTAATCATAATGCCAGAATTTACAAGCCTAGTGGCTAGCCAAGCAATTTAAGGACAGGTTAAGTTGACATTCACAGTTTGTCTTGGTTCCCCGGGAACAGCTATAATGATTTCACGCACGATTGTGTCTGGATAGCCGTCTACTCTTGCTGTATCTCCAACGCATTGTAGGCGATACCTTCCCTCATGAATGTATTTAATTTTGGAAGTTCCTTCTTGCACTGGGATTGAAACAAGCGGTAGTTCCTTGAAATACTCTGCTTCCATTTCTCGAAACACATTGTAATAATGTGTGAGAGACCTTGTTCCTCCCGAAATTAAAAGGGTAGAAGCTGTTTCGGGATAAATAATTCTAGAGCGGGATTGGATATTTCCACCGGAGTCTAGTTCACCACTGTGAGCAAATCTCCAGTCGCTGATTCCAATAAATGTTCTAACGAATCCCAACGGTGTTGTGTAGGAGTGAACCATTAAGTTTTCTTTTAAGTTCATTCTAATTTCTAGTATGTATGGATCAGCCCCACCTCGAATTTGCATATCTTCCTGACCCTTTTGTAAAGCATGAAAAACCGGGAACATGAGTGGTGTCTTGATGGACTTGTTTGCATCGGTTGTTCCGGGGATGTAATTATTGCGGGGAACAATGTTTATCCCCCCACTTAGTATTAGGTTATTATCAAAGAAGGTATTCGTAATTAGCCCTCCATTTTCGCGAGCCCAGCCAGTTACAAGGTTTCTAAAATAAATTCCAGTTGCGTAGTATTTTGTAGCTAGTCCATCTGCCCCACCTCCTGCTATGTTTGCAGTTGGATCATTGGATGGAAATTGCATTCCTTCTCCGTTAAAAAACTGATTGATTAGAGCGGGAGATAGTTTACTCGTAAGCTCACAGCTAGTTCCACTCAGTGCATAAGGAATAGAGCAGTATACTTGTCTTTTGGTTGCAATAAAATCCCAATATTTTTTAGATGCGGCTACTGTTGTTACTCCATATTCAAGTCCTTCACTTCCAGCGGCAATACTCTGATTGATCTTGGATGAAATTCTTATTTCGCCAATGTCCATGAAAAAATTTAAACTCTGTGCTGTGGGTAATCCGAATAAGTCGAAGGTGGGATCTCCTCCTGCACCAGTGTTTTGAGTATCCTGGTAAAGTTGTCCTGTTCCATTGTTATAGTCAGCGAAGGAAATGGGAGAGTCAGTCGCATAGGTCCCTTTTAATAATAAAAGCATTCTATTATTGAAAAGCGAACTCAGAACTGCATAGGGAACACCAGCATATTTACCAACGGAGGTTTTTCCTCCTGTCCCGTTTGCACAGTTTATATTTAAAATAAAAAAAACGATAAGGGCTAATACCAATTTGCCTATTCTTTGAATTTTAGGTTTCATAAATTTCATAATAAAAAACTCACCATGAGTGCAAAGTTAAAAAATTCTCCATTCTTTAATTGGTATTGGTTTGGTTGCGAAAGCCTATAGTCTCTATCTAAAGGAGAAACGTATGGATATTGAGTAGCAGGATTTTTATCCACCCAGAAAGTTTCATAGATTACATTGTAATCAATCCTTAGACCAATCCTGATTTTGCGCCCTGCAACAAAACTTACTTCTGTTCCAAGTGTTGACATTGGATCCCATCTACCAATATTAGCCGGACGTGCAATTACATAGGCTGCACCACCACCCGCTTTAAAAAAAATGGAAACAGGAAGTTCAAATGGTAATTTATAACAAAGAGAAGTATAGACTGGAACGGTTAATAATCCTCTCTCTGTTTGCGAAAGATAGTTTGCCATACCGGCACCGATTTCTGTATAAAAAATATACGGCCAGTGAAACCTTGTAAAGACACCAAAGCCTAAAGTGGTATCAAGCACAGTTGCAGTTTGAGAGCCGGGTCTTGGATTTGCTGCACCTATCCAAAAACCAACTTCAGGTTTTGCTCGCTCTACTTGTTGTGAGTAGATTTCGGAGTTTACGGATAATAGGAATAATCCACAAAGAATAAGGAAGAAATTCACTTGCTTTTGAAATATTTTTTTTGATTTTTGAATGAATGACATTGTATTAGTAATAATTTAAAAATGGAAAACCTAAGATTTAAATTTTATACTTTCTCCGCGGTTTGATAAATTTCTGAATAGAGATGGTTGATCTCGGGATAATCATTGTAATATGCTCTTTTAAAATAAAGTCCATGGGGAGGTAGGGTAATTCCTGCATGTGTTCTATCCTCTGCTTTTAAAATCTCAAGGATACTTGCTTGTATATGTCCTCTTGCTATGTCTAAAAGTGTTCCCACAATAATTCTTACCATATTGTGTAAAAATCCAGTTCCTCGAATTACTATATTAAATAAATCTTTGAACATTTCATCTTTTTTGACTTCTATTTTAGTAATTTGGCGCTCGGTTGAGGAATAAGTTTCTAAAACAGATTTTTTTGTAAAACCTGCAAAGTTGTGTCTACCATGCAAAGTTTCTGCTTCTCGCTTCAGTATATCAAAGTCTATTTTATTTTTATACCAGAGAACTCTCTCTGCTAAAAGTGGATGTGGATATCTTGTATTTAGAACTTTATATTCGTATTCTCTTTCTGTGCAGGAAAAACGTGCATGAAATTTGTCGGATATTTCACTTCCAGCAAGAACAGATACATTTCCGCCAGCAAGTCCATTAACTGAAACCAAAAATTTATGATAATTTGGAATTGATTTAGTGCTAGAAAAACTTACAACCATTCCTCTTGCGTGAACACCGGCATCTGTTCTTCCTGCTGCAATTAGGTTTATATCTTCTCGAAGGATAAGAGAAATAACAGATTCTAGTTTTTCTTGAACTGTTATTTCTTTTGCACTCTTTTGTTTTTGAAATCCGTTGAACCGAGGACCATCATACTCTAATATTAAAACTGATCTCGGCAAGCCTACTTTTCTCCTCCCAAGGATTCAATCAGCTTAGCTAATTCATCATAAAGCTCTTTAGCCATATCCAAAATCGCAGAAGGCTTAGATTTTGAGGATTTCCCTGAACCGTATAATTTTGCTAGCATACGTTTTGATTTTGCGAGCAATTTTACTCTTTCGTCAGGAATATCAGACATCATATCTCTAAATTTCATTGTTAAATAGGCATTTAGATAAATAACTCCATCAAATCCCCAGTTATTGTCAGTATCAGGTCCTAAAATCGGAGCTGCTGAATCGACAGGCTCTTGACCTGTTTGCATGATATCGAGAGTCAGTCCATACCAGGATGCCGCTTTTTGATACAATGTATCTCTAACTCTATCATATCCCAGAGCAGGAAATTCTGCATGTAAATCATCAAAATACCAAGCAGCTTTTAGAGCACAAACGGCTTTTTTGGGAGTAGGAGCATCTTTTGGGGAACGGTTCTGGTAAGAGTCAATGGCTAGTAAAAAGGAACCAGCGCCAGTGATTAGATTTCGCTCGGCAGAGAAGTCTACCGGGCCAATTATTTTTTCTAAGTTCACTTTTCTATCACCTGATTGTGATTTCATTCGATCCAAATCGGGACCCGCAAGTAAACTCCAATCTTTTGGGAAAGAAGCATACAAACATTTTGGGCAAACAACTATAACGTAGTCATTTGGATTAATTCTTCCGTATTTTTTATTCTTTTCATAGAGTCGTCTTAGTTCTTTTGTGAGTTTGCCGGCAATTAATCGGCCTCCCCCCTGGAACATTTGCTCTCTCTGGTGAATTGTATCGCAAACTGGACAAACGCTATTATCTTTGGAACGAAAGGAAGCTTTCTTAAGTGGTTCAACTTTTGTATTCACTGCTGGCATTTATTAAAATTCCCCTCAAATAAACATTCATTTATATACTAATAAATGTCAATCTATTATAGTTCAAATCCGATACTAGTACGGACAGGTTTTAAACATCTTATACCATTTCTCATTGAGAATTGTTTTTACTGTTTAAAGTAAGTTGAATTGGTCAATACTGATTTAGTTTTATGGCTTTTTGAAACCATTAAAACAATAAGTATATATTATTCTACTTGAACTTTAAGGGTAAGCATAAGAGTTTAGTACAAGCTTCATATAGACTAACAGGCATAGGACAGACAATGAAAAAAATCATCATATCTCTTACATTAATCTTCGGATTCCAATCTCTTTTTGCAGAGCCAATTATGAGCAAGGCTTATCAAAAACGTGTAGAACTACTTGGCTATTTAAGAACTCTTGAACCCATCGTTAAAAATTATCGTGGAAACGATAAAGATGGAAAGCCAGCTTTACTAAAAGCAGAAGCAGGCAAAGAAGGAGAAAGAGTAAAACGTTATAGTGAAATCAAAAAACTTTTTCAAGAAGGTCTTACTGATTATTTTGAAGGGGATTATTCCAATTCTTACAGAAGATTTTTAGAAGCACAAGTTGATACAGAACAATTACTAGAAGAAATTTCTGAGTTCTATATCGAAGGCACTGCAGAAATTTTAAAAGCTGCTGTATTTGTAAAAGATGCTAAAGACTATGAAGATCCTGCATTTGATGCAAAAGAAGGAAACAAAAAAGTAGGCGATAGTTTAAAAGATGTAGATAGAGAATTAGTTGATATCAGTGTCGAATATGGAAGAGGCTCTAAAAACGTAAATGAATTCCGTGAAAATAGAGAAGCTCCTTACGTTAGTCGCCAATATGATTCAAAAGAATACCATTTTGCAACTAATAAATATGCAATCGAACAAAACACAGAAGCCGGTTACAAAGCATTAGGTCAAGCTAAGAAAGCTAGAATTGAAGCACTCAAAATTGAACGTAACTTAGAAAGACATCAAAAATTACAACCAGTTCATAGAAAATACAGAATCGAAAAATACATGGATGTAATTGCAAGATGTAGAGATGCAAGAGAAGCTGCTATCAATCTATTTAGATTAAAATATCCTTATGATAATTACTACCTCCAAAAAGACGATAAAACAACTTTAGGAAAAATTGTTTTAACAGATGCTAAAGGTGAAGAAACAGTTGCGGATAAAGGCAAATCTATGAACTACAGATTAAATCCACACGTTTGGCCAAAAAACATCAATCCTGTTTATGACAGAAGAATTCCAGAAAGATACAGAAGAGATGCTTCTGATCTTTTAGGTAAAGTTTACGAAGAAGAAGTAGAAGAGAATGTTCAACTCAAATTTACAGATATGAACCATGTAAATTCCGATCTTAAAAGACAGTTAGTTAATGAAACTCTCGTTATTGAAGATGGAAAAGATTCTCCTAAAGGAAGTGGAGATACTAAGCCAGCAACTCCAGCACCGGCTAAGCAATAGTAATCCTTACCTAACCCCAATTTTATATAAAGTGTATCGCATAACCTATTTAATCCCCTTCCCGAAAACCCCCTAACCCCTTTAGAAAAGGGGAAAGGGAAGGAAGGGGCGGTTTATGCGGATTTTGCAAGTAGTGAAAGTCTGGGGTTAGGTCAGTCATTCAAAAAATAACATGCCAACATTAAATCCTTATAAATATCTAAAACAAAACTTAGGTGATCAATCCCAAGATTATCATTGGCTGATTGTGAGAACCTATATGGAAGCTCTCTTTGTAATTTTTACAAGAGCTAAATGGATTTTATTAAAAGGGATTTTTTATTCCTTTTTTAACCAGGAGAAAAAAGCGAATGCTTTCCTTGATGGTTCCTGGCATTGGGGAGATAAGATGATAAAGGTCACTCAGACTAAATTACTCTTCGCCAATGAAATTAAAATTCCTGAAAAAAAACATATGGTATTTGTAAACCATGTAAATGAATTAGATTTTCCGTTTGATTGCTATGTAATTAAAAAACCATATCTCGCTAACCAGCAAATCAAGAGTAGCTACTTCGCATATTGGTGGATGAAAGCTATGGGTTCTCAGGTATTTGATACTTCGCAAGCTAGAACAATCGCAAAGTCTGTGCATAGTCTAGTAGATGGCTTGAAGATGTATAGTTACATTGTATATCCAGAAGGTCATAATTCATACAATGAAGAAATTAAACCTCTGAAGAAGGGAATGATAAAAGTAGCCTTTGAAAATAAAATTCCCGCTGTTATCATATTAAAATCTGGAATTACAAAATTCCAAACTCAACAAAGAGGAAATGTAATTGGCTATAAGTTTGCAGGCACAGTAGATCCGAATCAATTTAAAACATGGGAAGAAATGAAAGATTTTGTTTTTAAATTGATGACAGAAGAAAAAAAATCTCTAGATGAATTTGTTGCTCGGTCATGAAGATTAAGCGGTTACTCATTGCTAACCGTGGTGAAATCGCCGTTCGCATTATTCGAACCTGTAAAAAATTAAATATCCATTCCGTTTGCATTTACTCTGAAGTTGATGCAGATAGCGTTTTTGTTAAATTAGCCGATGAAGCTTACCTACTTGGTCCCGCACCGGCTAATGAGTCTTATCTCAATATCCCCAAAATAATAGAAATCTGTAAAAAGGCTCAAGTGGATGCAGTTCATCCCGGATACGGATTTTTGTCCGAGCATCCCGGATTTGCAAAAGCATTAAAAGAAGCTGGAATTAATTTTATAGGACCAGCAGTAGATTCAATTGAACTCATGGGAGATAAGATTCAATCTCGCATTGCAATGCTGAAAGCGGGAATACCAGTTGTTCCCGGTTATGATGAAGACGACCAAAGCGATGAACGCCTATTAGCCGAAGCAAAGAAGATTGGATTTCCTGTAATGGTGAAGGCGAGTGCAGGCGGTGGTGGAAAAGGAATGCGCCGCGTGGACAGGGAAGAGGATTTCTTTGAAAGTCTTCATTCTGCAAAAAGAGAAGCAAAGAATTTTTTTGCCAATGATACCGTGTTTATAGAGAAGTTTGTAACGAACCCGCGTCATATTGAATTCCAGGTATTTGGAGATAAACAGGGAAATGCTATTCATATCTTTGAAAGAGATTGTTCGATTCAAAGAAGACACCAAAAGATAATCGAAGAAGCGCCAGCGTTTAATCTAGATAATGCGCTTCGAAAGAAAATGGGAGAGGTTGCAGTTCAAGTTGTAAAATCGATTTCCTACGTTGGTGCAGGGACTGTAGAATTTATTGTAAGTGATAAGAATGAATTCTATTTTATGGAAATGAATACCCGCCTCCAGGTCGAGCATCCTGTTACTGAAATGGTTACAGGAATTGACCTTGTAGAATTACAGATAAAAATCGCAGAAGGGGAATCCATTGATGTAGTGCCTAAACTCTTGGAGAAGCATTCTATCGAAGTAAGAATTTATGCAGAAGACCCGGAGAATAATTTTCTTCCATCGACCGGAAAGATCCTTTTTTTGAAAAATCCAAATGGAGAAGGAATTAGGCTTGATTCAGGAATAGAAGAGGGCTCAGAAGCTACCATCTATTATGATCCAATGATCGCAAAATTAATAGTAACCGCAAATGATAGAAGCAGTTGCATTGAGAATTTAATTTCTGCCCTGGATAAATTTGTTTTATTTGGAATCACAACAAATATTTCTTATTTAAAAACAATACTTTCTCATTCTGAATTCCGAAATGGAAACTTGAATACCGGATTTATTGATCAGCACTTGAAAGATCATTCAAAAGAAGAACAACCTGTGGAAGTATTGGTAGGTTATGCATTTGCAATTTCTCAGTTGGTGTTCAAAGAGGAATCTGTTCATGAAAGACTTTCAGGATTTCGATTTTGGGAAAAATACAAAAAAGAAAATATCACTTCTCAAGTATTTATTCCAAAGGATTTCCTCGATACAAAATCCAAACTAAAATATAAATCTAATTTGTATGAAGTGAAGCCAGTTTCTGTTTTCGAGCGGGAGAATCATTTTAAAATAGTCGTTTCTGTATCGAGTGAAATAAATCCTGATCCAATAGAAAAAGAAATCACTATACCAAAACAGATTACTGGAAACTATTTTGTAAATTCTAAATTGGAAGAAATTCTATTCTTTCAGTATGGGCTAAGAACGTTTATCCACTATAAGGGGGAGTCTTTTGTTTTTAAAAAAGAACAACAGTCTTCCTCTAGTGCTGTGAATAATTCTAATACTTTTACAAGCCCTATGCCTGGAAAAGTAATCCAAATTTTTGTAAAAGAAAAAGACCTGGTCAAAGCAGGTGATACTCTTGCTATAGTTGAAGCAATGAAAATGGAAAACGCAATCAAGTCTCACAAAGACTGTGAGATAACAGAGATTTGCTGCAAGCCAGGCGATTTAGTCAGACAGGAAGATGTGTTGATTCGAGTGAAGTAGGATAATCTTACTTAGCCTCTGCTTTGCTTTTACTTTCTTCCAAATCAATTTCTACAAGAACTGAATCAATTATATCAGCGAGCTCAACTAGCTGCTCTTTTGTTAGATGGGAAATAAGCTGTTTGCCGAATGTATTTAAAACTCCAAGTCCTGCATTTACTCCCATATTCACAACAGATCGACTCAGTGGACCTAGTTTTAAGATTTCTAAGGGTCTAACAAAATAAAAATGCATACTTTCCTGTGAAATTTCATAGATTGCACGGAGTGCCTTTTCGGGCATTTGTTTATCGGTTGGATTGTTGCGCAGCATTTGAGTTGCTTCTTTTGTTTTGCGAGCTGTCTCTATTGAAACGGGACTTACTAAGTATGGAGTTTTCTCTTGTGATGAACTCATAGTTAAACCTCTGTTAGGCGAATGGGATAAATTTAATTATCTAAAAGTTAATAAGAAAAGGTCAATCTATTAAACGACTAATTTACTTATTTAAGGAAGATGATAAGGTTTAGTAGGGGTATTTTTTAGAATTTCAAAATTCTTATAAAACTTTTCCTTATCGCCTTCTCTAAAGCCTGTGATTAATAAGCCAAGTATCATATCGTCTTCTTGATTTTTACCAATATAGCGAATTTCACAGAGAACATTTATCGCAGACTGCATTTTAAAAAAGATATCGCAGTTAAATCCTGTGACATGCGGCAAATGCTGTTTTAACTCTCTATCCGTTATTTTAATTTTTAGTCCATCTCTTGATAGGTCTAAAATTCTGTATTTCCCTGTATTGAGAATAAAATTGGATTCCCGAATTCTATCAATCATTTCAAAAGTTAGAATTTTTATTTCCATCACTTGATCATGATCAATTGGCTTAGAGCGACTTTGAATATGCACATACCCGAATGGAGTCGCTACATTTTGTGTGTTTACATAGATCACGGGCATGATAATTTCAGAGACGATATTTTTAGTTTTATACATATTGACTAACTGGTTTATCTCAGTGTGATATTCATCTTCGAGGTTAATGAAGTCTTCATCGGCTAGAGTGGTGTAACTTCTTCTATCCTGCGTATTTGCGACAAATAGTGTTTTGCCCGATTCTCTCACTACTTGAAATCTTTCATCCAAATCGTGTTTGAAAATATCGATTTTGATATAATCAAATTGCTTTTTTAATCTATTTTCATAATCTGTAAAATTAATTCGCATATAGGTAGGAATGGTATGCATATTCGTTTCAATCGAGACTCCACTGGTTCGAATATTTGTAACCCAGACCTGTTCGGGAGAAGGATGTAGTCTGTCATGCTTACGATCTTTACTAGAAACTAAAAACTTATTTATTTGGAGGAGATATAGGTTACCAGGTTTTTCACCAAGAACGGTGCAATCGAATTGGACATAGCGACCTAGAAGTTTAGTAAGAGTAATATTTTGTCCTTTCTTTATAACGTAGCCGGGATCTAGCTTTTCGATTATAATTTTAAGTCCGTCAGCATTGTGCTCTAGAAGCTTAACATGGGTTTCTGTATCTTTTATTTGCATTTCAGTCTTGCTTAAATGCTTTGCGAGGATAACAACCCGTTTGTGAGGCTCTTTGATATCTACAGTTTCTCGGATTTTTCTATCAATGATCTCCAATATCTTTCGGCTCCTACCAGTTTCGATGATAAAATTTCTCTTGCATTTCAATCCAAGGCGATTTAATTGTGGATATGACCAGTTCAATAATTAAAAATCAACCAGTTCAAGACGGACTCTCCGGAGAGCAATTGTTCTCTGCTCAAATCGGACTCACATACAGGGATTTTTTAGTTCTCCCTGGCTATATTGACTTTAATCCTTCAGACGTAAATCTAGAATCTAAAGTTAGCCGTAATATCACAATCAAACGTCCCCTTATCAGCTCCCCAATGGATACCGTTACCGAATCGGCAATGGCAATTGCGCTAGCCCTACAAGGTGGATTAGGCATAATACATTATAATAACTCTATTACAGAGCAAGTAAATTTTGTAAGAAAAGTTAAAAGATATGAAAATGGTTTTATAACAGACCCAATTATTCTTGGTCCTGAAAATACTATTGAAGACTTAGATGATATAAAAGACAAGTTTGGGTTTTCTGGGATTCCAATTACAGAAGATGGCTCCTTTAATGGAAAGCTGATTGGAATCGTAACAAATAGAGATATTGATTTCGAGCCAAACAGACAAGTAAAACTCGGCACTGTTATGACTACAAATTTAGTTACAGCTCCAGTTGGTATTAGTTTAAGAGAAGCAAATAATATTTTACGTGTTAAGAAAGTTGGAAAACTTCCAATCATTGATAAAGATGGAAAGTTAGTTGCACTAGTAAGCCGTTCTGATTTAAAAAAGAACAAAGAGTTTCCGGATTCATCTAAAGATCACAGCAAACGCCTGTTAGTCGGTGCAGCTGTATCTACTTTACCGGAATCAAGAGATAGAGTCGCAGCTTTATATGATGCAGGAGTTGACGCTATTGTAATTGATTCTGCACAGGGAAATTCTAGCTACCAGATTGAAATGATTAAATTCATCAAAGCAAACTTTAAAAATCTAGATGTGATTGCGGGTAACGTTGTTACGAAAGAGCAAAGTCGTTCTTTGATTGAAGCAGGAGCTGACGGATTAAGAGTAGGAATGGGACCGGGCTCTATTTGTATTACACAGGAGACAATGGCTGTTGGCCGCGCACAAGCAACAGCTGTTCACATGACTGCAAGTTATGCAGCTCAGTTTGGAGTTCCTGTGATTGCAGACGGAGGAATTAGTAATATTGGTGATATCGCAAATGCATTAGCCATCGGAGCATCTACCTGTATGATGGGATCTATGTTTGCTGGAACAAATGAAGCACCAGGTGATTACTTTTATGAAAATGGAATTCGCTTAAAAAAATATCGCGGGATGGCAAGTTTAGAAGCAATGAAAGCCGGTGGAGATAAGAGATACTTTAGCGAAAGTCAAAAAATCAAAGTAGCACAGGGTGTAAGTGGTGCGGTAGTTGATAAAGGCTCTGTAATAAATTTTGTTCCTTACTTGGTGCAAGGTCTTCGTCAGTCCTTTCAAGATATGGGTTACAAATCAATTCCGGAATTACATGCAGCCCTACAAAGTGGAAACCTCCGTTTTGAAAGACGCTCTGAATCTGCACAAGCGCAGGGCTCTGTTCACGGATTGTATTCTTATACAAGCCCAACAATGAGAGTTGAATAATTAAGATTACCACCCGCCATGGCTATGAACACCGAGGTCACCAATAGCAAAGTATGAGTTTCGATAAAAAAGCTAAAATGTCATTCATAAATTTCATAGAGAGGTTGGGAGTTAAACTCTCAAAACTGAATTCAGGAATTATTGAAATGATTCGAATTATGAATAGAAGCCTATTTGAAGGTTCAACCATCGGTGTTCATCAGTGTTCATCGGTGGTAATCTTTTTAATAGTTTTTGTATTAAATACAACGTTATTTGCCAGAGAGGTTACATTTCTTCCGGCGTATGTGGTTGGAGAAGAGCCACCTGCTTTAAAGAAGAAGGATAATCTTTCTACCGGTGTATCAGAGTTAATTGGCTATTATGCGAACGAAAACTTTATCGTAGAAGTTTCGGATCCTGACAAAGTAAAAACATATATTTCTGAGTTAGGCGAAGAGATGGATCGTAAACCTAGTAGATCTTTACTGAATGGAGTATGCGAAGAATTTAGTTCGGATTTCATTGTGAAATCAGAAATAAACTTTGACACTAGTATTTCCATTTTATCGGAAGTTTATAATTGCCGTGGAAAAGTCATTGCCTCGAATGAATCTCTTTTTAAGGATAATTTTTATTTGGCGATGGAAAAGCACACAAAGAAAACATTGAGCTTTCTAGTGCCTAAAAATAAAACCAATACTAAGTTTGATCCAAATGGAGAAGAGGAAATAATTTTCCTTTTCGATTTGTCCGGATCTCTGACAAGAGAAGTTAAAGCAGCTATAAATTATATTCAATCAATAACAGGTTCGAAGAATTTATCTTTAGGAGCTGTCTTAGTTGGAGAAAATTCTATTAAAATTATCAAACCTTCACTCAATCACAGCAAACTAAAAGAAGAGCTGAGCCGAATTAAACAGGGTGGAGATATAGGACTCGATAGAATTACACAGGGTCTAGTTAAAGTTCGAGCCGAGTTTGGACAAACGAAAATAGCAAAAAAGAAATTTATAATTATCACAGATGCAAAAAGTAATTCTTCGAGCGACTACGGGTATTTATCTGCAGTGCAAGGAGTAAAAGAACTTGGATATAATACTTATATCGTAACAGGTTCTTTTTTTGATTTTAAATCAATGAGCCTTCACAAAAAAGCAGCAAAATCAGGCGGAAATAATCTACAGCAGATTACCCATTTTCAAAAAGTGGGAACTGTTCAGGGGTATAAAACCATTTACCTCTATGATAGAAATATTTATTATGATGAATCTGAACAAATTAACCCGAAAGAATTGGATTTAAAAGAAATGGCTGTATTAGAGGAAGGTAGAGTTCTGGGTAAGGTTGATTTTCCTCATCCAGATAATATGGCTGATGTGTTCGAAAAAGTGCAAGGCGTAAGATTAATAGAGAAGCAGACAATTAAATCTAATATTGAAATTATTGTAGAAAAAATAGTTCAAAGTAAATTTGGGAAAATAAATTTTGCGGGAAATAAAGTTTTAATAAAAGCCGGTGCTACGTCTTTTTGGCTAACTTTAAATTCAACGCAGGAATCATTAGAAAACCAGGATGTTTCGATCAAAGCAAGCTTTGTAAAAGATGAATTCAGTGCCAATGGATTTACTAATATTCCGTCAGAAACTGTGTTAGTAAAAGAAAATATTCCTAAGCTTTTGGTTTTAGAGCCAGCACAAATAAGAAATTTTTTAAAGACCAATGGTTCATTTACTTGTTTCGTATCGGGGAAGGTTTTAGAAATTAAATAAGTCTCCCTTATGCTAAGACTGGTTTTATTAATATTAGTTTGTTTGGGATTTCAAAATCTAATTGCAAATCCAATCCAAATTGATGATAGTAAAGATAGTTATACCACAGCATTTCACTTAAAATACCTGGAAGATGAGAAGGCAGAATTAAACTGGGAAAATATAGAAACAGAAGAGATAGAAAAAAAATTCCTGGATTCCAATAGAGATTTTCTTGGGTTTGGTTTTACTAAATCAGTTTTCTGGGTAATGATCCCATACGAGGCAAACACTGATTTGTCAGAATACATTCTCGAAGTAGATTACCCACTTTTGGATAAAATAGAATTTCTTTATAAAAATAATAAAGGCGAAAAGGTATACAAGAAAGCAGGTAGAAGCTATTTGTTTTCAGAGAGGGATTTCTTTCATAGAAATTTTTTATTTTCCCTGAAGGATGTAAGTAAATCCGGAAAGCTTTATTTTCGCTTTCAGACTGAAAGCTCAATGCAGTTAAGAGTAATTATCCACAAACAAAAGAAATTTTGGGAAAATGAACAAGTTGAATTATGCCTGCAAATTATTTTTCTCGGAATTGTTGGAGCGATGTTACTATATAATCTTCTTTTGGGAATTACATTAAGAGATATTACTTATTTTTATTATTTATTTTATCTTATTTCTGCAGGATTATTTATACCGGGATTAAAGGGATTAAATTATCAGTTTTTGTGGGGAAATTTTATTGCATGGAATCATTTGTCCGGTCCTGTTTTACTCGCTCTTACTAATTTAGGAATTTTATTATTTGCAAACTCATTTCTTAAATTAAGAGAGAATTTACCTCGCCTATATAAATTCTTTTTTGTGTTGATAATTGTATCTTGGATTTGTTTGTTTTTTTCCTTTTTAGTTTCCTACCGTGTGATAGCTCGAGTTTTATTTGTAATGGTTTTAGTAAACTCTTTGGCTTCTATTATGGTTGGGTTTATTATTGCAAAAAGGGGATATCGACCAGCAAAGACTTACTTGTTAGCTTGGAGTATATTACTATTAGGCGCATTTTTACTTGCTCTCAGCCGATTGGGATTTATATCTTTAAGTTTTATTTCAGAGAATACAGCACAATTTGGGGTTGCATTGGAATCAATTTTGTTATCATTCGCTCTTGCAGATAGAATTAAAATCTTACAAATAGAAAAAGAAAAAGCACAATCTGATTCTATAGAATCAATGAAAAAAGCACTTAGAGTAGAATCACAATTAGGCGCATATCAACATGAATTAGAACTAGCAAGAAAAATTCAACAATCGATAATTCCCGGTAGGACGCCGAAAGTAAAAGGTCTTTCTATAGCAGCCTGGTATAAACCAATGGAAAGTATTGGCGGGGATTTTTATGACTTTCATCAAAGTGAAGATAACTTAGGATTTATTATGGCAGATGTTTCCGGGCATGGAGTCCCCGCCGCTTTAATTGTATCCACATTAAAAACTGCATTTTGGTTTCAAGAGCATAATCTTCGTTTGCCTGAAAATTTATTATCTAGTATGAATGAAATACTAAAAGGAAAAGCAGGCAATGAGTTTGTGACTGCATGCTATGGGTATATTGATTTAAAAAAGAAAATTTTGAAATCAAGTAATGCAGGTCACTCTGATCTTTTGGTTTACCGGGAAAAAGAGCAAAAAATCTTTTCCTTAAATCCGAAGGGATCTGCGCTCTGTATTTTTCCAAATCCAAGGTTTGAATCTCAGGAGATTCATTTACAAAAAGGGGATAAAATTTTACTCTATACGGATGGACTTTTTGAAGTTAGTAATCCTTCGGAAGAATTGTTTGGTGAAGAAAGAGTATATGAAGTATTAAAGGAAAATTATAATCTCCCTGCCGTTGAATTTGGAAATTTGCTTTTGCAATCTGTAATGAATTGGTCAAAAAATAAAGAAAAACTTGAAGATGACATAGCACTTATTGTTATCGATGTAACGGATTAGATTTTAAATTTACCTTTTGTGTTTTTATGAATGAATTGATTGCTTTAATCAATATTAAATCTAAGCTAGTATAATCACGGTATTATCCATTGAATTTTTTTCTCTAAGTTAATTATGATTAAAATCTTTTTTCTAATAGCACTTCTTTGTCTTCCTATACTTGCTGATCCAGTTTTAATAGACGGCGCAAAGAAGACCTATAAGCTAAATCAATTTATATTCTATTTTGAAGATAAAAGTAATAGCCTTAATCTTGAAGACATACTAAAACTAAATTTTAATCAAGAATTCAAATTAAATAAAAAAGAAGTTCCTAGTTTTGGAATTACTCCTTTCGTGTATTGGTTTTATTTTGAGTATGAGGCTAAGGGCAAATTAGGTGATTATTTACTTGAGATAGAATATCCACTTTTAGATAATATAAGCTATTTTTATTTGAATATGAGAGGCGATTGGGTAGAAAAAAAAGTAGGGGATAATCTTCCTTTTGCGAAAAGAGAAATAGAACACCGGAATTTTATTTTTTCTATGGAAGATAATAATGTAAGTGGAAAAATATTTTTTAAAGTAAAGACAGATGGAGCAATGCAATTTCCTGTTTCGATTCATAAGCAAAACTCATTCTGGGAAAAAGAGCAAAAATTTCTTTCCTTGCAAATGATATTTTTAGGTATAATGGCTGCAATGATTTTATACAATGCTTTGCTTGGAATTTCATTGAATGACAAAACTTATTTCTTTTATATTTTTTATTTAGTTTCTGTAACGTTATTCGAAACCTCGTTAAATGGAATTAGTTATCAATTCTTCTGGAAGGATTTTACTTATTGGAATTCTATTTCAATTCCAATTTTTGTAGCTTTATCTAATATTGGAATTTCTGCATTTGTCGTTCAGTTTTTAAAAGTCAAAACAAATCAGCCTTTGCTATATAAAATATTTCAAAGTATAATTTTATTTTCCATTATAAATGTAATACTTTGCTTTTTTATCTCCTATGATAAAGCCATAAAAATTGCAATGCTCTTTACGGCGGTGTCTTCTATTTTATCTATGCTAACGGCATTTATCGTTGCAAGAAAAGGGTATCGACCGGCCAAAATATATTTATTTGCCTGGTGCGTATTTTTATTCGGAGCAACACTACTTGCATTTAACAGGTTTCAGATTGTGCCTGTAAATGTATTCACTGAGAATACAGTGCAGATAGGAGTAGCTATAGAATCGATTTTAATATCTTTTGCGTTAGCCGATAGAATAAAAATTTTACAGAAGGAAAAGGAAAAAGCCCAGGAAGAATATATTACACTTTTTAATAATTTGAATGTAGGTGCTTATCGAAACACAGGTGGTAAAAGGGGAGAGTTTCTTAAGGCTAATCCTGCTATTGCGCGGATGTTTGGATATGAGCTCGATGAGTTTATGAAAGTAAACGTTGCAGATCTTTATGCGAATCCAGAAGAGCGAATTAAATTTGTAGATATGATGAAAGAAAAAAGAGAATGCCATAAGTATGAGTTACTATTAAAGCGAAAGGATAATACACTGTTTCCCGCATCACTGACAGCCAGAATATACTATGATAGTGAAAACAAATATGATTATATGGATGGAATTATTGAAGATATAACTGAAATGAAAGATGCTGAGAAAAAGTTAGAAAAAGCCCAATTGGATTCAATTGAATCTATTAAAAAAACATTTCGTATTGCTTCTGAATTAAGTGTATTTAAAAATGAAATGGATTTAGCTAAAAAAATTCAGCAATCGATGATACCAAATAAAACACCGGTGGTAGAAGGATTCGATATTGCTGCCTGGTATAAACCGATGGAAAGTATCGGGGGAGATTTTTACGATTTTCAACGTAAAGGTGATTTCTTAGGATTTATAATTGCTGATGTTTCCGGGCATGGGGTTCCGGCCGCGCTAATTGTATCTACTTTTAAAACTGCGTTTTGGTTTCAGGATGAAATGATGCCAAAGCCTGCATTCTGGTTTCAAGATCAAAACTTTCCTAAGCCAGAAATTTTACTTTCTAATATGAACAAAATTTTGAAAGGCAAATCAGGCGGTGAATTTGTAACGGCTTGTTATGGGTATATTGATATTAAACGCAAGATATTAAAAACTGGTAATGCCGGTCATTCTGACTTACTTATCTATCGCAAGAAAGGCGAAAAAATATTCTCTCTGAATCCAGAGGGAGCAGCACTTTGTGTTTTTAAAGACCCTGAGTTTAAATCCGAAGAATTTCAGTTAGAAAAAGGAGATCGGATTTTTCTATACACAGACGGACTCTTTGAAGTCGTTAATGAGAAGGATGAGCAATTTGGTGAGGCAAGACTTTCACAAATTCTGAGGGACAAAAGCGAATTATCCGCTCAGGAGTTTGGAGATTTTTTACTTAAGACAGTTATTGATTGGTCTAGGGGTAAAGAGCATTTAGAAGATGATATAGCACTTATCGTGATAGATTTAGTTTCTTAAAATAGATTTACAAGCTCTCAACCAATTACAGTATGTTTATAAAGAGGTAACTTATGAAACATATTTTAATTTTAGCGTTAGTTTTTTCCCTGGCTGGAACTTTCGCAATTTCCGCACATGACCACAAAGGTAAAGGTCATATGGGAAAAGAACATTTCAAAAAAATGGATGCAGATGGAAATGGAAAAATTTCTAAAGAAGAATTCCAAAAATTTCATGATGCTAAATTCATTGAAATGGACAAAGACTCAGACGGTTCCTTAACCGAAGAAGAAATTCAAACTTACCATAAAGAAAAAGGTAAAGAGATGAGTAAAGGAAAGGGCAAGAACAAAGGTAAGGGTAAAGGAAAAGATAAAGATAAGGAAAAAGAGAAAGACGAAGACGACGAAGCATCTGAAACTAAATAATTAAATAAAATACTGCCACTGATAAGCGCATTCGCGGCTTATTAGTGGTAGCCTCATCCTACTAGTTTTATTAAATGAACACAGATAATAAAATACTTTTAGTTCTAGATTTAGATGAAACTCTGATTCATTCCGAAAAGCAACCGCTTTATCACAAACATGATTTCAAAGTGTTTAGCTATTATGTTTACCGAAGACCAAATTTAATAGAATTTCTTAATGAAATGTCTAAAATTTATTCGCTAGCGGTATGGTCTGCTGGTGCAGATATTTACGTCGATCGTGTTGTGAAAAATGTATTCGCAGACAAGATACCTTTAGAATTTGTATGGGCTAGGAGCAAATGTAACTTTGCCGGTCACCCCTTAAGTAAAAATAAAAATGTAAACGACTCAAGTCTCTATACCAAAGATTTAAGTGTTCTAAAAAAATACGGTTATTCAATGGAGCGAATTTTAATTGTAGATGATACACCCAGAGTGTGTATTAAAAATCTAGCAAATGCAATTTTTCCTAAGCCGTTCTATGGAGATAGAACCGATGATGAGTTGCGGATACTTTCCATTTATCTCAAACAACTAAAAGATGAAATTGATGTTACCAAGGTTGATAAAGATAAATGGAAGTAGAAGATTAGGAAATGAATTTATTTTATTTTTCTTGTAGAAATTTTCTTTTCTAGTTCATCATTACATTTCTGATGCAAGCTTGGGTCTAGAAGAATTTTTATGAATGCTTTTGACTCCTCGGCTGTAGTAGGCTCTTCTAAAAAAGGAGTAATAAAATTTGATGTGCATTGGCAATATTCTTTATATAAGTCAGGATTCAATGATGCCTTCGCGCTATTAAATCTCATACATTGTTCAATAACTTGTTCTTCTTTGGCTACTTGATTAGAATATAAATAAGTAAATGTGCCTAAAGGAAGCAGAAAGAAAAAACACCAAATTGATACGATAATAAATTTTCCTATCCAAGTCAAATCGAGAATAATTCTATCGGTTAATATTAATTTAACCATATCAATTATTTGATTTTCATTCTTCGAGATTTCGTAATTTCCGACCTTGATTTCTTTGAAGGAATCAAAATTAGAAATTACTTGGTCTCGAATTAGCCAATACTCTCTATCAGTAAGCGCTTGAAAAGGCTTATTAAATGTAACCTCCCTAGCTTCCAGAGCAGATCTTATTTTAGAGAACTTAAATAAATTCAAGACTTGAAAAATTAAAAGAAAGGGAAATATCAGTAAGATATAAGACTCCGTTAAGATTGCGATGATAGCGACACCAATGGATGAAATTGCTAAGAAGAAAATTTGTAAGAACTCTTTTTTATTAAAGAAGATAGTTTCTATTAACCGTCCACCATCGAAGGGGCTAAATGGAATTAGATTGAAGAGATTAAGAAATAAAAATATCAACCCGGCAAGACTTAAATCATTCTTACTATAAATAAAGCCTACAGCTAAAAGGAAAAAACCTATTATGATTCCAGGTAAAGGACCTGCTAATAGGATAATTGAGTTTTGCCGCTGCGATATTTCTTCTTTTTCTCCTTTGACAAAGGCACCTATGAATGGGATGAAAAACATTCTTACATCTTGATAATGAAAAATTTTCATTGCGATAAAATGTCCGAGTTCATGAATAAAAATACTAACTACAAAGATAGAAATAGATTTTACATCTTTCTCAAAAAAGAAATAGAAAGAGAGTATGTAGAGAACTAAACTTAAAAATGATTTTATATTTGAGCTAGATTTTTCTTCTAACTTGGGCTTCTCTGGAAAAGAAAATTCTTCTAAATTATTCTGATCTTTCATTAATCACTTCCAAATAATCTTTTTCTCAAGCCTTAGCATCCTGTTTTGCACGATCAGTCAAATGAAATAGCAAGATATCAATATCAGAAGGATCTACACCAGAAATTTGTGCGGCTTTTTCTAATGTTACCGGCTTATGCTTTGTTAGCTTCACAATAGCTTCTGTTTTTAAAGCAGTGATTTGCGAATAATCAAAGTTATCCGGAATCTTGACGGAGAGATTTCGAGTGCGCTCTTTGATTGTTTGGTTTTCGCGCTTGATATAGCCTTCGTACTTGATTTCCATTTCTAGAATTTTAATTTCTTTGTCGCTGATGGAATCCAAATCCGGAATAATCGCCTTACAATCTAAAAGAGAAATTTCTGGACGGCGAATAAAAGAATCCATATCAGAGCCGAACTTAATCGTATCAATTCCCTTGGATTGTAAAAGCTCAGTCAAAGCAGGAGAAGGTTTTAGATTCATGGCATAAATCTTCTGACGGAGATCATCCACACGGGCATATTTTTCTTCCATACGGTTGTAGTCATCTTGCGAAAGAACACCAAGTTGTAGACCGTATTTCATTAGCCGCTTGTCGGCATTATCTTGACGAAGGAGTAATCGATGTTCGGCGCGTGACGTGAACATGCGGTAAGGATCTTCGACACCTTTATAAACAAGATCATCGACAAGAACGCCAATATAACTTTCCGCACGCGAAAAAATCATAGGCTCAAGTCCACGAACAGAAAGTATAACGTTGTAAGCTGCAACTAAACCTTGAGCGGCTGCTTCCTCGTAGCCGGTCGTGCCATTGATCTGACCGGCATGGTAAAGACCTTTGACACGATGAGTCTCAAGAGTTGGTTTGAGTTCAGTAGGGTCTACGAAGTCATACTCGACGGCATAACCCGGGCGCATAATCTCAGCTTGCTCCAAACCTTTAATAGAACGAATCAATTTCCACTGCACCTCTTCCGGCAAACTTGTAGAAGTTCCATTTACATAGACCTCCATCGTCTCATAACCTTCCGGCTCCAAAAAAATCTGGTGACGCTCGCGCTCGGCAAAACGAACAATTTTATCTTCAATCGAAGGACAATAGCGTGGTCCTGTAGATTTGATTTGTCCTGAATACATAGGGGATAATTCCAAGTTGGCGTTTATAATCTTATGAGTCTCAGCGTTGGTATAGGTTATATGACAGGGAATTTGGCGACGAGTGATGCGGTCATTAGAAAAAGAAAACGGAGTCGGGTCTTCATCTCCATCTTGAATGGCTAATTCAGAGTAGTCGATAGAATTTTTATTGAGACGCGGTGGCGTTCCTGTTTTCAAACGACCAAGGCGAAAGTTGACAGAGCGCAGAGACTCAGACAAACCCTGGACAGTTCCATCGCCCAGACGACCGGAAGCTTTTTGATAAGTCCCGATATGAATGATACTTTGTAAAAAAGTCCCAGTAGTTAAAATCAAATGATTCGTAAAAATTTCAAACCCGCGACCAGTGCGAACGCCAATGACGCGATTATTTTCAATCAAGACATCTTCAACAGTATCCTGGCGAATCGAAAGTAACCGCTCGGCTTCGAGAGTATGTTTGACTTTGAGTTGGTATTCCTTCTTATCCGCTTGTGCGCGCGGAGCCCAGACAGAGGGTCCCTTAGAAGTGTTGAGCATTTTAAATTGAATTCCTGTCGCGTCAATCACTCGCCCCATGAGACCGCCTAACGCATCCACTTCGCGCACCATGTGCCCCTTTGCAATTCCACCGATGGCGGGGTTACAGCTCATTTGCCCGATGGTGTCCATATTCATAGTGATGAGTAATGTGCGTAAGCCGCCACGTGCGGCGATATACGAGGCTTCCGAGCCAGCGTGACCCGCGCCTACGACGATGCAATCAAATCGGTTTGGAAAAAAAGAATTCATAATGTTATTAATTCTTAGACCGTCTAGGTATAAACCATTTTTTGATTTTGGTTCGGTCATTAGCGATAGCGAGCGGAGCGGTGCACTGAGTTTATCGAATTGTTGAAATGTGGGCGATTTCCGCGCTGCTCGTGGGTTCCGTTTTATTCAGTGATGCTCGCTTGAGGCTTGCATCACTGAATAAAACCAAGCCCTCACATCGCTATCGCGGGCTTTTTCGATTTTAAGTGACATAGTTGTATTAAGGAAAAACTCCTAGACTCGATACTCTTTTTCGCTAAATAAAAAGGGGAGAAATTTTCATTCAATTTGTAGATTTTGGGAATAAACATTCGCTTATGCGCACACTCGGAAACTTTTCTTACCTAGTATTTTTATGATTACGTTTCGAAATTCTAAATCGTTTATCATTGAAGAGCTTTGGAAAAAAGATAAATCGGTTTCTACTCTCTTAGTTCCCGCTCATCTAATCGAGGCTTTGAAAGAAAAAAAGAAAGAGCATGGTAAGAGTCTTGTCATTTATTTTCGGAATCTTCTTTGGAAGTATCGGACTTTAACCCATTCTGGGATGCTGCCCGATCCTAGAAAAATTAAGACTGAATACCAGGAAGAGGGACTGGAGCTAAGGCGTGTTAGCTTTCGTGTTCCGAACGCGGATTGGTTAGAGATTGGAGAACTGGCTCTAGCTTTTGGAAAATCTCGCTGTTGGGTTTTTACTTATTTGTTCGAGCTCGATCTTACTGGATTTTGGGAAATACTACTGGAGTCGGGATTAAATGATGCAGTTCCGACCCATATTCATTTACTCCTACGAGTTTCGTGGACTTTGGAGCGCGTAAGGTCAACTTTTTCACGAGAGTATTACGTTAGAGTATAGCAAAGAGACTACAAAAACCGTTTTCTACTTTAAGGCAACAGAAATAACTAAAAACAACCGGCGAAGCCATGCCTTAAAGCAAAGTAAAACGACTCCAAGCGAGAGGGATAGGAGAGGCTTGGTTTTTTTGTGAGAGCGGGGTGCAGTATACCCGATCGAGTAAAAAAACGGAACCCTCGGATAGCCCGGTCTTTTCGGGTCATTCATTTGGGGAATTTAAAGCAACGACTAAAAAATTGACCCGAGAAGACGCGCCCAAAAATTCTTGACCAATTAAATGATTAGCAAAAATCTATTTACATGGATAAATTTTCTCAGTTCTCTTCCTTTTTGCGTGACCGTTATTTTGACAATATCAAAGCCCATAGAATTTTGTCGGCGGAGGAGGGAGTTTATTCCGATTTTCCGCAGAGCCTGCATGGGTCGCTGCGTAATGTTTTAGTCAGTAGCGGTATACGGCGATTATACGGTCATCAGGTTTCGGCGTTTGAGTCGATTTCATCCGGTAGGGATACGCTTATGGTTTCGCGGACGGCGAGTGGGAAGACGCTTTCGTTTTTGCTTCCGATTTTAAATGACTATGTGACCGCAAAACAGCCGTTTACCACACTCTTGCTTTATCCAACGAAGGCGCTTTCGCGCGACCAGGAAGGAACGCTTGGTAAACTCATGCATGAAGTGGCTAAGGGCAAAAAGATGGGAACCTTTGATGGGGATACTCCCAAGGAAGAGAGGGAGAAGTTAAAGGATAACGCTGATTTTATAATTACAAATCCTGATATGTTGCATTCAGGAATCTTGCCCAATCACAATCGCAAATGGAAAAATTTTCTTTCTCGTTTGAAATACATTGTAGTCGATGAGGTGCATACCTATCGTGGTTCGTTTGGTTCGCATGTTGCAAATGTATTTAGTCGGCTAATACGGATTTGTCGTATTCATGGAGCTAATCCAATTTTTATTTGTTCATCGGCTACTGTTGGTAATCCGTCTGAGCATGTAGAGGCTTTATTTCAAAGGTCATTTCGAATCATCGACAATGATACATCACCTCGTCCTAAACGGGATATATTTTTTATGAATCCATCTCTTTTTAAAAGCAATGGTGGAGAAATGTATCGCAAAGGTCCCGCTTCTCTTTCTATTCCCTTAATTCGCTTTGCCGCGGAAAATGATATTCGCACCATTTGTTTTTGTCGTGCACGTCAGGAAGTAGAACGGCTATATACCGCTGTCATCGACTCAGCTCCGCATCTTCGCTCGAAAGTGAAACCCTATCGCGGTGGACTTTTACCAAATGAGCGTCGTCAGATAGAAGAAGATTTATTTTCTGGTAAAATCAATACCATTATATCCACTAACGCATTAGAATTAGGAATTGATATTGGCGATTTGGATTTGTGTATTCTCTCGGGACATCCTGGAACACTGGCAAGCTTCTGGCAGCAAGCCGGTCGAGTGGGTCGAAAGGGTAAGGGAGCGTCTATCGTATTTATTGCCAAAGATTCTCCGATTGATCAGTATATGGTAAATCACCCCGAGTTTGTCACAAGCGCTCCCGTCGAGGAAGCCTGGTTGTCTTCGCATAATCCGTATATTATTCTCCAGCACCTTCCCTGCGCCGCCTATGAGTATCCGCTACAAATGGAAGAATCACATTACGCTGGGGATACTTATGATTCTGCGGTCGATGTTCTTGTGAAAAATTTAACCTTGAAGCCTTATCATGAATCTTTTCGTTATAACTTACAAAACTATCCCGCCATGGGTGTAAATCTTCGCGGAATGACGGACTACAATGTAGATATTTATTATGATGGAAAAGTAATTGGAGAAATTGATCCGATTAGTGCACGCGCTGCCTTACATAAAGATGCAATTTACCAGCATCTAGGTCGTCGGTATATATCGCTTAACCTCGACTTGGAAAAAAAACTCTGCGAAGTCGATCTTGTCAATGTAGATTATTACACCGAAGCCGTATGGGAAACCATGCTAAATATGACTGAGGTTGATGAGACCAAAGAAGTGCAAGGGGCTTTGTTGAATTTTGGTGAAGTCAATGTGAATAAACAACCCAAGCTCTATAAAAAAATTAAAGAGCGCTCGCATGAGAACATTGGCTATGGTCCGATTACTTTGCCGCCTTTTATTTACGATACAACTGGGCTTTGTCTTTATCCGCCTCCACTCTGGCTAGCAGCAATTGAAGCGGTTGACAAGCGTTATTCGGAAGCTGCTCTTTATGGTTTAAGTTATATTTTAAAGCGATCCGCACCCAGTCTTTGTATGGCAGATGTTTCTGATATACATACTGACGTTTCTCTCACCGAGGTAACCCGCAACGAGTGGAAATCTGCTCTTTACCTCTATGATGCTCATGAGGGTGGAGTAGGTTATGCAGAGAAAATTTACGATAAAATTACCGATGCTTTAGAACTCTGTCTTGCTATCATTGATGAATGCGAATGTGATGCAGGATGTCCTTCCTGTGTTACAGCCAATCCAACAGGACTTGAAAATCGTGACTTACAGGAATTGTTAGAAGAGTCAAATGCATCTGTAGCTTGCACTCGTAGTTTGATTCGAGTTTTATTAACGGGTAATATTGAATTGCCGGAAATCATTTTACACAGGAATCCCTTTCCTAAGAAAGTAGATCAAGTCGCACCCGATCCTGAAAAAATAAAATTAGAAAACCGTTTGCATCGTGCATCTTCCATTTTACAAAAGAAAAGAGATCGGATTTATTGAAATACTTTTAACTTTAGCCCTTTGATTCCTTTGTAATCCTTCGCATTTTTTGTGACTAACGTTGCGTTGTCTCTCATGCAAATTGATGCAATTTCTGTATCTATATAAGGAAGCATCTTTCCTTTCTTCTGTAACTCTGCTCGTAGCTTTGCATGAATGCGAGCAGAAGTCTCATCGTAATGCAACACTTCGAGTGAATTTACTACATCTTTTAAAAATGATAAATACATCGTTTTCTTTTTGGAAGGAGGAAGAAGCTCTATTGCAAAAACTATCTCCTGGTATACAGGTGCACAAATACAAAAATTATCTTTCTCTTTTGTCAAGTTATTTTGTAGAAAATTTAAACGATAACCACCGATGCACACCGATAGAGGATACGATGGGGTTTATTTTAATCACGAAGTTCGGAAACATGCAATTAAACGACGAGCGTTATAATACGGATAAAAATATGGGTAGTGTTATCCATCGTTTAGTTATCGGTGCTCTCAGTGTTCATCGGTGGTAATCTTTTTTCTTGTATTTAACCTTACCCGCTCCTTCTACATAAGTTTCTGCGTTGAGATAACCGAAGTAATCCTCACCTTTTAAAATAAAAACTTCTGAATCTCTACCAAATTGATATCGATTAAATCCACTGTTGATTCCAAATCGCTTCGTCTGAGGTCCGCCGGTAAATTGAATCTCTTTAAACTTTCCATCAATGAGTCGCACTTTAGGAACTGCATCAAAGGTGTCGCGAGTATATTTATCATTGTCATAAGTAAATTCTATTTCGGATACATCTAGGAATTCTTCTCCCTCTCCCTTTATTCCAAAAGTATTATAAGAAAAACTTCCCTTTGCGATCTTTCCTTTGTTAAATCCAGAAATAATTTCTACTTCAAATGAATAAGAGATAGAAGGAGTAATCGTATTAGCCGCAGTTCCGATATAACTTTTCTTAGAAGATTCATTTGCAATTTCGATTTGAATTTCAGATAAGAAATTATCTCCGTTTGTGTGTTCGGTTGCGCTAGCATTTAACTCTCGAATAAAAGAACCCTTAGGTGCGGATAATTCTATTTTAACTGTATCGGTCATATGATTGCCCGTGCTATAACTATCCGATAAAATCAAATCACCCTCTGGCTTATTTCGATTCCATTTCTGCCAGATGATTCTAAGTTTACTGATATGGTTTGCTCCAAAATAATTTCCCCTGTCCATGTAAAACCCAACGATCACAAAGCCCGGCTTTAAAACTATCTTTTCAGTCCCACCATTTCCACCAACCTGCGGACTACCAAAAGCTAAGTCTTCGATTTTTCCATTCGCTTCTATCACTCCATAAATCGGTCGAATAGAATCGACTATATCCCCATGTCTTAGTATGAGACCTGACAGAACACGGTTTGGGTTTGACTTGGCTGTTTGAGTGAATAACGCGCTGTTAACCACTAATGCGATGAATAAAAATTTAATATACTTCATAAAAATCTCCATTAGAAATAAATAACTTCAGTTTAATGTGAAGAGTCATTCTTCAGTCACCTCGAACAGCTTTATCGTGAGAGGTCTATATTGCTTAAAACTATCGTATTTATGCCAGATAGATTTCTCACACCGAACTATTAGCAATGTCGCAAATCCGAACGCAAAGCGATGTTCGAAATGACTGTAAAAAAACTCACTTCATATAAGTCCCAACCTTTTATAAATTACATCAATCCTTGCGAGGTAAGGTTTGATGTCGCAAATTTCATCGAGAACTTCTGCGGTTAATACTTGGTTTACCTCGTTGTCTGCTAGAAGGCGCGATTTCATTGTTTCATTTTGATTAGCCCAAACTGCCATTGCATGAGACTGCACTTTTTCGTAAGCCTTTTCTCGGGAAATTCCACCACGCTCTATCATAGCAAGCATTAGCTTCTGCGAAAAAATAAGTCCACGGGTAATACCTAGAACCCGCTCGCTAGCATCTGGATAGATATGAAGATTTTTAATAACATAATTCATTTTATCGAGTATATAATCTAGCGCAATCGTAGAATCAGGCAATACAATTCGTTCAGCGGAAGAATGAGATATATCTCTCTCGTGCCAGAGTTGCATATCCTGGAATCCAACGTTTACGTTTGAACGGATAACGCGCGCTATCCCACTAATACGCTCGCAGATGACTGGATTACGTTTGTGCGGCATTGCAGAGGATCCTTTTTGACCTTTGGAAAATGGCTCCTCTACTTCGCGCCCTTCTGTTTTTTGTAAGAGTCTAATTTCTGTCGCCATCCTGTCGAGACTAGAGGCTGTTAGCCCTAAGATCGAAAGATAAAATGCGTGACGGTCCCGTGTGATAACTTGTGTTGTTATAGGATCAACGGCTAATCCTAATTTTGTGCAGACAAATTCTTCTATCTGTGGATCAATATTGGAATACGTTCCCACTGCACCTGAAAATTTCCCAACGGAGATTTCTTTCTGAGCTTGCTTTAGTCTTTCTAAATTCCTTTGCATCTCTGCATAAAAAAGGGCAAACTTTAAACCTAGAGTCATCGGCTCAGCGTGAATTCCGTGGGATCTTCCCATGCAAGGTGAATCTTTTTCCTGGATTGCTTTTTCTTTTACTGTTTCGAGTAACGTTTCTACTCTTTTGATGATGATTTCAATTGCTTGTTTCATCTGGACGCATAACGCGGTGTCGCCGATATCCGAAGAGGTGAGTCCATGGTGCACATGTCGTGATGCAGGTCCGATATATGAGCCCAGGTTTGTGAGAAATGCTATTACATCGTGTTGTAAAGTTTCTTCTAGCTTTAAAATTTCTTCTACTTTGAATTTTGCTTTTGTTTTGATTTCGTAAAATTCTGTTTCAGGAATTTCGCCGCGGTTCATTCTTGCTTCGCAGGCAAGTATTTCAATGTCTTTCCAAATCTCGAATTTGTTCTCGAGACTCCATATTTTAGATATTTCTGGATTGCTGTATCTATCAATCATATAAATAATTTCTCCCATTTTTCCATTGTCGCAAAACGCGCATCATCCGCTTCCGTCGGTGCCCATGCTGCAAAAAATTTATCTTCTTTCGGATCATAAGGTCCCGACTTACCTTCAAAGCAAACACATACATCGCTTAACGTTACAAGTCCATGCCATACTCCCGGTTGCACATCAATTCCGTAAATTGGTCCTTTTTCGGATAATAAGTGTTTGCCGGTAATGTTTCCATTTTCATCAAAAATTAAAAATCCCAGACTCCCTTTTAGTGCAATGAATGTCTCAGGCTTTGGCGGATTCTCATGCTTATGCGGTTGAACGTAAGTTCCTTTTGTTAGCACGTTTAAAAATCTCTGGTATACTTCTGCAAGCTCGTGGAAGTTGTGATTAGCACGTTTTCTCGGGCTGAGCTTAGCTTTTTCGGAAACAGAAGAAAATAATTCTTCTGTAATTAGTTGGACTTTTTCTTTCATCGAATTTACTCTGAGGTGAATTTGATTTCTAGCTTTTAGAATGAGGCTTCCTTTGCAATTAGAAATTATTCTGTAATGGATTCGAATAGAAATAAAAATTTTAAAAGTCTAAAGGTATTGAATTGAAATATATCGCTTATCGGTATTCACGCATTTGACTAAGCTCAGCGCAAGTCGGTGGTAATCTTTAAATTCATCCATCGTTCAATTCCATCTTTGAATCTTTCAGTAGTTTCTCCAAATCCAATTCGAATAAAACCTTCTCTCTCAAAATTACTACTGGGTAATACGAATATGTCGCAGTTCTCTAAAAGTAAATCAGCATATTTCTCCGATGAAATTCCATCTTTTAATTTTACAAAGCTTACAAGACCTCCATCGGGTGAGCGAAAGTTTTCTATTCCGGGTAAACTTTTAAAATTATCAGAAAAAATTTTTACATTTTCAAGAATAGATTCTTTTATTGGTTTAACAAATTCTTTTCTTTTTCGTAAAATTTCCAGGGCTAGAAATTCTGAAATTGGATTTACGGTATGCGTTAGATAATCTTTAAAAGAACGCGCTTTTTCAAGAATTTCCTTATCACCTATTAGCCAACCAATCCTGAGTCCTGTAACTCCAAAGCACTTTGTGATTGATCCCGTCGCAAAGCATTTTTTACTTAAGCCAGCACCCGAAAAGCTCAAGTCATTTTCGTAATCTAAAAAACGATAGTGTTCGTCAAATAGAGTGTATCCGCTATAACTTTCCAATGCTTTTTTTAAATTATCAATTTCTCTTTGTTTTAATCCGATTCCCGTTGGGTTGTGTGGATGATTTATGATGGCAAAATTTACTGTAGGTGAGAGAACCTTTTCTATTGGTAGGGAGTCAATTACATCTACTTCTAGAATACTTGCTCCAAGTGTAAGTGGTATTTCGTATAACGCTTGAAAAGCAGGTGTAAATAAGGAAACAAGGTCTCCTTTTTTTATTAGAAGATGAAATAATATATACAATGCTTCGCTTGTTCCAGTAGTAATTAAAACTTGTTCGGGGGAGATGTTTTCATAAAGAGAAGCAATTTCCTTTCGTAAATCTTCTCTTCCATTATTTGGTGAGTCTGCTAATGAAATATTATTAAAACAATTTTCCTTTAGTCCCAATTTCTCCAGTAAAGTATAAACGGTAAAATTCCGTAATCCGCTTTCTCCTAAATTACAACTAGCGGATAATCGGTATTTCTCTAACCTATCTTCAATGAAAAAATCTCTTGGGATCAATTTCTCTCCGTTCTATTGCGACCACTTTTTTTTGCTCTATATAGCGCACTATCAGCTCTTGCTACAAATGTCTCTAACGTATCTGTCGGCAAGTATTGACTAATTCCCATGCTCACAGTCACTGCTTTATCTTCCAGGAAAGGATACTTCTCTACAAGCATTCGAATTTTTTCGCAAATCTTAACTCCATCGTCAATATTAGATCCAACTAATAGAAGGGTAAATTCTTCTCCTCCCCATCTGCAAAAAATATCGGACATTCGAATATTTGATTTTATAAATTGCGATATGTTTACCAATACTTCGTCGCCTTTATTGTGTCCGTAATTATCGTTTATTTTTTTAAAATGGTCGATATCGAAAATGACTAAACAAATAGACTTTGGATTTATTTTGTTCTCTTCTAATGTTTGCTTGAATAATTGTTGAAACTTTGTTCTATTGTAAGCTTTTGTAAGTTCATCAATGCTTGCTTTATATTCCAAACTGGTTTTTTGATTTTCTAATTGGGTAATATCTGTTAGACTCAATATGCTGACTTCTTTTTCAGGAATAATATTTTGTTTTACTCTAAATATTATTATTTCATCGTTTGGTTTTTTCATTCGAACCTGAAATTCTTCATCTTTTGGAAGTTTTGGAAGAGTGAGATTGGAGTCTTGGTCTACTCCATTTCCAAAATCCAAATATTGCATTAAGTTTGGATAATTTGCATTAAACTCATTTATGTTCTTTGATTTGGTAAATTGAAGAAAACTATAATTAGCTGCTATTACTTTTTCTCCATCAGTCATTATTACCATATCTCTTTGAAAATTTAAAAGGGTTTGCAATAAATCTTGGTTGAACTTAAGTTCTAAATGAGTTTTTACTCTTGCAATTAATTCGCTGGAGTTGAACGGCTTAATGATATAATCCACGGCTCCTAGTTCAAATCCTTTTACAATGTCTTCCGGTTGTGTTTTGGCAGTTAGAAAAATAACAGGAATATCTTTTAAATTTTCATTTGATTTAATTCTTTTACAAGTTTCATAACCATCAAGCTCCGGCATCATTACATCTAGCAAAATTAAATCTGGTTTTACTTTTTCGAGGATTTCAAGAGCCTGTAAACCGTTAGTTGCAACAATAATTTTATAGCCTATATTTTTTAAAATTGTTCCGAGTAATTGTATATTTTTAGGAGTATCATCTACAATGAGTATGTAAACATTCTTTACATTAGCTAGCATAATTTGACCTTAAGTCTTCTAAGATTTCTGGATAGGTTTCCAATAAAATAAGAAGCGAATTCATATCAAATAGTAAAGCCTTTGCTTGAAGACTTTCAGAGTATTTTATTAAAGGAGGATAATTGTATTTATCTCCTAGGTATTTTATTTTATAGGCAAATTCTTCAATCTCATTTATGCTAGAAATGTTTGAAAGTTTTTTCCATTCTTTATGCAAATCATTATTCATTTCATCGAATAAAGGTTTTAGATTTTTTATTTCATCATCATCAAGATGAAGTTTAGGAATTGTAATAACGGAAGGCTTGCTAGTTGCTGCTTTGTTGTCAACTAAACGGGTTTGGTTATCGGGTGAAACATCTTTAGTCTCAAGAGCACTACTTAATACAATTTGAAAAATACTTCCTTTTCCAACTTCACTCTTTAAAGATATACTTCCATTCATTAATTCGACCAGTCTATTAGAAATCGCTAATCCAAGACCTGTTCCACCATATTTTGAATGGCTTTGTCCCTTTTGCTGGGTGAATGCTTCAAAGATCACACTTTGTTCTTCTATAGGAACTCCTATGCCTGTATCTTCTACAGTAAATATTAAATCCATAAATTGTATTTTATCCCTATTTATTTCAGATCTTGCGGTTAATCGAATGTAGCCTTTATCTGTAAACTTAATAGCATTGCTGAGTAAGTTAAGAAAGATTTGCCTAAAACGAATTTCGTCTAGAATTATTTCTCCTAGAAGGCTCGGGTCAACTTTAATTTGAAAATCTAAATTTTTCTCAGCTATTTTTTGAGAGAAAATATCTCTTAACTCTTCAAACACATTTACGATGTTAACGGGCGAAAGTTCAAGCTCAAGTTTACCTGATTCTACTTTTGATAAGTCAAGAATGTCGTTAATTATGGCTAATAAAGTTTTGCCGCTGGAAACTATATTTTCAAAATATTTTTTTTGTATTTCATCTGAAATAGAACCTTTTAAAATTTCTGTAAAACCAATAATTGCATTCATAGGTGTTCTAATTTCGTGGCTAATATTTGCAAGGAACTCACCTTTGATTTTACTTGCGGATTCTGCCGCTTTTTTAGCGACCACTTGCTCTGTGATATCAAGTCCAAATCCAATCAACCCACCTGTCGCCTCATCTAAAAAAAAATAATTTTGAAAAAACCATTCCTGTCCGCTTTTGTCATTTCCATTTGAAATAAATACCTGTGGCTCACCGGCTAATGCCATTTTAAATTCAGGAGCAAATTCACGATAAAATTCGAAAATATTCAGGTTTAAAGCCTGCTGCTCTATTACTCCCATTTTTTTTAAACCGGCTCCAGTGCTCTGTGTAATAATGCCTTCTTTGTTTACACGAAAAACTATAACAGGCATGTTTACTAAAATCCCGGCAAGCATCTGACTTTTTTCATTTATTTCTTTTTGTATTTTTTTTCTTTCTGTGATATTTCGCATAACGGCATGCACTTCTAGTTGACCGGTATTTTGATTCACGATATAGCGCGACACAACTTCAGTCCAAATTGTAGTCCTGTCTTTTTTATATTGTTCTATTTCATCAATATAAATACTCTCCATAGATTTTCGTCCCGAAGAAATTCTTTTTAGTCTAAGAGGAAAAATCCTTTGCGCATAGTTTAATGATCTTGGAGTTAATAAATCCTTATAGGATTGTGACATGATTTCAAGAACAGAATAATCAGTCAGGTTAATGATAGAAGGGCTAACATAGAGTAGTCTCATCGTTTTTACATCAATTACTAAAATTACATCTGCCATATTTTCAGTGATAATTCGATAGCGTTCTTCATTTTCCAGTAGAGCTTCTTCAGCTAATTTTCTTTCTGTTATATCGCGGATATTTGTGAGTATTCCAACATTAACATTCTCGTTTTGGTAAACCGCATGTTGTATTTCTATTGGAAATGTCGTTTTATCTTTTCTAATTGCCATGCTTTCGTAAGCAAAATTTTCAAAATTGGAGTTAAGGAGCGAATTCATAGTAGACGCAATTTTTTCTCTTTCGGTCGGAATCGCAAAATCTACAGCATGGAGTTCTCTCAATTCTTCGATAGAAGCATAGCCAAACATTCGTAGCATATTACTGTTAGCCCATAGTATGGAATAATCGAGTCCAATGAGAAGAATCGCATCAGGAGAAATTTCGATTAGAGTTCTAAAGAGCTCTTCGTTTTTTCTAACTTCTTTTTCAATTTTTATTTTTTCAGCGTCAATTTTTCTGTGATCTTCTACCATTTGGTTAAAAGTTTTTATGAAGTTCCCAAGCTCATCTTTGGATTCATATTCAATTCTTACTTTCCAATCTCCTTTTGCTATTCTGTTTGCGGCAGATTCTGCTAATTGAAGAGGAAAAACGAATTGCTTAAATGTATAATAGATTACCAGGTAAATAAATAATACAGTAAAGATAGAAGTGATAATCATTTGGAATAGTAGAGAATAATAGGATTTATCCACTATATGATTTGATTCAATTTCACCTCTTTGATTTAAGTAAAGCAATTCATGCAAATCAGTTTTCACTTTGTCAAGAAGAGATTTTGAATTTTCTAATAGAGATAAAATACCCTGCTTATTGGTTGATTTTGATTTTTCGATTAGTTCTGTTTGCGTTTTAAAATATTCTGTTACATCCCTAGAAAATATTCCATAAATACTTTTTTCTTCTAAATCAATGCTTAATGTTTCATAATATGTTTTATTTGTAAAAAAATCTTTTTTAAGTGAGTTCAATTGTTCTTCTATTTCCATTTTTTCGGAAGAATTATTCGATTGAATGTGTTTGGATTCTAATTTACCGACATTATCAAGTTGATCCATCATTTCAGAAATTTTTAAAATACTATGCATCCATTTATTGTGAATTTCTTTTGTTTCTTCATGTATTTTATTCACTAAATGAATTGATAAAGAAACTCCAATGACAATTAAAAAACAAATTATAGATATCCCTACAAGAGCTTTGTTTTTTATTCTAAGTTGGTTATACCAACTAACGGTTGTAATATAATACCTAGTCGATGCCATTAACTACTGGTCATTCTCCCTACAATATGTTTTATTGCATCTGCTTGAAATGGATTTAGAATGAAATCATTCACACCTGAATCATAGAGAAAAGATTTATTTGATGGGGTATCTTCTTTTGTTATAGCAATGATATAGCATTCTTCGTTAGAAATATTTAAATCTGTCCTGATTGATTCAATAAATTTTTGCATGTTAGTATTTGAAATTTCAGAATCCATAAATAAAAGAGAAGGGCGCATATTTTTGCAGATTGATAATCCATCCTTCTCATTCATTGCGGATATAGTATCTAGTTTTTCTTTTTTTAAAATCATTTCAAGAGATGAAATAGTTTCTTTATTTGAACTCAGGATTAGAGCGAGTATTGGTTTATTGGAATTAGCCGCAGGATCAGTATTTTCAATTCCGAGAAGTTTATCATTACAGCGATTAATATGTAGAGAAAAAATCGGATCACCTGGAATTTGGGATTGGCAATTGGAAAATAAATCCTTTGCCTTTGCAAAATATCCTCCACGATAAAGTGTAAGTGCTCTGAAGTATTCGGATGCTACAGATTTAATCTTGTCAACGGTGCTTGTTTCTTCTGATCCAAAATAATCATAGAGAGTAATAAATCCTTCGCTCCCGCCTACGCGTAAATGTTCGATTTCTCTTGAGCTTAATTTAAAATTATCCGGTAACATTGAAAACGTGGTAGAGGAGATAATGATTGGAACAGAAAAAGATTTTGTAAGTGTTTCAATTTTTTTCGCGATGCCTACTGCGTTTCCAATTACTGTTGTGTCCATTCGTTCTTTTCCACCGAGCGTTCCTAGTGTTACAGAGCCCGAGTGAATTCCGATTCCAATTTTAAAATTTAATTTTCCAAGAGAAGATTGGGAGCGATTAAACTCATGTAAGTATTGATTGATTTCGCCTGCAGCTCTAACTGCATCTTCTGCTGATTCCGGGAATAATACTACGATTTCATCTCCAATGAATTTATCTATGAATCCTTTGTTCTTTTGGATAATGCTCGTTACACCCGTGTAGTATTTGTTTAGGAGTGAGAATATTTCCTCAGAATCGATTTTTTCTGCTATAGAGGTAAATCCGCGTATGCCACTGAATAGAATGGTAATATCTTTTTTGACAAGGTTTCCCAGGGCAACATCAGTGATGCTTGTTTTGTTTAGGATTCTTAAAAACTCTTTGGGAACAAAATTGCTATATGCCGCATTTATGATCGTCAAATGATTGGAAAGCTTTTCAATATCTCTAAATGCAAGGGAAAAGCGTCTGGATAAAATAACAGACTGAGCAAACAAAAATATGAAAACTCCAATTTGCATAAATTCGCCAGTGATAATTATTTTTAAATTATATAAAATATCATTTAATATAAAAACAATTAAGACACTTGAACAAAGAAAAACGGTAATTGAATCTTCAACTTTCTTGATAATAATTAAAATCTGATAATAATAAATGATTATCATAGTTAAAATGATTAAGATATAATTGAAATCTACAAAGTAATTATAAATTCTTAAATTAGATAAACAAACTATCATCCCTAGAATTCCACCAATCGACAGGCTTGTCTTTACTATTTTTCCTGATACCTGATTCGGAAAGAGTTCCTGGAAAAATTTAAAAAAGATTGGAGCCAAAAGAAAAAAAGAAAAATATTCAAACTTTGTTACAATTTCGTAGTGGATATTAGGTATTAGCTGCACGAGCATAATTTCACCCGTTGAAACAACTCGCATTAATGTGACAAGGCAGAACAAAGCAAAATAGAAACTAGTGAAATCATTCTTACGAAATAGAAAAAGCATGAAGTGGTATAAAGTCATTATTAAAATACTTCCGCCCAAAAGAAACTCAATTGAGTTTCTTTCGTATTTTATTTGTTGAATGTAATCATGATTTCCAAGTATGGGAACACTCCAAATCCCACCATTGCGATGATGGTAGTTTGAAACTAATAATACTAATTGTAATGTTTCTTCTTCTGTTTCGAAAAATACAGTGTTTGTTCCATAGCCGGGCT
>Ga0209174_10000061_pt1 | contig 76459 bp, 56 predicted proteins | sample JI91814BDNA_FD_187505 | JGI IMG/M metagenome (GOLD analysis project Ga0209174, IMG submission 187505) | Wastewater effluent complex algal communities from Wisconsin, to seasonally profile nutrient transformation and Carbon sequestration -... | ecosystem: Engineered > WWTP > Effluent > Algae...
GGTTTAGCACCGTACTCACTAAGGAAACCCGGATTACGCTAACGCTGCATCCGGGCTACGGTTTATAAACAGAACAAATTAAACAGCGTAGCCCGGATGCAGCGCAGCGTAATCCGGGTTTCTTTAACGTAAAAAATGCCGAGGTTTAGCACCGTTACATACCCAGTCAATAGTGCAAAATTGGACAAAATGGCCTATTAGATATAAAGTCAATCTAGGACCTGTAAATGGAGATTACGGATGAAAACTAAAAATACTGTATTAGCTGGGCTCTTTGGAGCTCTTACTATCTTAGGAAGCACCTCAATTCAAGCGGCTAGTGAATTCGCCCAAAATGTGCATTGGACCCCAGAGAAAATGATGGAGTTCGTCGATATTCCCCAAAAAGATCACCTGACCACAGGTTTCATCGATTGCATGGTTAAACATGTCAAAGACAGACCCTATGAATACTGTTTACCTGGGGAAGTGAAATTTCAAGATCAAGTAGTTAACAATCTAGCTCTTGAGTATTACAAAAGCCTTCCTGCAGGCAAGAAAAAAGCCTTTGAAAAACAACAAAAAGAATTTATCAGCTACCGCTTAACGCAATGCTCTTGGACCGATGATCCCAATCTAGTCAATAATCCCAAGACCATGACTGCAGATACAAAAAGCAAATTAAAATGCCTACTGTCGGCTACTATTACTAGAAAAGCCCAGCTAGAAGCATTAACACCGATGAATAACAATGGTGAACCAGAATAAATAGCAAAAGGAATGACTCATCATGCAAAATGAATATGCAGGCGTTGTCACTCGATTTTTGGATCCCAGCGAACGTTTAATTCTATCCGATGAACAAGAAATGCCGCTAGTTATCGAAGCGGCACAAGATAAAAGTCCACAGTTCGTGCAACAATTTCTTGCGGATAACTCGAAAAAAATTAGCGAAGACATAGCGCATTATGGAGCTGTCCTGCTAAGAGGTTTCGACATTACAACTGATCTTGAGTTTGAGAACACCGTACTAAGTATTCAAGGTTTCAAAGGCATTAGTGAAGCTTTCATGTCAGAAGAAGGTCGAATCCATACGAGCGACCTAAAATATGTCCTGCATACCAATGCCGTCTATAAAACAGGCGGCACTGTCTATCTTGGCGGTTTTCATAGTGAAAACTATTATTCTACTGACGTGCCCAGTTATATTTGTTTTTTCTGCCACAAACCTTCCGATACCGGCGGAGAAACTGGGCTGATAAACATGGAGAAAATCTACGCCCATTTGGATGAAGATTTAAAAAAGAAATTAGAAAACACCTCTTTTTTCGTCTCTAAATGGTTGGTTTCTGATGTCAAAGAACGCTACCAAATTCCAGTTGCCACTATCAAAAAAATCTGCGCTCATTATGATTTACCGATCATTGGTGAAGGTAAAGATCAATTTATTCTTATGTACAAACCTAACATCTTTGAACATCCACTGACCAAAAAGAAATCATTACAAATTAACTTATTCGAAATAATTGGGCTTAATGAAGAAATGCGTAAATGCTTCATGCCTGACTACCAAGGTAAGACCTGGTTCTGGCATCGTTTAGTATGGCGCCTACCGAAATGGATAATGAAATCTTTGGAACTCGTTTACATGATGTGTGCCTCATTTTTCTATTCACCAAAAAACTCCTTGGCAATTCTACGGTCGAAAATCAAAACCAGAATGGCCGCCAAAAACAAAGCAGAAATACCTGACTTTGATAATAGGAAAGTCGGCAGCTGTTTTACTGATCAAAATATTAAAGATCTTGCCCAATTAATAAGACAGTACTATTCCTCCAGCTTATGGCAAAAAGGTGATGTATTGCTTATTGATAATAAAAAAGTATTGCATGCGGGCATGCCTGGATCGGGTTCACGTTTGATTAGAGCCATGATTTGCAATCCTCTAGACATGCGTTATTCCAAATCTGATCAAGGGACTATTGATTGCAAAGAACGTGTTGGCGATACGATTGGGTTTTATATGGCTGCTGGTGAGTTGGGAACAAATCATCAGAAGGTGCCTTCGGTAAGAGTACCAGAGGAAAGTCAGGTTTAATCAACGGCATTTTTTACATTAAGGAAACCCGGATTACACTAGCGCTGCATCCAGGCTACAGTTAATCTACAGGACAAATCAAAAGGCCTAGCCCGGATGCAGCGCCAGCTTAATCCGGGTTTTCCTTAACGTATACCTAAAAGTGATAAGCTAGGCGAAAACTCACAGAATATAAAAAAGGAATATAAGAATCAGCTGGATTAAGTTGCGACTCACCAAATCCAGTAGTGTAGGTGCCTGCGAGTTCAGCCATGAAATGCTCATTAATTGGGTAATTTACACCAACACCAAAAGTCGGACTTACTAACGAATCGTTTACAATCATATCCTCTCGGTGGACAGTTGCCACACCAGCGCTAGAAAAGACACGTACTTTAGTATCCGGCACAACCAGCATAACCTTGCCCATTAAACTGTACATTTCAGTATTCGTTATAAACTCAGTTTGACCAGCGTGATCAAAAGAAAACAAACTGGTTACTGGGTCAAAAGCAACACGTGCATCTGGGTACTTGGTATAGTTTGCCTCTAGGGCAAAATATTGACTGATTTCATAGCCAGCCAAAAATCCCCAGACAGCCCCACCTTCCGATACCTGAAGTGGTGTAGACATACTGAGGGCTAAATTTTGATTGCCTGATGACGGTACTAATCCCTGCCAGGTAGTTGAACCATAGCCTGCTAAGGCACCTACATACATGTTCTTATAGAACGTGGTAGGCACACCAGCGTGACAGCTTAGTGAAGTTGAAAAACATAACAGCATCAAATACGACTTAGTAAGTTGCATAGGCTATCCATAATTTTCAAGCCCTTCACGATAAAGGGCAAATTTAAATTATTTCTACTGACAAGCTTTTTTGGTACCGCTACATAATCTGCCGCGTGAATCAACACCACCACTTAAATAGCAATTCCAGTTGTCCATACAATCTTGTGGTGTAGTGTATTTTTGATAATCACAGGCTTTCTTCAACGATCCGAACACGCTAACCAAGCGGTTATACAATGCCGTCATATCATTACACATACCAGGAGGTAATCCTGAAGAAGTGCAGTAACAAGTAGCAACCGATTTGAACGAAGGGCAAAAACCAGCATTATCTGTGGGAAGCGCATTCGGACAAGCTACTGCATTAAGAACACTGATCGGAGTTGATGGAAAAGTAGTCGTTGAGGAGTAGGCGCCAAGGCTTAAGGTACATAGTAAAACAGCTAAGCTCTTTTTTATCATAATTATTCTCTGTTAAACAAAATAGTCAAATACCACTCTATCAGAAAATAATTCATGCTGCAAAATCATATATTAAAGAGGTGAACAGTTTTAGTTTGCACCAACCGCAGCAAGATTTTCCTGATCGGCTGCTATCATAAGCTGGATAATCTTAGCTGCAATTTGCTCTCTAAAGTGAGGTTGTAGATTCGCTGAAAGAACCACGTAGGTATTATTTTGATCTGCATCACGGATAAAACAGACATCTAAAATGGAATCAATACTTAGTAAATCATGCTGCTGGTTTTTGATAGGCAGACTATCAAAGCCTAAAAAGCCATCCGGAGAGGATTCATTAATAAAATTATTCTGGACATTGAGATTGATTAAAAAATTATTAGTACGATCAAAAGTAGCCAGTCGACCACCACAGAGTTTCAAAATTTTACTATAGACAGTAGATACACCAAATACCCTTGAATAAATGCTCGTTAATGTGTCAACAATACGCCCACTCCAAGTTTTACTCTTCAGTCGCAAAGTGTTGGTAGATGCCAATTTAACCAAACTAGGACAACGCTGATAAGGGCTAGTCTCCATAGTGGCTTGATGAATTTGCGCGGCTAGAGACTCTAAACTATGATTGTTATCCATAGCAATTTTTACGGGTTCAAGTCTTAAAAAACAGCCAATAGTCTCATCATAATCAGGATTATCACGGGTTGATTTGACTATGTTCATATAGAGATAAGGGGATGCAATACTGGCCTCTTCACTACACTCGTGTAAGGCAAGCAGCAAGGCCGCACCTAAACCATCATTAATACTCAGGTGGTTGTGTGCGCAAAATTGCTTTAAATGCTGTAGGGCTTGAGCAGGTATTTTAGTATAAGTAGAGTAAGTAAATTCCTTCGTGTCCCTATTTTTGACTACTTGATTTTTGGGGAAGGAAAACAGGCTGGCATTGTGTAAATAATTATCCCAAAAATGAATATCCCGATCTATGTGGCGCTGAAAATATTGTTGTTCATCTAAAATATAATCTTTATAGGCACTTTCTTCAGGTACCACTATGTCCTTGTCCTGATTCGTGTATTGATTATAAAATTTGGTTAGTTCTGCGAATAAGATCTGGGGCGAAAGATCATCGCAAATGATATGTGACATGCAGATCTGTAATTCAACAATGTCCTTGCTTAAGTAAAATAGTCGAGCAATGAGCAAAGGAGCTTCTTTAGGCCAAGGATAGAAGTTGATTAGTTCTGACATCGATTGTTCTAGGTTCTGCTCTGCTTGTTTTTTAGCTAAGGATTGCAAATGCATTTCTTTAATTTCAAAAGGTACCTTAGCATCAATTTTTTGGATAGGTTTTAATTTCATGACCTGGTAGCTAAATACTTTTTGTTTTTTTAGCACTGCGGCAAATGCAAATTCTAAAGCTTCTTTATTAACCTTACCGCAAACCCTTTTTCTAGCGGTAATATTTAATTTTTTTGCCTTTACTTCAAAGGTATTAGATAACCACAGCATCAATTGAAAATCACTCAGTGGTATAGTACGCAAATCTTTATTTTTAGTAGAGCGTCTGATTTTTCTAACTCTCGATTTTAAGGGTTTAATTTTTGTACTCAGTTGCGCAACAGTGGGGGTTTGGTAAAAATCTTGTAAGGAAATAGGTTTTTTAGTGGTATTATTAATTTGCGAAATTATCCGCGCAGCAGACAATGAATGCCCACCCAGTTCAAAGAAATCATCATCCAAACCTATAACCGGTATGCCTAACTCTTTCGACCAAATTTTGGCCAATTCTTTTTCAATTTCAGTCACTGGAGCTCGAAAATTACGACTTGAGCTTGGCTCTGGAATCGGTAAAGCGGCCCGATCTAATTTCCCATTAGCAGTCAAGGGAAAAGAAGCGACGCAAACAAAGGCGTTCGGGATCATATAATCCGGTACTCGATCTTGTAGATACTCACGCAGTTCATTAAAACCTGGAGCTGAGCTATTCTCTTGAAGTGTGTAGTAAGCAACTAACCTTTTTTCATTCAAGGCATCCTGCTGGGCAAGAACCGTTGCAGCTAAAATGCAAGGATGAGTTGCCATATGCTTTTCGATCTCAGCAGGTTCAATACGGAATCCACGAATTTTAAGCTGGTGATCAATACGCCCAATACATTCATAGTACCCATCTGAATTTAAATTGCACAAATCACCGGTCTTGTACATGCGAGTATGTTCTGTATGTGAAAAGGGGTCAGTGCGAAACTGTTGATGTGTCAATTCCTCTTGGTTCAAATACCCACGCGCAACACAAGCACCGCCGATATACAGCTCCCCTGCTTCATTACCTGTAACGGGTACTTGTTCGGCATTCAAAATATAACAACTAATATGAGCTCCTGGCAGACCTATTGGTACATAGGTACCTAAGCTATCCACATTGTCTTTGCTAACTTTAAACTGGGTGACACCGACTGTTGTTTCGGTGGGACCGTATTCATTAAATAGGACGTGATTGGGATAATGTTCAATCCATGCTTTGCAGTCTGCAGTGCTAAGATTTTCACCACCCAATATCAAAGACTTTAAATAAGGCAGGTGTGTTGCTTGGTTTTTTATAGCATCAATCAATACTTTAAAATAACTCGGTGTCAATTTAATGGTTTCTACCTTAAATTGTTGCAAATAGTGAAGGTATTTTCTAATGTCTTTTTTGGTAGGCTCATCACAGATAGTAATCGTCAATCCTAGCATTAATGGCACAATTGAGATGGTCACGGCCATATCGAAAATATGGTTAGAGGAAAAATCAATCCTTTGTTGCACCTTACAAGCACTGTATTGGGCAAACCAATTAGTATAGTTGACTACGTTTCTGTGCTCTATTTGCACCCCTTTGGGTGTTCCAGTTGAGCCGGAGGTGTATATGATATAAGCCAATTGTTGTGGCGAACTAATAGGTGATAAATTAGTAGTGGGTTGTTGGTTTATTTTGAGTTTATCAAGTACAACCAGTTTCCCAGCGAAAGTCGCGAATTTCGCTTGGAACTCAGACGTACTAATGACTATTGGAGCATTGCTGTTTTCTAAGATCAAGAGCAAACGATCACTAGGTTGGCTAGCATCTAAAGGGAGATAAGCACCACCCGCTTTTAATATTGCCATCATTGCAATGAGCACATCAGTGGAACGCTCCATACAGAGAGCTACCGGAGTATCTTCTGTAAGTCCAAGGCTTTTTAAATAATGGGCAAGTTTATTAGCTTTAGCATTGAATTGTGTGTAAGTAAGAACCTTCTTGTCCTCAAGCACAGCAAGGAACTGTGGGTTATTTTTAACTTGCTCTTCAAACAGCTGGGCTACGTTGCTAGTACCGTCCATTGCCTTAGCTCCCTGCGTCCTTGATTATGCTTGTGTAACCATCTGATTGTATTTAAGTATAGCCAAGGTTTGAAATTTTGCATGGACTGTATTTTATTAGGTCATTTATGGATTTGGCATCCATTTTACTTATGCTACTATTGCTCAAGAATAGGTAGTTGAATACTCCAACTTTTATTACAGGACGTAATTATTATGCGCAGAATTTTACCATTATTTTTATTTCTATCTCTCTATCTTGGAGCCCAGCCCCTTGCCCTAGCGAATAAGCCTTACAATGAATTACAAATCAAGCAGGCTGACTTAAACAGTTACCCCACTAAAATCAAAAGTTATGAACCAGGGATTGAAATCACCATCGGTGACCTGCATGGGAATGCTCTTAAATTACTCTATTTTCTGATCCGCAATGACGTATTAAACATTGCAGAAAATGACTACAAGCAATTTGTCCACCTCTATAAAAAAAGCCCTGAGAAACTTACATTCAAAGATTTAATCCTGTTTCAGTCGCTAATAAAAAGCGCCAATGTGAATACCCTGCATAAAATACGCTTTCTCGGTGATGATCTTTGTGACCGTGGAATGAACGATTTTTACACACTGATAATTTATCAAAAATTGGATAATGCAGGTTTGCCCTTCGATGTAGTTCTGTCCAATCATGGTGCCTTTTTCTTATCAGCTTTAGAGCGGCCTGAACAATCTTTCGATTACAATCCTTATGGAAAGGGGCAGAATGAATCCACAGTTCAATCCATGCTAAATTTGAGTGTTTTAATTGAACGAGGATTAGTTGATAAACAAGAATTGATTGCGCTTATCAAAACCAATTATCTAAAGCATTTAATTTTTCCAGGTTACACACTGAATAAGAATAAAAATGAAATAACTCTCTATAGTCATGCACCAATCGATTTAAAAATAATATCCGAACTTGCCAAAGAACTACAAATACCCTACCAAGACAGTCAATTAAAGGACTTAGTCTACGGCATGGATGCCATTAATGCGCAAATTCATCAATGGATTATGACCAATAGTTTCACAGCGCATTATGATGCTCTTAATACTGAACATGATATAGCGGGGACCCTAAGTCCTATTAGACAAATAATTTGGAACCGTAATTACAGCATACTGAACCGATCTCATGAGCCCGAACATAAATTTTACACCGTTAATTATGTGCATGGGCATGATTCCTTACCCAATGTCTTTGACCTGGATAATCTATTCGGTAAAGGGCCGGATCAATACTCAGGTCCCTATGCTATTCATGTGACCCATGCTTAAACCAATTTTTACCGTCAACCAGCCGAGCAATCATCATACTGCTCACGCTGTTTGAAGTCACATTAACCATAGTGGCTATCGGATCAATAATAATGCTGATAGCAGCTATGGCAATTAACACTGAGGGTGGAAAACCATAGACGTTGAGGATAAGTAATTCACCCAACATGCCACCACTAGGGATAGCTCCCATAACAGTTCCCACTAATAAAGACACTGCGAAAGCAGTTATGAGTACCGACGCACCAGTAAAATCCCAATGATAAACACCAAATAAGAAAGCAATTTTAAAAACTCCACCAATTACCGATCCGTCTTTATGAATAATAGCGCCCAAAGGGACTGCTGTTTCATAGATTTCTGCTGGGACACGCATAGCTTTGGTTGCCACTAAATTAGCGGGAATACTAGCAGCACTACTGCAGGTCGCCAGAGAGGTGACTGTAGGTAGTAGTACGTTCTGCCAAAACAATTTGACGGCCATCTTTCCACCAGCTAAATAGGCATAACCACTGAATGCTACGAAAAAATACAGCAAGGCTGCTACCGAATAAATTACGGCAATGCGCACATAACTCTCAATCAGTTGTGGTCCCAAATCGCTAACTAGTACGGCAAAGTAGGCGAAAAAGCCTAGGGGTGCATAATACATAATCAATGAAAAGACGCGTAGAAAAATTGCTTCTCCAGCGTCTAAAAATTGGGCAAAAATTTTGCCTTTCTCAGTCGTTGAGCTAACTGCTATGCCGACTAATAGGGAAAAAACGATGAGGGCTAAAATATGTTTTTGCGAAAGTAATTGCGCAAAATTGGGAACGGTAAACATCCCTACTAGTTGATTAGAAAAACTAATATCTGCCAACTGTTTGGGAAGTTCTAAATGCAGCATTACTCCTTGAGCTGGTGGAAAAAGATGGACTATCACCAAACTGTAAAGTGCTGCAACCGCTCCGGTAAAGAGGAAAACAACTGCCATAGAGCACATAATGTGCCCCAATTTACCCAGTGAACCGGCTCGCGCTACCGCTGAGGAGACGCTAAAAAAAATGAGGGGGATAATGGCTGTAAAAATTAAATTTAGAAAAATATCCCCTAGCGGTTTTAACACCTGTGCTTGAGGCCCCAAGTACCAACCACTTAAGCCACCAAGTAAAATCGAACTGATTAAAATAATGGGGAAAAAATAGGATTTTAGGGTGTTCGATTGGGTTGTCACTTCGATGGGCATCCTGTATTTAATGAAAACCCGGATTGTGCTCCGCTCCATCCGGGCTACAGTGCCGTAGGTTGGGTTATAACCCAACATGATCTTGACCGAAGAAGATTGTTGTTGGGTTATAACCCAACCTACGAATATTAGGTAGCCCGGATGAAGCGCGGCGCAATCCGGGGTTTCATTAACGTGTCTATAAATCAAAAAAACAATTATAAACCCACCCAACGAATAAAGCGATCCGTTGATTTAAGATTAACATTAGGCTTAGCATCAAAAGAAATCACATAGCTATACACTTGTTGAATCTGATTAGCATTACCAGGGTTAAATTGAATATCTTTTATTCGCCCCATATTCACCACTTTAAATTGCGTTTCATAATAACCATGCGCCATTATTATTTGAGGAACTACAAAACGTAATTGACTAATCCCTTCCTTATTATCCGCACTATTCATAGCAAGACTATTGAATTCGGCAGGGCTCAAAGCAATGTATTCTTCATTATCAATTTGCCGACGCAACATTCTTCCTAAGGGAGCAGGACTATGGTAGTTTTTGGCATAATTGTCAGCAGACATCACAACCACCGGATCAACTTCCTGAAAGGTATTGTTTTGCTTCAAATCCGCGAACAAAATAGTATCCCTTTGCTCATTTTCAGAAACTACTGGCTTGGCCTCTGATAAGAGTCGACTTATTTTTTGGGCAGGAAAATTGTACTCGCAATTTAGAAACTTAGATTTTACTAACCAATCATCACTTGGGAAATAAACGACTAAGAGAGATTTTTGTTTAATGGTATTGATAATTTGTTGATACAGCGCCAATGGAACTGCAGGACAACCCCAGCTACGTCCAGGTCTACCGTATTTTTTGATGAATTTTTCATCCATATACCAACCACCATGCATCACTATATAGCGATTAGTAGCATTATCATTAAAGCTGGTTTCTAGACCAGAGAGACGAAGTGAGAGTCCTTCACGCCCGTAGTAGGATTCATCGGTTCTATAAACTCCAATTGAGCTGGCTTTACTGTCGAACTTGTTAGAAAAAAATTGGGAAAATAAAGTGCCTGACTTTATCCCATGCGATACATAGGTGTAAAAAAGTAATTTCTTCTGCTGTAAATCAAAAACCCACAAGCGCTTTTCACTAGAAGGCAATGAGTAATCAATCACTGTCAAAATCGAGTTATGTGCCACATTATGTGCAGCAGCGCAACCTAAGGTGGTGAGCACCTTATTAATAACTGCAGGATTGATTTGCGGCTGCTGAGAATTAAGCATTTGCGCGATTTCTTTTAGGGAAATTGGGTAATTTTGACCGATGATCTCAATCGCGTTCATTTCATTGATAATGCTTTTGTCATTATCAACTGCACGAGTTTCTTGCGATATAGCCTCAGAAGCAACTGGAAGATGTAAGGGAGCTACTGCTAAAACAAAGAGCAGAATGGTGATCATATTCAGTCCTTGAATGGTCTCATTATTCCTATACCACTAACTATAGCTTATAAATAACTATTTATAATAATCATTGCGAATATTTAAAATTCATTAGGATCACAATATGAACACAGCCGTATTCTTTTATCAAAATTGCACGGTATCAGCTTGTATTCAAAATAGTTTTAAGATTATCATTATCATTTGAAATTGCTTTATAAACTAACAAAAAGGAACTTTCTGGTTATGAAAATTCAGTCCATCATTATGGGTGCATTATTATTAGGAAATGGACCGATAGCATTCGCGATTAATCCGTCTACTTCCCAGCAAATCTTAGGTAACTCTGGATGTGCAACTTGCAAACTAATTCCTAAGGCCATGCTTCTTTATACTTTTAATGATTTTACCTACGATTCTTCTGCTGGAGCAAACTTTACGCGCTTCCAAGGTCATACTAACTTGTACTCTGCTGGTGCCGATCAAATTCAGATTTATCCTAATTTATATGCTGGTGTTGGTTATTACCGTGCAGACACATCGCTTGATTGGCAAATGTCTTTAATTGCTGGCGAGCCGACTACTTCTTCACAAACAATCCATAACAATTCAATTTTTGCGCATATTTTAAAAGCCTTCAATTGCAATCTATACTTGGACCTTGCTGGAGCTTTCGGACAAAACAGGGTTAATACTACCTCGCTTAATAATACTCCTGAAGTTGCCACATCGAGCTATGACAACCACAACTGGTTTGTCAATGCTAATGCCATTTACACGCAGCCTTGGGGTGCATTTGACTTCACTGCAACCGCTGGTGTCTTATACAGCCAAGTCGATAATCCCAGTTACGGTATTAATGTCACACCTCCTGGCATAACTATAGTCGCTGAAGCTCTAAAGACTCAAGTTACCATGATTACTGAGAATGCGGAAATTGGATATAGCGTCACACCTAAGTTTAGACCCTTTATAAACGCGGGATTATTTCAAGTTGTCAATTACGATAATAGCAGAGCGCTGTTTGCCCCAACTAGTCTAGTAGGTGCAGCACCTCAATTATTTATTGACCAAAATGGTTTCAAAGCTGGTGGCGGTATTGGGTGGAAGTGTGAAACTTTAAATCTACGCATTGAAGAAAAATACTACAATGCTGGTGGAAAATTTATCAACTTCATGACTATGGCTGAATTGTCTTATCGTTTCGATACCCCAATGGCTCCAGTGGCTCCTTCTTACGAGAAGTAAGGTCTTTAGATTTATTCTATAATGCACGCCTAGAGCGTGCATTTTTATTTTAAATGATTGATTTTTTGTTACATTCCCTTCCTTATACTACTATTAGAAGTATATCAGTGCGGTTAATCCTGAATATTTGTTAAATAATACACAGCTCTTAGTTTTCTGTAGTGCAAAACTCTTACGCAGAAAAGGGTGAAATTTGTGAAAAAAATTCATCAATACTTTCCTAAAGTCAGCAAACCTCAATGGGTGGCAATTTGCTTGGGATTGTTATGTACGCTACTTTTATTACTCACTGAATTTTTTCATGTGCCTTTTGCAAGTGCTGGATTGCAAAATCTCGACCATCAAATTTACGATGAAATCATTAATCTCAATCTACATCCCCACAATCCAAGCCCACGCGTAGTAATTATTGATATTGACGAAGCCTCGATTCAAAAGGAAGGTCGCTGGCCTTGGCGGCGCGATAGGATGGCTGACTTATTGGTTAAACTAAAAGAGGACGGCGTGGTAACCATTGGTCTGGATATTGTCATGTCTGAGGAAGAAATAAATTATGCCTTGGGATTAGAGGCTAAATTAAAACAAATCAATAAGGTGCCTACCTCTGCAGATACTGTACTTTTCAAAACCCTCAACAAAATTGCCCCACAAGTAGACAGCGATCAAACTCTAGCGCAGACCTTGCTTGCCCATAATGTAGTGCTTGGTTTTTTATTTCACAATGATCTGGATATTAAACGCGGCAAATTACCCAAGCCTTTGGCAGATAACGAAGGAAGACCACTCGATTCCAAAACCTTTTCAGCTATGCAATTTAAAAGTTATAACGGCAGTATTGGTTTATTAGTAGACGCTGCAGAACAAGCAGGCTTTGTCACTAACCTGCCAGATAACGACGGTGCAATAAGAAAAGCCCTATTAATTGCTAATTTTCAGGATAAATTATACCCCAGCATGGCGCTAGCAACTGCGATGAATTATTTGCTAGTCAATAATGTTGAATTGGTAAAAAATAAGGGCAAACTCATTGGTATCCGATTGGATGGCACCTTTATCCCAACTAATGATAGGGGTCAGATTCTAGCGCCCTATTGGGGAGGGCCAGGCACTTTAAACTATTATTCAGCAACGGACGTACTCCAAGGCAAAGTTGCAGCAAAAGACTTGCAGGGGACCATTGCCATCATCGGATCGACTATCACCCTCTTAGCAGACCTGCATGAAACGCCAGTCTCTTTAGTTTTCCCTGGGGTTGAATTAGTCGGTAACATTGTCCAAGCCATTGTCTCACAACAAGTCTGTGTCGAATACGATTGGCATACTCTAGAAGGAAGCCTGATAATACTCTGCATAGGTTTCCTTTTCGCTGTGATATTCCCTTTTTTAAATGTGAATTTAGCCATTCTATTCACCTTGCTAGCCATTTTAGCGGGCCTGGGTGCTTCTGTGTTTTTCTTTGTTGAGCATCGTCTTTATATACCCTCGGCCCTATTGATTGTCTTAATAACTCTGCAAGCTATTGTTAACTACGCTTATTCCTTTGTGCAGGAAAGAAGACAACGAAAACACATTAGTCATTTATTTGGACAATATGTGCCTGAGGACTATTTGAAGGAGCTCATTGCGTTTCCAGATCATTTCAGTATGGATGGCCAGACCCGCAATATGACTGTCTTATTTGCTGATATTCGTAATTTTACTAATTTAAGTGAAAATTTGGATGCGACCGGTGTAAAAAGATTATTGAATACTTTTTTTACACCGATCACAGAAATAATTTTCAAGAACAGAGGAACGATAGACAAATATGTGGGTGATATGATCGTTGCCTTCTGGGGGGCTCCAATTGAAGATGAGGAGCATGCTAAACACGCGATTATTACTGCCCTTGCGATTTTTAAAAATATGGACGCGATCAATCTGTTGATGACGACTAATAATTTACCAGCAGTTCAGATTGGTGTGGGATTGGGTTCAGGATTAATGAATGTCGGCGACATGGGATCAGAATTTAGACGTGCCTACACTGTGCTAGGCGATACTGTTAACCTTGCATCTCGTTTGCAAGATCTTACCAAATTTTATAAGGTCAATATTTTGGTTAATGATGTGGCTCGTGCAGGTCAAAACGACTTTCTTTGGCAAGCGGTAGATAAGGTCACCGTTAAAGGCCGTAAGACAGCATTGACCATCTACCAACCGCTAGGATTGATTGCTGAATCAAGTTCAGAACAAATCAATGAGATTGAACACTACCATAGCGCACTAGAAACCTATTACGCAATGAACTGGGAGTTAGCTGCAGAACTTTTCAATTCCCTAAACCAAAGCCATCCCGAAACGTACTTGTATCAATTATATCTAGAACGCATCTCAACCTTCAAACTAAACCCTCCCCCAGCAGATTGGGACGGAGTCTACGTCCATCTAAAAAAATAATCCAAAAGAAAAACCCGGGTTACGCTTTGCCGTAGGTTGGGTTATAACCCAACAACAATCTTCTTTGACCATCGAGAGTCATGTTGGGTTATAACCCAACCTACAAAGATCCCGGATTGCGCTGCGCTCCATCCTGGCTACATTAGATGATTCAAAACAAATCAAACATCGTAACCCGGATGCAGCGCTAGCGTAATCCGTGTTGCTTATATGTATTGACGCTTGAAATAAAATCCATTATGATTTTTAATTGGTTATGGGATTTAACATACTGTTATATTGCACTTTTTCAGTATAAATTAGGGATAAACATGAAAAAAATATTTCTACTATGCTTATTATTAGTCACCACTAATATTTTTGCTCAATCCACTGCAGTCACACTAGCTGTAACAAATAAAGTAACTGCCAAATTTAAAAAAACAGAACGTAACATATCCCGCGGCACAGGTCTTAGCACTGGTGAAGACGTTCGTACTGCCCAAAGCTCCTTAGCGAGTCTTAAATATTCTAACGGAACCTTCGTAGAATTGGGTGAGCGCTCTAATTATGAAATCCTTTCTTACCAACCCAAACAGTCAGACATCACTATCAAGGCTGAATTAAGCTCTGGTAAATTACATTCAAAAACTTCTGGTAAGCTTAAAGAAGTTCTAAAAACTCCAGTAGTTGCTCTATCCATTTTAGGAACTGATTATAATGTGTTTGTAGCAAGCCCAACTAAAGTGTATGTAAGAGTAAACCAAGGTCGCGTTCAAGCTCGTGACAAAATTTTCACAGCTGGGCAAAGTTTTGTGGTAACGCCTAGCAGCATCTCAAAAGCACCCTTCCCTAAAGAGGGCGAAGTAAACTACATGGTAACTCCACCAACAAGTATCACCAAGGGACAAGGTCCTAACGCTCCTAAAGTTGCAATGAATGCTCCTGTTTGCAACGGCACTGACTGTGATCAATGTAAAGTAGAGGTTAAAACCAATGAAATCATTGATGTCGTAGACACTTCTTTATTCCTCTCTGCTGTTCAAAATAGTATGACAGCTGTTTTAGCTTCAATTGCTTAATTTTCCTTCTTCCTAAGACTTGTTTATTGAAACAAGTCTTAGGAAACCCTTCTGTTATCATCGCCCTTTCTTTTAAATCAACTATACTCTACAAAACATCCTCATGGAGTGACAGATGAAAATTTACGGCTTTTTCATTTTACTACTAAGCCTAACTTTCAATGCGCAAGCAGAAACCCAACAAAATTGTATTGAAATGCAACAGCCCCAACTAATAAGACAGCTCGAAAATTGGTCAATTATTGCAGATAATAAGACAGAAATCTCTACTGCACCCAACTTCAGCGGCCCCTTACTAACCTATTCGCTTACTAGCAAACCTACGCAAGCAGAAAATACAATAACGATTAATCCCAGTAATGGCCAAATTAGCATAGATGCTCAGAAGCGTGATAATTTTGATGTTACCGTTACTGCAACTAATGGCTGCGGCAACGTTAGCAGTACTTTTAACATCCAAATAGATGAAGAAGAGTAGCTCCCTCTCCTCTTTTTTAGAGACAATAAACCCAGACCGCCAACTTTCCACGCTTTATGCGCGGAATCCAGCTCCGATCTTCATCAAAAATCGTCTGACTACCGTGCATAAAGCACGGTACGTAGAGAAAAAACGCACGGTACGTAGGGGAAAGCACCGTATGTAGTCAGCAGTAACGCCCATTGGATTACATTTAAATGCCTTTACCCTGATTTAGCTCATCTAAACTGGCGAATAGTAGTAAATGTGGTTACACTTAAAAGATTGAACAGGACATGTCCCTGGAACAGGCTATGCAGTCAAAATTTTTTCGTAAAAGAGATAGTAATAATACTGATACCAAGTCATCCACCACAAGTGGAACGCTTCCAGAATCTCCTTTTAGAGTACAAGTTCCTGCGCAAAAGGATTTAGCTCTAATACGCCGTTTGCCTGCAGGTGGTATTGAAGACCAGTCAGAAAGACTTAGCAGTATGGTCGATAAATTATCCAGTCTAACCTTCCCTTTTTCGAACTCACCAATTATCACAACGGATAATGAGTTGCCTGAAGCTTGGAACAAGGTATTTAAAGCTATCTATGAGGGTGATAGTGAAAAGGCGCTTGATTTACTTGACGACATACCGGCCAACGATTTTATATTGAAACCACTATTAGTAGTTCACAGCATGAGCTATCTAAGACGTATGGTGAATTACTGCGTCGAGGCCAAATCATCCGGTTTAAAAAAAGTGAACTCGGATCTAATCTACACTCCCCATACTTTTGAAATTGTAATAAAAGATCTCGCAACCTCAATGCTATGCGATACGAATCTTTGTTTTTCCTTCGGCCTCCCTACTCACCATGCCTATGAAAACAAAGGTTCAGGGTTTTGTATCCTCAACAAAACAGCTGTACTTCTAGAACATATTACACAATCTAACGAATCTCCCTCACATTTTCTGATTATCGGTCTCGATGTCAACCGAGATAACGGATTAAACAAATGCTTAATGGATACAGCCTCTAATCAGTCGATATGTCACATCGATATTTGTGATTTTCGGGTTTACCCAGAGCAAGATTGCGAAAAAATTAATACTGAATTAGGTTTTGAAGGGGAATCACTCAGAAAGGGAATAACTAAATGGGAAAAAAATGCTCTCAGTTATTTTGCTGTAGACTTAGCAGAGGTTAATCGAAGAAAAGTTGAAATACACCCTGCCCTAATTTTTGCCCTGAAGAAAATGGTAGATTCCATTGAAGAAGCAAAGTCTCAGGGTTTAAAAACCTTTATTTTCTTACCTACTGGCTGGGATTCCCATCAGGATGAAACCGCCCCCTGTGCGAAACTCATTAATGGGGAAACTATGATTGCATCCTCAGCGGAAAAAGCACGCTTCAGTGACAGCGACCTGGAGTATTTTAACGATAAGTTGTTTACTTATGTTCTTGAAAACCACGACTCCGTCCAAGGTGTTTACTGGGGCTTAGAGGGTGGGTATGAACAAAAGATGTACGAAAACCAAATTGAGTTAATGATGTCTACTGTCTCCAAAATTTTTGGACCAGATATAGACGACACCCCTCAACAACGACGCAGTAAAAGACATCAGCACTAATCTTGCGATTTGCCACTTTCCAAATGAATTTTGTGGAAAAATTTATGGATGAGCGGAGACAGCATAATGACTACGATAGCAATAAAGGCAAGCCCACTAAACAAAGCGTAGCTACCAGCAAAGATTTTTCCACCAGTAGTTGCCATTGTAGCTGCAGGACCCATCCCGGATAAAATCATGGAAGCATTCACAAATGAATCGACCCAACTCATCTGCTCAAAATAACGGTAGCCCGCCATACCGATAAAAAGTGCTATGGCAATAAGTCCTACACCAATAATTCCATTACGCAACAGATGATGGTAGATATTTTTTGGTGTTGTACTAGCTTTATGTTTGGTTTTCACGTTAATCCTTAATTGGTAAAGCGTCCTCAATTCTTGGGTTTTGGAATACAAAGCCCGCCTCAAGCAATCGTTTAGGCACGACACGTTGCCCGCGATTTATTAAAAACTCACCCATTTCACCGAACAATAAACGCATCACCACTGCTGGAGTTTTTAGGAATAATGGCCGATGTAGAGCCTTTGCATAAACCTGGGCAAACTCTTTCTGCATACAAGGATTCGGTGCGGTAATATTGACAGGACCTGTCATGTTTGGATGGTCCAGTAAAAACCGGTAAGCAGCGACTACATCGTCACTACTGACCCAAGATAAATACTGAGTCCCGTCTCCAATAATACTACCCAACCCACAAATAAAACTTGGATATAATTTACCTAAAAATCCCTTACCCTCTTTCAACACTACGCCAAAGCGTGTTGTCGTTACCGCAAGACCGGCTTGCTCCGCTTCTTTTAAAGCGTCTTGCCAACGAAGACCAATCTCACTCAGAAAGTCATGAGGTGCTTTAGTATCAATAATTGTTTCTTCACTCAAATCAACCGTACAGCCATTTTCTTGTAAACCATAAATGCCTATAGCGTTAGCACAATAAATATGAGGCTTTGCCTTATGCTTAAGCACCCAATCCACTAGTTTTTTAGTGGTGTCTACCCGTGAACTGATAATGTCCTCTTTAACTTTATCAGACCAACGAGCTGCAGCAATACTGGTTCCGCACAAGTTAATTACTGCATCAAACTGATGAGGATCTGTTGTATCAAGTTCCTCCCAGGTCAGGACTGTTGAAAATTCAGGAAAGGTATTTCGTAAGGTCTCTTTACTGCGACCTAAAAGAGTAAAACTATGCGCTTGAGAAAGTCCATACACCAACTCTTGCCCAATAAGGCCAGAAGCTCCTGCCAGTAAAATATTCACGTAGCTTGTCCCAGTAGAATGGAAGAAAGGTATCATTTAATTCTACACGAAAGAAAGGCTTTTGACATTCGACTCAATGCCGATCAACTATCTAAAATACCACCCTATCCGAGCCGCGACCGTTAGGGAGCGGAGCAGTTGGATTATGCACGGAGTAGTGATTAGGATAAGGGCTCCGCTCCCTAACGGTCGCGGCTCGGATGTTCGGGTGTTTGGGGTGGTTCGGTGATTCGATGTGCACTGAGCTAATCCGAGCCGCGACTGTAAAGGAGCGGAGCAGTTGGATTATGCACGGAGTAGTGATTAGGATTAAGGGCTCCGCTCCCTACGGGTCGCGGCTCGGTTAGATGGGTCGTATAGATCGAAATTCCCCACTATCATCAACTTTCGCATCCAACTTAAATAACATCGCTCCACTAGCTAACATGGACTTTACCGAGTCATGAGTTGGTTCCACAAGCTCATCAGTTGCAAAAAGAGGACTACCAGTGTTGGGCTCTAGCTCAGCGAATCTAGCCTTAAGTTCAGGAAGGACACTTGAATCATTTTCAATAAGGCTCAACTCAGTTTCAATGGCCTTGCGGTGATCCATTATCAAATTATTTAATTCTATTTTCATAGCACGGGATTGATCAATCAATGTAGCCGTTTCAGTTTTAAAAATTGACCACAATTTTGCAAAAAAGTTTGATAAAGCAACCAAAAACCCGTCGTTCAAGACTATAAAGCGATCTAGAACCCTCTGATTGCTTTGCATTTCGTCCATGTTCTTAGACCACCTTTCAATCTGCACAGCCAAAGCTTGGTATTTTTCTGCAGTCTCTTTAATGTGTTTTACTTCCCCATATAAAGTTTCCACCACTTCAGCAGAAGACTGATCTTGGAAAAAACTACGTAATGGAGGGTATTTATGAAAGAGAGATACCAAACTGCGGTTAATATTTTTATCTAAGTGGTGCAACTCTGACTTTGACCGCCGAATCAACTGCGTTGTTAAGCTTTTTGACAATTGCAAACATTGATTATCTAACGTTAAAGGGAAGAACACAGTAAGTATAGATTGAAGTGTTTGGGGTATAAAAAAATTATAAAATGAAAGCATCCAACCTAAATTCTGAGTTACTTCAGTAGAGGATAATTCTTTAATTTTAGCTTTTAAATGCTCAACAGCGTGACCAGTCAGACTATTAAATAACAAGTCAAAGCCAACCTGATTTGCGGCATAAAAGCCAAGAAAATTATTACCTGCAGCACCCTGGTTTAACTTCGCTAGTAACGATTTTATTACCGGCAATTTCGATTCAAGACTTGTCTTTGCATTCATACTTTCTAGCAAATCACCCGAATCCGCAAGCAACAACTGCATTTTACTAGTTATGCTTTCCAAATTATTCTGCATAAGCCCCGAGGCTTGCAATAATGACAAAAACTGCGCTTTGCGAATAGCTGTTCGTTGTACTAAAGCCGTATCTACTTGCGTCAAACCGCTATAAATTGTAGGGCTCGCAGCTTCAGAGAAATCAAAATCACGGGTTTGAATGACTAACGCATTTACTTTTGCCTTCATTTTATCAATATCAATAATTAAACTGGCAGCCTTTGCTTTGTACCACGGCATTCGTTCCAATTTAAATTTGGTAAAATACAAACAGAAATAGAGAGAGAGATGTAAATTCTTAAGCTGGGTTTGATCAGATTTTTGCTTTGGATACAGTGATAGTAAGGTCCCCATTAATTCAAGAGCCCTAAAAACGCCCTCGCCATTAATTGAATTAGGTTTACTATAAAAGCCCGTCAAAAGAGTACTAACCTCTTTAAAAACAGCTTTTGCTGGTGCCGCTTTGGGTAGATGCTGAGCAAGCTCTTGCAGGGTTAAGATTGAATAGAGTAGAGTGCCAAAATTGCGGTTTTTCATCAGGTTCAGTGTCGAGCGATCATCAGCAAAATCAGCATCAATCTCTTCTAAACTGCTTACAGACTCTAGGTAGGAAGTGATTTCATGAAATGTGATTAAATACAGCTTATCATCTTTTGTACCATCACCTAGCCAGCGTTGAAAAAGTTCCAATCTTGTGTACACTTAAATCCCCAAAAGATTCACAATCCTACTTAATGGTGGCTGGATCATAACACAATCTAATAGACCATTATAACTGCTTAATGTTAAGAAAATATTAACCTTGCAATGAGTTTGGCCAAACCAATATAAAGGAATTACGTTATGAACATCGACCCTGACATCGCAACAGCCTCAACAATACCCTCCTCTTTTTATACCTCCTCGGAGTGGTTTGAGGTGGCTAAGGAAAAAATATTTGCTGCGAGTTGGCAGTTTTGTCTGAGTCTGGATGCCTTTGCCAACAATCAGCTGGTACCCCATACCCTTCTACCAGGGGTATTAAACGAGCCTTTACTTTTTGTAAAAACTGAAGAAAAATTACGGTGCCTGAGCAATGTCTGTACCCATCGCGGTAATATATTAATTGATAGCCCTTGCACACAGTCCAAAATCAAATGCCGCTACCATGGTCGTCGTTTTTCGCTCACGGGTGAATTCCTGCATATGCCAGAATTCGAAGAAACCAAAAATTTTCCGACTGATAAAGACAATCTGACCACGGTTGATATGGCAAGTTTTGATCCCTTTATTTTTGCATCCCTAGCGCCAAAAGTACCCTTCCAGGAAGTATTCTCTGACATTAAAGAAAGGCTTTTTTGGTTACCCATTGAGGAGATGCAATTAAATAAAGAGCGCTCTAAAACCTATCAAGTAAAAGCACACTGGGCCTTGTATTGTGAAAATTATCTTGAAGCGCTACACATTCCCTTCGTCCACCCTGGTTTAAGACAGACTATTGATTGCACCACGTATACAACTGAACTGTATCGTTACAGCTCCCTACAATTGGCCTTAGCCACTGAAGGGGAGCTGTATTTTGATCTACCACCACAAGCTGCCGATTATGGTAAAAAAGTGGCAGCTTACTATTATTGGATCTTCCCAAACACTATGCTAAATTTTTATCCCTGGGGCTGCTCTGTTAATGTGGTAAAACCCCTAGGGCCTGAATTAACTGAAGTCACATTTTTAACTTACATACTAGACGAATCCAAATTAGATCAAGGTGCAGGAGGAGGATTAGATCAGGTTGAAATGGAAGACGAAGCAGTCGTTGAGTCAGTACAAAAAGGGATAAAATCCCGTTTTTATGAAAGTGGTCGCTTCTCCCCCACCAAAGAACAAGGCACCCACCATTTCCAAAGGCTACTCTGTGAATTTCTTTTATAAGGAAAACCCGGATTTCGCTACGCTACATCCAGGCTACACCCATGACTAAAACCCTAAAAATCAAAACAGCGTAGCCCGGATGCAGCGCCAGCGTAATCCGGGGATCCTTAACGTATACCGAACTAAATCCCAACTCCACAGCTCAAGGAAAACCCGGATTTCGCTAACGCTACATCCAGCCTACACCTATGACTAAAAACCAAAAAAATCAAAACAGCGTAGCCCGGATGCAGCGCCAGCGTAATCCGGGGATCCTTAACGTATACCAAACTAAATCCCAACTCCACAGCTCAAGGAAAACCCGGATTTCGCTAACGCTACATCCAGGCTACGCTTATGATTTAAAGCCCCACAATTCAAATCCTGTATTTTGATGTAACGAAACGCAATTCGGATTTTACAAAAATTTAAATTTACAAACAAATAACTAACAATTACCATCCAACAAAAGTTCAATCACAATGGAAATAAATGGTATTTTATAGAAGGAATTATGTTCCTGGAGGAACCTATTTCTTTACGCTAACCCTGCGCAACAGAAGTTCAAGACTACTAACAGATAATATCGATTCGCTACGACAAGCTTTTAACACTGTCAAAATTCAACATCCCTTCATCATGAAAGCATTCGTGGTTTTACCAGAGCATCTTCATGTAATTTGGCAACTTCCTGATGATGACATGGATTATCCTGTACGGTGGAAGAAAATTAAAACCCTATTTTCAAAACAGGTTCAAACAAATCATAATGAAAGCGGAATCTGGCAAAAAAGATTCTGGGAGCACACAATAAGAGATGAGCGTGACTATGAAAATCATGTGAACTACATACATTATAATCCAATCAAACACGGTTACGTGCATGAGCTCAAAGACTGGCCTTATTCCTCCTTTCATCATTATGTGCAAATTGGACATCTACCGGCAAATTGGGGATATACGGAGGAGCCCATAATAGAAGGTTACACCTATGATTAACCCCAAAATTTAAACCGTAGCCTGGATGCAGCGACAGCGGAATCCAGGTTTCTTTAACGTATACCGGACTAACCTACCCACTCCCCTGCTAAGGAAACCCGGATTTCGCTAGCGCTGCATCCAGGCTACGGTTTTTAATTTGTCCTGTTTATTAACCATAGCCGGATGCAACGACAGCGTAATCCGGGTTTCTTTAACGTATACCTGATTTAAAACCCACACAAGTATAGGAAAATCCTATAATAGTGATACACAACTCCTTATGGTTACTAATGCGGCCTTTCGTTAATCTAAAAATGAAGATTAACAACATGGAGCAATAAATGAAAAAAGTACTCATAAACAAAATCATTGAAGCCAAAATAGCTAAAGGTCTTATGCAACACAAATGCTGCTGTGGGCATGGTTGAGAGCAATTCTAGCCCGTAGTAGTGAAAGCTAAGTACGGGTTTCATCCATCAAAGGACATAAGGACATCAATGAAAAAATTAACACCACTTGCAACAGTTTTGCAATATGAAAATGCTAAAGTGACCGAACGTTTTAAAATCAATAACCCGCTCAATGCCCATATCGCCGAACGCTTATTTAAGGATATGCTGCATTACCTTTGGTTATGCGAAAAACACAGTTGGGACTGCATTCAAACACCTCATAAACCTGAGTTAGCATTTATCCCAGTGATGCATGAAGAAATGCGTGTAATGGATAATATGTGGCATGAATTTATATTAATTACTCGCGATTACCAGGATTTTTGTCAGCACTATTTTGGGCACTTTCTGCATCACGAACCCAACATGCGCGAAGAGTTAGCCTATTCAGACAGCGAACTCCTCCAATCTCTTACTCTTTTCCTCAACTACGTTTATGATGTGCTGGGCGAAGAAGTCCTAGCCCGTTGGTTTCAAGATCATTTGGTTGAAGCGGCTTAAGGCCAGCCGCTTTCACTCTAACAGTTGCTCCACAGTGGGCCGTATATTCTCAAGCTTTTCATTTTCCTCAACCACTTGATTCACTAAGGCATTACCATAGCCAATCCAAGCGCCTTTCCTAATAGTAGTACCTGGGCCTATATGAGTGTTCATTGCTATAAAAACATTATCTTCTATGACTACTGGCGCAAGAAACAGATAGTTACCAATATCAGAGTGACAACTAATGCTCGTCAGACTCGCAATAGTTACATCTTGACCAATAGTAATTAAAGGGCAATCAACAAAGTCGATATCAAAGGAATTCATAATCCGAAAAGAAACTTTGGCACCGAGCGCACGCCAATAAAAGAATTTTATACAATTGAAGGACTGCAACAAAGGCGTCAAACCAACAATTTTAGCAGCTCTGGACAGTGCAAAATGGCAATACCAGGCCACCATAGCCTTATTAAGCTCTCTTTTGTAGCGACCAGGTTTAAGCTTAGGCAAACACAGGCGAATCAGTGCAATAACTAGTATAAAGGATGTGAATAATACAAAGGGCGCAAGCGGTAAGACAAGCCAAGTTTTAGCAAAACCTTTAGCGATAAATAATCCCGTAAGACTAAAAGCAATTACGGAAGGCATTAGGCTTAAAAGTATTGAAATTAAATCGATAAACAGGAAGGTTGCGGTACTCATTGAAGTTTTTTTACTAGGTGCTTTTTTATTTTTGGTTTTAACTTGCTCAGTCATAAGTCTGTTTTCCATAAAAAAATAGGGTGAGCCTTAACAGGCCCACCCTTTCATTCTTTAAATCTATTGAATCTAGATTTTAGCCTTACTCTTTTTTAGCTTTATATTGATCAGTATATTGCTGACCTAATACTTTACCCCTGGCTAAATCTTCAGGATTCATCGTTTTTTCCATATCAGCCACATTCGCGCTGGCCTTAGTGTACCCATTATTAACAGCAGCTGTAAACCAGGCATAGGCTGTTAATGGATCAGCTTTTACACCAATGCCATCACGGAAATAAACACCCATCTGATTTTGTGCTTGACCATAACCTTGTTCAGCAGATTTACGCATCCACACTGCAGATTGCTCAGGACTTCTTGCTAAGCCATCGCCTTTAAAATACATGTCTGCAATATCAAATTGCGCACTTGGATTACCAGCGTCTGCGCTTTTTTGATACCATTGCGCGGCTTTAACGAGATCTTGTTTACCGCCCAGTTTACCTGAATCATACAAGTACCCAAGCTCTAATTGTGCCTTAGCATGTCCTTGATTCGCCGCTTTTTCAAAAAACTCAGAGGCTTTAAGATAATCAGGAGCCATCCCCTCACCACCTTGCTCATAGACCAATCCGAGATTGTACTGTCCGCTAGCATTACCCATATCAGAAGCTTTGGTATACCAGTTTATGGTTTCTTTCAGATCTTTTTTGACACCAATACCATTGTCGTAATCATAACCAATTGCTAAAGCTCCATTTGAACTACCTGCTGCTGCAGCTTTTTTGTACCATTCGATAGCAGTTTCATAGTTTTGTGGAACACCATAGCCATTATCATACATATAACCCACGCCATATAAACCCTCAGGATTATTGGTATCAGCCACTTTTTTGTACCAATTAAAGGATTTGGTATAGCCTTCTGGTGTTTTAAGATACCAATAAAATCCGGCTAAAAGTAATTGCGCATCAACGTTCCCTTGATTAGCTGAGGCCAGCAATAACTGCTCTGTTTTGGCTTCATTGTAGGTCACACCTTCGCCGTTATAATACATTTTACCCAGTAAATATTGCGCTTTGGCATCTCCCTTATCAGCTTCTGGAGAAAGCAGCATATACGCTTTTTCATACCGTTTTTGATTATAAGCGTCTTCACCTTCTTGCGTTGTAGCAAAGGCCATTGTAGATACAGTCGTTACTAACAAAAGGGATAAGATATGTTTTTTCATGTCCATGATATATAACCTTATATTTATTAGCCGTCGTCATAAAGTATATGACAGATTTAAAAATTTGCACAAATTAAGGTCTTGTTAGCAATATAAATATCAGCTTTTATCAAAGCTCAGCGCCTAGCTTCAATTATCGTTCAGCAATGACCTCCTGGGAGATTAATTTAGGTTTAGTCTGCGCATGTACGTCTACTAAAAGCGATTCTCGGGGTAGCTGCAAAAGGGTAAGTGGCAATACCTCACCTGTTTCCACACTATGGGCATAGGTGGGGCTGATAGTGATTAGTTGCTCATGGAGCTGTTCTAGGAAGATAGAATGAATCAACTGACTATCATCGGCCACTAAAACTATCTTATTTCCTAAGCTATTTCGGGCAAAAAACCAGTGTGGCTCCATATGTAAATGTACATTTTGCACCATTATCTGCAACTCTTGCCCAGTGATAGCACAACTTTCTAGCTTTAAAAGTTGCGTTTTATAACAAAACTCCAATCTTGGTGAACGATGGAAAAATCCAGTGCATTTCACAATGTCTTTTAAACGATAACGCACAAAACCCATAGCTGTAGTTAAAAATACCTCGTAATTTTTACCTGGCTGTAATTCCCAAGCCTGGAGCAGATTCTGTTTATCAATCGCCAAACCCTCTTCGATAAACTCCACTATATGGGCACCAGGATGCAAAATTCCACCTAAATGGTCAGTTTCTAAAGGAACTGTGAGCCAACCTTCAGTTGCTGAATAAGTCCCGTCAACTAAGGTAATACCGGGTCCCATCAATTCTTGTAATTGGCGTGCTGGATAAGCGCAAAGACCTGAGGTCCAACAACCAGCACACTCTAAAGAAGGCCAAAGTTGCTTAAAGCTCAGTTTGGCAGTATTGAGTTTTCTTAAATACGCTTTGCGTTTAGAGCTAATTTTTAATGGAGGTAAATAGTCTGGCAAAGAAGCTTCCCCTAATAAATAAGGAAGATAGTCTTTAAAGTTATCCATACAACGCGCATAGAAAGCGTCAATTACCATAGGTGTTACAGCAAAGATTGCGCTTAAGTCAGTGGCTAAGGCATAGACAGCAGCCCATTCCTCATAGACTTCTTGATTGGCAAAGACTTCGGCAGGCATCGCATAAAAACGTTTAATAAAAGTAGGTAGATTGCGGTAATTAAAATTACTTATCCAACCCGATGGTGTCCCAGCTTTCGTAACTTTATTGGCATCTACAGCTACGAGGTAGAGTATTTTTTCTTGAAAAAATCCTTTAAACCGCTGTGTAAGGCTGTGTATAAAAGGCGGCATAGTTCTTTGAAATTGCGTTTGAAATGACTTAGTAATTGGAAAAAATTTACGCGCTCCGGCAGTCCCTGAAGTTTCAGACCAGAAGATAAGTTCTTCACCATTGAAGGGCTGTACAGTAGCACTCTGGGCCTTAACTAATTCGGCTTCGTAATCGTCATAGGTTGTTATACTAAAATCATCGAGCTTGCAACTGCCGAGCTTCGGTTGCCAATACGCTGATTGTCTTAATAAGGGTAAAATTTCGTTAGCCCATAATCGTTCTCGAGCCGCCTGTGGATTCTTAGTGTCGTTAATAAAAGCTTGGTATTTTTTTCGGGTAATCGCTGCAATCAACATCCGTTTCCAATTCATCCTAAAACTCCGCAATGTGTAAGGGCAGAACAGAGAATAGTCTGTTCTGCTGATGGTAATGCAATAAACTATCAACCATAGCTTCCTGCAAGGTGGGATCTATAGAGTAAGTGCTTTGCAGTTTATTGAGAATCAGCTGCAATGCCAAATGTATCCAAGCCTGATTTTTACATTCGTCGTTAAACTGAGAGCGGTTAAAAAACCATACATGCAGACAACAACTGGCTGCAAATAGCCAGCAATAGCGCTCAGCTAAACGAAAAGCAGTAAGACTGCGCGGGTCGAAGTTTTTCTGGGCTTGTAACTGGAGTACCTCTTCATCTATTAATCTTATCTCACCAAGCACCAATTCAATTAAAGGATTGATTTCTGCAGCGTTTAATAGGGATAAACCGGCAATGATGTCATCCTCTTCCTGGATAAATAGTCCTAAATTCTGGCCATTAAAATCGGGACAGTCTGCACTGAAATCAAAGATCTGCTCCAACTTCTCAAAAGTACTTTCAGAGCGGATCCCACGCATGCGTGCTTGAGGGAGTAAATTGCCGGCTATTAAGGCTAAATTCACTTGGCTGCTGCCATCAAACAGTCCAACCACTTGGACATCACGCCTAATTTTTTGAAAAATAGCCCATTGTGTTGTCCTCAAATAGGCACGGGCACCCAGAACTATCGCACATTGCTCTACAATGTCTTCGCCCATTTTGGGTATTAAATATTTAGTAATGGCTGACCATAAACACATTTTTTCAGGCATTATTGTACAAGCACGTACCATTGCTAAAGCCATACTATCAGCAATCAGTAAGGCACTAAATTGTTCAGCCAACCTTTGTCTAACCACGGGAATTGCTACAGCACTTTTGCCATAGAGTTGTCGCTCTAAACTATAGGAAAGTGCTAATCGTAACGCAGTGTCTGCACCCCCTAGTGACAAACAAGTCAATAAGGTTCGGGAAATTTGAAAGACTTTATAAACAATTTCTAAACCTTGCTGCGTGTTGCCAATTAAAGAGTCAGTGGGAACCTTCAATTTTTCCAAACTAAAACCACTAATATCTAACCCTCGTACTCCATGAGTAGGCAATTTCGCAGTAGGCACATAACCAGGACCAATTGTCTCTTTATCCAAAAAAAATAGAGAGAACCCACGCAATCCCCCTTTTTCATGCGTTCGACACAATACTGTTACTAATTGCCCGTGGGTAGCAAAATTGACACACCACTTTTTACCATTTAACTCCCAACCCTCTGCCAGTGGTTTTGCGCTTAGTTCATTAGAAGTTAAATCTGTACCATGTGATTCTTCTGTCAAAGCAAAGGCTCCAATGGCACCTTCAGAAATTCGCTTTGCTAATTTTTTTTTCTGTGCCTCGTCACCAACACTCCAGATGGGTAAGGCCGCGAAAAATGACAGGCCTAAAGCGATGGAGAGAGTACAATCCCTGCGTGCTACTAACTTGGACAGTAAAAAGAGCTCCTCTAAAGAGTTCATTTTACCCCCCAAAGTGGTAGGAATTAGGTAATCCATAAAGCCCCAATCCTGGAGATACTTCATCTGCTCCCAATCCAATTGATTCTGTTCATCAAACTGCAGACATTGGTGGAAATTGACGGGAGTTGTTTTCTGTTTAGGATCACCCAAGTACTGCTCAAAGGACTCTAGCAATAACAGCATATTTTGGTATTTAGACATTTACTATCCTTACACTATTGAATGCTTAGCTGCAGGTAAGCATTCCATTTTTCGGTAAACATATTCTAAATGTTGGCTTAGCCGGCTACGGATCTGTAACGGAGAAATAATTTCATCGATTAAACCGGATGCAAAAGCTGCCACAAGGGAATCATCCACACTGCCATTACTTTGTTGATTTGAGCTTGTTTGAAGTTGTCCATCAACTTTCTGAACTTTAGAAGTAGTTTCCTTTCCCATAACCCCAAGACTTGCGGACTCTAAAGCTAAGACTAGATCTCCGTCTTGTGATTTTGTTTGCATCATTAAAAAAGCCGCTGCACCATAGCATTTGCGCACAACCACGCTCATCCGCGGAACTCGTGTCTGCATGGCAACACAAAGTCTTGCTCCATGTTGCAACAAACCTTTCTGCTCCTCGCGTTTCCCTGGCATAAAACCTGGTACATCGATGAGAGTAATAATGGGTATAGTGTATGCATCACAAATTCTGATAAATTTCGCCGCTTTTTGCGCTGCATCCGAGTCGATTGCACCACTAAAACGGGTGCTTTGATTTGCAACTATACCAACAGGATATCCCTGTATATGAACGAAGGCACAGATCATGGCCTGTCCGAAGGATCGCTTGTATTGAAGCACGGTGGAATTGTCTACCAAGGCCTGAATCAAGTCCAACATGTTAAAGGGAAGTCGATGATTCAGTGGTATTTCGGGTATGGGGTATAAGGGTTCAGCAGGTGGATGCAATGGCGGTTTTTCGCCAGAAGACAGAGGTAAAAAATTAACCAAAGCTTTGACGTGATTGATCTGTGCAGCAGTGCTGTCATCGACAAAATCAGCAATGCCAGTAGTATTAGCGTGAACCGCTGTGCCGCCCAATTCACTCATGGTCACCTTTTCTCCGATGGCCTGCTGGACAACCATCGGACTTGTGACCATTAAGTAACTGCGGTGTTTATTGAAAAAAACTAAATCCATAAGCACTGTCGAGTAAGCTGGCGCACCCAAGGTTGGAGCAACAACCACAGCGAGTTGAGGTATAACACCTGATAAGGCAATATTTCGGCTAATAATCTGTGTGTATGCATCGCCGCTCAATAAATTGTCTTCGAGAGCTATGCCTGGTGAAGCTAAAAACGCAATGATAGGGATGCGCAGATCTTTTGCTCTGTCCATTAGACGCATAATCTTATTAGCACCTTGTTGGGTCACATAACCGCGGTTGACTGCAGTGTTATGCGCGTAGACTGCAACGGGTCGTTTGTTAACTTTAGCCAGGCCGGTAGTAACTTCAGAGCCGAATGTGAGCGCTGTTTGATTGTCAGGAAGGTAGTCAGGGAAGAGGGGTATAAAACTGTTTTCATCAATTAAAGCGTCAATCCATTTCATCGTGGTCTTATCGCTGGTCTGCACGGTCATAACAACTCCCAATACAAGTAATTCATCCATTTACACCGCGCAATAATGCCTGATTTTTTTGCAGAATGCACGTGCTGAATCGTAGGACAAGATATCTAAATTTATCCGAGCCGCGACCGTCAGGGAGCGGAGCCTTTAATCCCAATCACAACCCCGTGCATAATCCAACTGCTCCGCTTCCTGACGGTCGCGGCTCGGTTTTGCTCAGTGCACACCGAACCACCTGAACCACCACCAACACCCGTACATCCGAGCCGCGACCGTCAGGGAGCGGAGCCCTTAGTCCCACTCACGACCGTGTACATAATTCAACTGCTCCGCTCCTTAACAGTCGCGGCTCGGATAGATCGAGGCACAGATAGATCGTTCGGAAGGCTCGGATAATCCCTCCACTCGGGATGACACCGCAAAAAATTAAAAAAATGCTTGATATTTAACACTAAAAAAAGGTAGTGTGCCGCTAATATAGGAGATAGCACCAGAAAGGAAACTCGATGTACATTCTACAACCAAACTTGCGTTTTGAAATTACTGGGTCATCGCGTGTATTACCAGACTCCGGCCCCATTTCTAATCTCGACATTTTGCAAAATTTCCCCCGCACCTCCGATAAACCCCTACCCTTTCTTGAAAAATTTGCGGAAAAAATTGGCGATGAATTCGGCTTTCATCAGCGTTACTGGTGTCATAAACCCTGGGAACCTTTAGATTCCTCTAAACACTTAACTGCCGAATCTTTAGCAACGGCTGCCGTTAAAAAGCTATTGGACAAGCATAAGCCCGAAACCATACAGGCCTTGTTACTTGGCTCGACTACTAACAAACGCTTCACGGGCTCACAAGCCGCAGCAGTATTAGGGACGTTTGGTATTGATGCACCAGCTTACGATTTAAAAACGGGTTGCTCAACTTCACTATCCACTCTACATCTCGCTTATGCCCTGATGACGATGGGGTATAAAAATCTTTTAGTGAGTTGCTCAGAAACCCTATCGAAAGTCATTGATCCCGATAATGAAAAAACTTGGATTGGTCTTGCAGATGGAGCAGCAGCGTTGTTTTTAGAACAAAATAATCAAGGATCTTTCACGGTTGAAAAAACCTTCTTTTCAACTGAAGGTAAGTATGTCGATGCGTTCACAACTCGCGGTGTATTCCCCCCTACTAAAGAACAGATAGATGACGAAGGGTATTATCTATTTGGCGACGAAACCCTGATGAAAGAATTGGCCTATAGTAAATACAACCAACTGATTACTACTCTGCTACCCACAGAAAAAGAGCGCAATGAAATTACCTGGATCATCCCCCATCAAGTCAATCGCAAATTAATTGAACAAGTACTTCATGAAAATCAAATCACCAATACCTACATCCTTTGGGATGCTGATCAAATAGGCAACATAGGTGGTGCTTCAATCTTATATACCCTAGCGCGCGCAGTTGAAGAAAAGAGCTTCGACAGGCCCGGCAAGATACTACTAATGAGTGTGGGTGGAGGTCTTTCCTACGCAGGACAAGTGCTACAGTTTCATCACCAATCTTGAGCAATTTATGAATAATCAAGCCATCATGCAGAATGCTAAATCCCTAGTTGAAAATCTTCGTCTACGGGCTTTGCACAGCCCACACAAGGTAGCCTGTACTTTTCTAACTGGTGAACTTGAAGAAACTATGACCTACGGAGAGCTCGACTCAAAGGCACGAGCAATAGCGGCATCTATCCAAACACAAGGGATTGAACCAGGAGAGCGCGTCCTCCTAGTTTTTTCGCCAGGTTGTGCATTGATTCAAGCATTTTATGGGTGTTTCTATGCGGGCTGTGTAGCTGTCCCTATTTACCCACCAGCACAAGAAAAATTACTAGCAAAAGCCACGCGAATTATTAACAACTCAACCCCTATTTTAGCGCTAATGACGGCAGATCATCTGGCTAAATTTGCTACAACGAATGATAGAGGAAAAGCTTTTTTTAATACTATCCCTTGTCAGGCTGTAGATACGATTAAACCCACTCTTAGTGATCAATGGCAAGCACCTTCCTTTAAAGACCATGATATTGCGTTTCTACAATACACTTCTGGTTCTACCATGCATCCTAAAGGGGTAATGGTTGGACATTCTAATCTGTTAGATAATCTGGATAAAATTTACCACTCCTATGGAATGAATGACGACACGGTTTTATTCAGCTGGTTACCTCCCCACCATGATATGGGTTTGATCGGTTGTATCTTGACTCCTATTTATAGCGGGATACCTGTATACATGATGTCGCCCTTTTCCTTTCTACAAAACCCCTTGTCTTGGTTGAAAAACATTAGTAAATACCGTGCCACCATTAGTGGAAGTCCTAATTTTGCCTATGACTATTGTGTAAAACGAATTAAAGAAGAGAAAAAACAGGGTCTAGATTTGAGTTCATGGCAGGTTGCCTCCAATGGGGCAGAACCTGTACGCCAACAAACGATGGATCATTTTTACCAAGCTTTCAAAAACTATGGCTTCAACAAAAACGCCTTCTATCCTTGTTATGGATTAGCCGAAGCTACTTTATTGGTTACCAGTGGAATCCCAGGCAGTGGTTACAAAACTCTGACCCTCACAAAAGAAGCCTTCCAAGATCATCGCGTACATTTCTCAAATGACGATAGCTTAGATAGTTACCGCCTGGTAAGTTGCGGAAAATTAGTGCAAGAAGTGAAGATAGTTGACCCAGATACTTTAGAGCTATGTGACAACGATCAAGTTGGGGAAATATGGGTGCACAGTGATAGTGTAGCCAAAGGGTATTGGCAACAAAGTGATGAAACTGCACACGCGTTTGCGGGTGAAATAAAAGGCGATGATAGCAAAAAGCGCTACCTACGCACGGGTGATCTGGGCTTTCTTCATGAAGAAGAACTCTATGTCACCGGCAGAATTAAAGATTTGATCATTCTTTACGGCAAAAATCACTACCCTCAAGACATAGAATACACGCTCCATCACGCAGCTTTTCATACTCTACTGGGTAAATGTGCTGCCTTTGTTATCCATAGTAAAGAAGACTATAAGCTTACGGTAATGTGCGAGATCAAAAATCGTTTTATCGAACTCCCTGAACAAGAAACTCTATTCAACACGATTTTTCAATGCATTTACCAAGAGCACCAGCTAGAGGTCCAAAACATTGTTTTGATCCCCCTGAAATCCATGCCTCATACCACCAGTGGTAAAATAAAGCGCAATTTCTGCCGTAGCCATTTTTTGGATGGCACACTTCCAGTTGTTGCTACCTGGCAATTATCAAAGGTAGAAGTATGAAATGATACCCTTATTGGCAAAAGATAAAGCAAGCACACTGGCACTGCAAATAGGTAATCAAGCATTAAGCTATCTTGAATTACAGGAACAGATTCAGGAAAGCGCCGCACAATTGCGCAAGCTGCCAGAAGCTATTTTAGTGCTGGAAGCTAACCTTGATTTTTCTTCAATCATTCAAATCTTGGCCGCTCTAACTAATGGTCAACCCATAGCCCTCTTTGCCCCTCAATGGACTAGTGAAGAAAAAGAATCGAGGTTAAAGATTTTAGGGAACTGGATGGCGATTTCACCGCAACATGAATTACTGAGCTTGCATGAAGATCCGTTGATTAAACACCACCCTCAGTTAGCTATGGTGCTTTTTACCTCCGGTAGTACCGGACAAATAAAAGCCGTACAGTTGTCCGAAAAAAACATTAGCGCTAATTGCCAAGCGGTAATCAAAGCCTTAGATTTTGCAACTATCAACAGTCAATTATTATTCTTGCCATTATCCTATTCCTTTGGTCTGTTAGGACAGCTAATTCCTGGTTTAATGTCTGGGATTCAGACAACTCTCATCAACCAATTTACCGACATCATTGCGCTGATGGCTAATGGAGAAATACCAGAAATGTGGAGCGGTGTTCCTTCCCATTGGGTAGCTATCAATCGCATGGCGCAAACTCAAGTCACAAGTGCTGCCAAGGTAAAAGCTATTGTAAGTGCTGGCGCACCGCTAGCTATTGGTTTACGTAAAGAGTTACAACAAAACTTCCCCAATGCCACTATTTACAATAATTACGGTTTAACCGAAGCCTCACCCAGAGTACTGACTTACTCCAGTAAAGACCCGCTTTTTATGGAAGATTACGCAGGCTACCCAGTTGGTGACTGGCAAGTAAAAGTCTCTAAGCAACAAGAGCTTCTGATCAAGGGCTCTCAACTTATGCTGGGCTATCTAGGAGACGAACAAAATCAAAAAATAACTAATGATTGGCTCGCAACGGGTGATATAGCCACCATTCTTCCCACAGGTTTGGTCGCTATTCAAGGTCGACGCGATAATATCGTCAATGTGGCAGGAGAAAAAGTGAATTTAATTGACGTAGAACAGACACTTTGTCACCAGCTGAACATTAAAGAATTGGTAGTGGTTGCTACTTCTGATGCAGTTTATGGCATGCGCCTCATCGCTTTTTGCGAGCAAATAAGCCTGGAGATTCAAACCACCGCCCAAAGCTTAACCGATCGGATACGGGCTCTACTGCTCCCTAAAAAAATGCCCATCAGTGCTCAGATAATAGATCAATTCCCTCGTACTCAAAACGGCAAACTCGATAGAAACAGGTTAGTAAAAACATAACATCCTACATTTTAAGCACAGAAGGATATTCAAAGATGTACACAAAAAGAATTCATCAGGTACTAGAACAACAAGGCCTAACCAACTTACCCCAAGACAAAGAGGCCAATTTAATTCAAGGAGGCTTAGATAGCCTAATGCTGGCGTTAGTGATTATTGCCCTAGAAAGTGAGTTCAAGGTTAAAATCCCAGTGATTCCGCTGGTTAAATCGCGTTTTGAAACCGTCGCAAGCATAGGAAAGCACCTGCTCGAGTTGGGGGCAGAATGAAAGTATTAATTACAGGTGGTTCATCAGATATCGCCATTGCCATAGCACAACGACGTCTTCAAGCAGGCGACGAAGTTGTTATTACCTGCTCAACAGATGAGAGTTTGCAAAAAACACTAACGCACTATCAGCAACAAAATTATCAGGTGAGTGGATTTGTTTATAATTTTTCTGATCCAAAAGCCTGCGAACAAGAGCTTGAGGCACAATTACAAAATCCTTTCGATGCAATCATCTTTAATGCCTTTACGCGGGTATCCTATCTTCGTAAAATTCACGCGATTCCTTATCAAGCGCTGCACGATTACATCGATACCAACTTACAAGGTAACCTCTGGCTTATTCATCGATTATTACCCAGCTTATTAGCTAATAAGAGTGGACGGCTGGTTTTGGTCTCTAGCCTATCAGCGATTACCGGTACTAGTCGCTATGGTGCCTATTGCGCCACAAAAGCTGCGCTTGAAGCCTTATTTTTAAATCTCGCTGTCGATTACAGTGCCGATAACATCCTGTCTAACATTCTACGTGTTGGATTGATTAAAACGACTAGAACAGAACAGTTTTGGAAAAATCCCACCTACCAAGAAAAGATGGCTAAGGTCATCCCGCAAGGAATGATGGGTGAACCAGCACAAGTTGCAGAAGCGATGGATCCCTTGCTCTCTAAAACTTCGTTTATCACCGGCTCCGTCATCACAGTCAGTGGTGGCTTACCATTAATGCGATCAGAGGGGTTATTATCCTAATGAATTTTTTAACTGCGCTAAAACCAATCTATTTGGCTGGACCTTACAGTGCCCTACCCAGCAACGTTATGAGCAATCAGGATGTTTTAAATTGGATGGGGAGTGATCAAAACCCTGCAGTAGTGGGTTTTTCAACGGGAATTAGAAACCGTCGTTGGGTCAATGCCGATCAAGCTTGCAGTGATCTTGCTGTAGAAGCATCAGAAGCATTGTTTAAGCAGATACCCGCTGTAAAAACAACCATTAGTCAGGTGATCCTTGCTACCATTTCCGGAGATTATGTCTCGCCCCCCACAAGTCCCTTAGTACAACATAGACTCGGATTACAAAATACGGGAGCATTCGATGTGGGTGCAGCTTGCGCAGGTTTTGTTGTAGGGCTTCATACCGCTGCAGCGTTTGCACAATCTTGTCCCGGTGCAGTTTTATTAATAGCGAGTGAAATCCGTTCTAAATTTTTAAATAAAAATAACTTCGCAACCAGTGTTTTATTCGGAGATGGTGCAGCAGCCTGTACTGTTTCAGCAGATGTGAACAATGGGGATTTTCTATTCCTTGCTTCTGCTTTATTTGCAGATGGCGAAGTGAGCGACACTGTTTCAACTCCTGCAGGGGGCTCACGAATACCTGCGTCCCAATGTACCAATCCAGAGCAACATTTTATTACTATCAAAGAAAGCACCGCCCTTTTTGTAAAAGCTGTCCACGGCATGGTTGATAGTGCCCAATTATTTCTTAAGGAGCTACAACTAAGCGCCCAAGACATCCAATGGTTAGTGCCACATCAAGGTAATAAAAATTTGGTTTTATCAGTGGCCAAACAATTAGGTTTTAATGAGGCTCAGGTTGTGAAGACAGTTGAAGAAACAGGGAATACTTCAGGTTCTAGTGTAGGGATAGCCCTAGCGCACCTGCGTGAGCAGGTGGCGATTAAGGCTAAGGATAAAGTATTGCTTGTTGCAGCAGGCGGCGGGGGAATTGCTGCCTGTGCTTTGCTGGAGGTCATTTAACTCTATCAAACTTAGAAACGGACTATCATTTCTCCGTCATATGACTCGCCGATGGGCTCTAAGCTACTAGGGGCAGAGTCAACTGGCGTAACCACTGCTCCAGTCCCTATTTTTAATTTGAAGAACCTGTCCTTTTGTGCTTTAGTGGCAAATTCGAGTGGAGCAAATATAGACTCATACACTACCTTGTCTTTAAGTGCTTGCATCACCTGTATTTCATGCGGACGACCAGGCGATATTCTCCACTCTGAGTTCGCAACATGAGTTGGTTCAGCTTGTTGATAAGACGACTTTTGTGAAAGAATTTGATCTCTCGTTGTAAGCAATTTACTAATATGCCATTGGACGAGATCCACTAAAAAATTTTCACAATTAATTTGCTTGGTGCCAAAAACAGCTTCTAATGCGCAGGTAGTCTTGCCCGTTTCTTTATCTGTTAAATAATCGAGAGTACTATTTCTTAATACGTCATTAAGCAATTGAAGACCATGGATTATAATAAGGATATTTTTAAGCAGACTTTTATTCGTTTTCAGAGTAGATTCTTTTAACTTAGAATACAAATGATCTAAGGTTTTAGTAAATTCAGCCTTATCTTGTTTCATAGCTCTTTGTAAAAGTAGAACTTTAGTACCTTCATCAAGAAAATCTGCGGCTTTATACACTTTGGAAAAAACAGAACGTCTACCGAAGTAGGTATAAACTATTGCTTTATGCTGTTTAGAAATCATTTAACTATGTCCCAAAGTAAACCAGAGGGGCGAAATTATCTTCAATGAGGAGCATTTTGTCAATAGCCATCATGCAGCCGACATTTCCTTTTTTTGAGTAAAATCAAAGAGATTTTTATAAGTATGAAAATTCATCGCGTCTTCTTCAGTCACTTCTAACTGGTACTCCTCACTTAAAATAGCCAAGAGCTCAACGATTTTAAGGGAATCCAAATGTAAATCCTCAATAAGCGCAGTATCCTCTTGAATATCTTCTGGAGTTGCTCCAGACAATTTACAAATAATCTCTTTCAATGCACTTTCACTTATTTTCATACAACTCTCCACCAAAATAGTACTACCGATCTTCTGCTGCTAAAAAATACCAAGCAACCAAAGAACAAAGACTTAACAACAGTATAATTATCGCTAAAGACAACTGGCTGTAAATTTTCAAAGCGGCAATAGTGCCAGTAGTGCCGGCTGCGAATAGATCTTGTAAGCTAGCGTACAATGCTCCCGCCATCCCCGCCATGTGGGGGAAAGGATGAAACGCTCCAGCAAAGGCATTAATGAAAGTAAAACCCGCGCCAACACTAAATAAAGTGATGGGTATCATAATGCTCAACACATCTGCCCGCCCTAACCAGGCTAGACTAACCATACTGAATCCACCCAAGAGCATAAAAACCACACCTACAAAAACCATAAAACTAATGCCTTTTTTCATCACTAATTGGCTGTTAACAAGACCACTAAAACAAATAGCCCCGGCTATAAAAATCGTTAATTGCCCAAACTGTAAAGGACTTAAACCCAGAGTGTTCTGGAATAAAAAGGGGGCAATAGTGATGTAGGCAATTAGGCCCGCACAGGCGAAACAGGCGCATAATGTATAGCCCAAAAAAACTCTTGATTGAAGCAAGGCATAGTAATTGACTACCATGACTCGTAATTTAGTAGCCTCAGGATTAAGTTTTTTATTGGTTTCTGGCAACACCCACATCACCAAAAGCCAAACAATGACCCCGAAGACAATTAGAAATAAAAAATTCGCCCGCCAGCCCCAGTGTTCTTGGATATAGCCGCCTAAGGCAGGTGATGCCGCCATAATAAATATACTCACTACGCCAACATAGGAACCTATCTTTGCTAAGAGTCTATCGGTGAAAAGATCACGCACTAAGGAGCGTCCAACTGAATTACAACTGCCAATTCCAAAGCCCTGTAAAAATCGACCAATAACCAGCATCATGGTATTAGGTGCAAAAAAACAGCATAGGCTGCCCAGTAGGCTAAAACCGACTCCTATCACTAAGGGTGGTTTTCTTCCAATTCTATCCGACAGTGGTCCGTAAAAAACATGGGATAAACTCAACCCTAACATGAATAAAGTTAAGGTCAGTTGAATTGAGGCTTCACTGGTGTTGAAGGCTTTAGTTATCGCAGGCAAGGAAGGGACATATTGATCGGTAGTCATCTGCATTAAAGCCATTAACAACAAAATAACGAAGAGGGTTAGAGGTGCAAAAACAGCAGGGGTTTGCGAATGAATTCCGTTTCTCGTCATGTTTAATGGGTCTTAGCTAATACAAATGCAATCGGGCGATCATCCAATAAAATGATAAAGATAACAAGCCCTATTGCCGAACAATCCTAAATACACCTGATCCATCCGAGCCGTGATTGAGATTAAGGGCTCCGCTCCCTGACGGTCGCGGCTCGGTTAGATCAAAAATTAATAAAATGTACTATGATTACAATATAAGTACGCAAGTAAGGTAAATATGATCAAGCCTGAAAAACCACCAAACGAAAATGAGCGCCTCAAAGCCCTGTACAGTTTAAACATCTTAGACACAGATGCGGAGGAACGCTTTGATAGGATCACACGCATTGCAAAAGCCCTTTTCAATGTACCTATAGTTTTGGTGAGTCTAATAGATGGCGATCGTCAATGGTTAAAATCCAAACAAGGTTTATATACTAGTGAAACCCCCAGAGATATCTCCTTTTGTGGCCATGCTATTTTGCATGATGAGTTAATGATAGTTAAAGACACTAGTCAAGACTTGCGGTTTTGTGACAACCCCTTAGTACTACAACAACCCAATATTAAATTTTATTTAGGTTGCCCAATCAAAGTAAAGGGTAAACACAATGTAGGTACGCTCTGTTTAATCGACCAAGTAAGTCGAGATTTTACTCCTGCTGAGCAACAAATTATTAAAGACTTGGCAGGTATGGTTCAAACCGAATTAGAATCCTTACACATCTCAACTACAGATGAACTAACCTCTTTATTTAATCGTCGTGGATTTGTCTTGATAGCCAGTCATGTGATCAATTTATCACAACGGGCTAAAAATGATTTAATTCTGTTATTTTTTGATTTAGACAAATTTAAATACGTTAACGACACTTTCGGCCATGAAGAAGGTGATCGTGTTTTAAAAATCTTCTCTCATCACTTGCTGGACAATTTCCGCAATTCAGATGTAGTAGCTAGGCTTGGTGGAGATGAATTTTGCGTTTTATGCTCAGGCTTTACCCCTGAAGATATCCAACTCCTTCTAGATCGCCTAGATGAGTCTCTCGCTGTAGAGAAGTTAGATGGCTACAAAATCGAATACAGCGTCGGACACATCCGTTACGAACCCGAAAAACACTATAACGTTCACGATCTGCTAGAAGAAGCCGACGGTCAAAGGTATTTAAATAAACGCAAAAAGGATGGTCTATAGCCGCAGTCAGTTAGGCTCTAAGATCACCTGCTCACGTTTATTAAACATAAAATACCATTTCAGCAAAGACAGCAAAACGAGACTCAAGAGTAGCAAGGAAGGAATACCACTAAAATTAGCCAACATTTTAATACCATCAACTCCAGCGTAAAAAACAGTGATAAAGGCAATTAAACCCAACACAAAACCCCATACACATTTCAGCACTATTTTCTGCCGACTCCCTTCCTGAGCTGTGGAGCTAATATCCGCCATCGCGACTGTATTAGAGTCAGCCGCTGTAACAAAGGATAGAAAGCTAGTAACCAGAAAAACCGCAATCAAAATTGTTGCAAAAGGCATAGTGGACATTAACGAATAAATAATCGACTCGGGACCATTTTTTTGCAGCAAATAATACAAATTTTCTATGGGTTTGTAGGTCAGTGCTAACCCGCCAAATAAAGAAATCCAAATAAAGCTAAAAATCGACGGTATAACAAAGTTCATCAATATAAACTCTCTTACTGTGTACCCCTTTGCAATTTTCCCTAAGAATAGCGCTGTAATAGGTGCCCAACTCATCCAAATTGCCCAATAAAAGACCCCCCACTGATAACCCCAAGGATCAGCCGGATGCGCATTAGGCCAAAGACTTAACTCGACAAAGTTCTGCACATAATAGGACAAGGAATGCGCACTTAAAGTAAGAATACTGACAAGATCTGAACAGAAGAAAACATACAGAATCAATACGGCAAATAGTTTAACGTTCCAATCAGCTAAAACACGAACTCCTTTTAGTACTCCAGAAGCTGCAGCTCCTACAAAGGTAAAAACTATGGCAGCGCTAATCAACGCTAGTGTCCACGCATTCTTTGGTATGGCAAACAAATAATCGAGCCCGCCCCATAAAATCAAAATTCCCGAGGCCAAAGAAGCTGACATTCCAATCGCTAAAGAATACAGGCATAAACAATCCACCCAAGCATTTAAGCGTTTGCAACTATTAGGACTAAACAGAGGATGTAGACAGCTGGCAAAACTTAATTCACTGTTAAAATTATGGAAATTTAGAGCAAACACCAACGCCGGCACCGTGTAAATCGCGTAAGGGGTAAAAGTCCAATGCAAAATCAGGGTAGCTAGGGAAAAAACCGCATTGCCACTGGCCTGCGAAGCCGGCGGGTTAAAGTAATGGAATAAGGGTTCCGCAGTCCCCCAGAATAAAAGCCCACAAGCAACAGTTGAACATAAGGAAATACTAAACCATTGCCAACGTGTTAAATCCGGTTTTGCTGCCTCACCACCAATACGCAATTTGGACAGGGGAGAAAAGAGGACTAACAGACAAGCCAAGACCATAAAAAAAGCCAGCAAACTGTAAGCAGGACCCAGCATCGCTAAAATTTTTTGATGCAGACTACTGGCTGCACGTAAAAAGCCCTCGCGATAAAAAATACTCACTAAGGTACCAATTACTAATAGAATAAAAGGCGGGAAGAACACCCCCGCACGTAAGGTCTTTTGCATTATCCTCATCCTTGAGTAAATACATCATTGACTAAAGTTATACCAAATCGACTTACATTTTGTGAACTCACGTAAGGACTGCTGCCCCATCTCAGACCCCCATCCACTTTGTTTTACACCACCAAAGGGACTAGAAAACTCATACATTCCATAGTGATTTATAAAAATCATACCGGCCTCAAGTGCACAAGCCAGTCGGTGAGCGCGTGCCATATCCGAAGTATAAAAACCTGCTGCTAATCCATAAGCAGAATCATTGGCCATGGCTAAAGCTTCGTCTTCATCAGCAAAGGCCTGTACTGTCAGCACCGGTCCAAAAATTTCCTCTTGCACAATACGCATCGAAGAATTGACTCCGGTGAAGATAGTTGGACGGATGTAAAAACCCAATTCATTCAAACCTTCAGTATCCGCCTTGCCTCCAGCAACTAAGTTAGCTCCTTCAGCTATCCCACTCTTGATATAGCTCATAACCCTGTCGAAATGGCCCTGGTAACATTGCGGACCTTGCATGGAAGCGTTATCAAAAGGGTCACCACAGCGTTGGGCCTCGCTTAAAGTCCTTAAACGTTCGAGCACACGCTCATAGATACTGGCCTCCACTAACAAACGGGAGGGTCCGGTGCATTTTTCAGCTTTGTGCGAGAACATGGCAGTGAACGCTCGATCTATTGCCTTATCCAAATGTAAACAGTCAGCAAAAATGATATTGGGCGATTTACCTCCCAGCTCCAAGCTAAGCCCTTTTAAATTGGAGAGTGCAGAAGCCTGAACTATTTTCTTACCTGTTGCGGTAGAGCCTGTGAAAGACAGTTTATCAATCCCAGAGTGATGTGCTAAGTAATCCCCTGCTTGGGCATCACCTAAAATCATTTGCACCAGACCCACAGGTAAAATCCCCTTTTCAGTAGATTTTTCAAGAAAATAAATCAGTGATAAAGGCGTGTATTCAGAAGGCTTAATAATGACCGTATTGCCAGTTGCCAAGGCACAGGCTAATTTCCAGCAAGCCAAGAGTAAAGGAAAATTCCAGGGAACGATAAGCGCGCAAACGCCATAGGGTTCATTGACCGTATAATTGAAAGTCCCAGGATTTGTGGGTACTAATTCGCCATAGCTTTTATCTATCCAACCCGCATAATAATCAAATACATCTGCACTATCAGGCATATCATCTAGCAACGACTCTGCTCGGTATAATTTACCATTACACAAGGTTTCAAGGGCTGCTAATTGGGGTGCATGATCGCGTATTACCTGACCCAAATCTCGCAAAATTTTGGCCCTTTGGCGCATAGGTAACTGCGTGAATACTTTACTTTTATAAGCTTGACGTGCCTGCTCCACGCAGTGATCAATATCCTCATTGCTACAAAAATCAAAGCGCGTAACTTCAGTTTGATCCGCAGGATTGCTTAGTAAAAACTCCCGTCCGGAAGTCGGTGTATGCCATTCGTTGCCACAAAAATAGCGTTTGGGTGATTTTGCCCATTGGAGCATTTGTTCTTTAAGCGATTGGTTCATAGTTTTCACGTTGATTAAGAGTTAATTGACTGAGATGATACTGCACATATTTGGGCAATAAGGCATTTACTAATTGAAAGGCATCAAGCAAACAAACAGTACTGTGAAAATAGTAAATATTCATATCCAATTCTGCATGTTCTATACCCAGTTTAGCGCTTTTCACCAAACCCAATACCGTAAAACAGAGTTGAATGAGGGTTTCATCGAGCGTTGGATTGATTTTATTGGCATAAAATGACGAGCCTTTAATGAGTTGGGGCAACTGGATTTCATTAAATCCAAACTGAGGCCCTGAGGCCAATAGACGTAGGTCTTTAGCCATTTTAAGTAAATTGACCGTCAGTGATTCAAGGCAATTTGCAACGGCAAATAAGTCATCTCTATTCTGGACTGAATCCATAAGATCGGGATGGAGGCGTATCTTCATCCCCGTTATTTTGATCAATTGTTCTAAGGCTAAACTACTGTAATCACCCCGGAGATTTGCAGCAATTCCCTCTCCAGTACCGATAGCAGTAGCGCCCAAGTTTGAATAGGCAAAATCGGCATGACTTTCCAAGGAAACGCAGTTTCGTTCGAAAAGTCGGGCAAAACCGAGAAAGCGCGCCCCATAGGGTAGTAGACCAGCATCACGTAGACAAGTTCTTCCTCTAGTAACTACAGACAAAGTAGCCTGACCTAGTTTTTTTAAGGTTTCTACGAGAGGTAACAAGGTAATTCTGCACTGTTGAATTTGTAAAGAAAGACTCAAACTCAAAGCAGTTGTACAGACATCGGTTGTCGATTGCGAGCTATTGACCTTTGCCAACATATTGCGGTTGCCAAGCTGCTGGCAAATGGCCTCACTCAGGTTCATATGCACGGCAACACCACCGCCGCCCTGCGCTAAATCAGCTGTAAACCATTCTTGATGCTCAATGACTGCTTGGCAAGCTTTATCTATCTCGGTGAAATGCTCAACACTAATAATGCCCAATTGGTAATTAGCCCAAGCACAGGCTCTTTTCACTGCCAGTAAATGCTCTACTAGTTGCGGATACTGGGCCAGTCGCTTACCTGAATACGCATGAGTCCTTTCTGCAAGTTGGGTTTGCTCAAAGACAGAATTAACGTCCATAGCGTATCCTTCGTAGGTAGGGATCGCTCTTGACTCCAGGTCTATCTGCATAGCCTAGGAGTGCAACTAATCGTGTTTGTTGTCCTTCAATGGTTGTGACCCGGTGCAGAGTATGTCTGCCTTCGAAAAAAATTAGAGATCCGGGGGGAGTTGCTAATTGCGGCCAGTCATCAACTGTACTTGATACGACTTTTTTAACTGCTTCATAATTAGGAGCAGCCTCGCTTTTTAGATTTTTAATGTATTGATACAAGCCCCCAGCATCCGCAGACTGCAGTGGAATTGAAACAACAAAATCAGACTGATCAAAATGCCAGCGTAAATAGTCACCGGGGCGCATCACAGCAATATTTATAGCTCCCAGCTCACAATCATAGCGGTACAAGGGCCCCCTATTAAGAATCCTCTCAATAAAATGATGAAAGTCTGGGTCTAAGTAGATATTTTTGAGGACTGAGTCATCAGGGAGTTGATCATAAGCGATAACTCCCACAGTAGTTGATTCGGTAGTATTTAGAGCATGCTCAGCTCCCAAGGTCTCATCCTTAGGCTTTAAGTAGGCATTGCCTTCAACAGTCTGAAAAAAAGCCTGATCAGTCAGACTATTCGCCTCAGCAATCATCTGCTGCAATACTGTTCCGGTGAAAAACTGCTCTAAAACTAAAATACCTGAAGCGTGGAAGTGACTCGAAAATTCGGGTTTGAACCGATCCAGATAGGAAAAAGCTACAGCACTCATTAATCCCTCAAATTAAAAATCCTTTAAAACCACAATAATCAATTTTAGTTTAAAGCGCTAGAAGAAACCTAAAATAATTGTTCCTGTTGGGTCGTCTCGATGATGGATGAGGTTTGTTGCTGAGCCATGATCCAGGGGCGAGCTAGATCTGTGTAGGAACCAAAGTTCTCCAGGACGGGGTGGTAAAACACGCTTTCGCCGTCCATGGCTCGCTCTCGAAAAACGTCGTGTTTTTTGAAGGTTTTACCACCCCATCCTGGAGAACTTTGGTTCTTGGAGTTCCGTTTAAGGCGTAGGTTGGGGCGCGACCCAACAGGAATCTTGATGCTAGTAGATGATTGTTGTTAGCTTATAACCCAACCGACGGCCCTGATGTTAAATTGTGGCACGGAGCTGCTCCCTTCTCCCTTGTTTTTAAGGGAGAAGGGTTGGGGATGAGGGTTTCTTCTCGGATGGTATAATCTCTAGGCAATGGCTAAAATGCTCTGTTTTATACTGTTGCGCTCCACTTTATCTGGATTTCCCCTTTCAACCCAAATAGTTCAAATTTTGTACTATACTCAAAAAGGAGATTTAATAAGGAAAAAAAATGTTGTACAAAAAAATAAGTTCATATTTGTTAGTTTTGTGCCTCACCGGTATCTCTAGTCTGACTATCGCTTATGCAGCCCCTCCGCAGCCTAATCAACAAATAAAAGTGATAACTTTTAACATTCTTGCACCTTGTTGGGCCAGTCCGGATTATTATCCAGCTAGTGCAGGCGTTTATTTAGATAGAGTCTATCGACGAGGTAAAATAATTAATTTTTTGAAGAGCAGACCTACCGTTGATGTAATTTCATTACAAGAGGTCACCCAAGTTGAGTATGGTTTCATAAAAAATGCTTTGAAAAAGGATTATATTGCCTTTCAATCGCTACATGCCTCTACCTATTGGGCTGATTGGATCACCGTAAATCCACCATGGGAACCCAATGGAAATGCAGTTTTCTTAAAAAAATCACGTTTTAGTGGTGTAGTATTTCAGGATATTGCCTTATCTGATGATGGTAATCACGCAGTCTATGTGCAAGCCACCGATCTTAACACCAATAAAAAAGTGCGTATTGCAGGCATCCATTTAGATAGCGATCGCTCCTACAATCGAGAACGGGAACTACAAGCACTGTTTGCTTTAATGTCTCCATTGGCAGGTGTGATGGATATTGTTGCAGGTGATTTTAATATCGATATTAATTATACCAATCTGCAGCAAGATATAGTCCACGCCCAATTTATCAATGTATTATCTGCACTTGGCATTAATCAGGTAACAAGCCCCTACTCTTCGACCTATTACGCACATGCTAAATTTGGGGTAATAGATAATATCATTGTTCGCAACGGCCAAGCACTTGATGGTGTTGTCAACAGTAATGGGTTGTTTCAATTATATCCAGCTCCTAAAGATGAAGATCCCAGGGTTACTTTGAATATGCAGATGACCGGTTCGGATCACTTCTCAGTAGAGGGGACTGTTAAAGCGAATTAAACAATCCCTGATTTACTTGTAGCCCGTACGCTTTACGGGCTATGCATCTCCCCCCCCACCATTAGAAATAATTTGTAAAAATACCTGTAAAAAAGTGCAGAAATTGGATTATATGTTATAGTTAAAAGGAGTTATCTCTAAATCAAAACCGTTGTATTCGTAAAGAATTTTTTGGACAAGATGTTGTCTTAATCGGGCCATTTTAGAGTTCGCAACTTATGAAAAAAAAGTTTCTAATCAACGAATTAAAGCCTGGAATGTTCATTGAAGAACTCGACAGGCCATGGATAGAAACACCCTATGCTCTCGAGGGCATAGTAATTTCCACTCAAAAAGACATTGAAAATCTGGCTAAATATTGTAGTTACGTCTATGTCACCGTTGAAGATCCTAAGCAAAGCAAAGCAGCTAAACGCTTCACCATTCAACCTGGCGAATCCGATCCCAATAAAAGAACCGTTTTCCACGGCGAACACAACTACTCTAATGCCCAGTCTATCCGAGCTGAATTACCTATAGCCAAGGAATCTAAAAAGAAAGCGCTTGTGCTTATGGAACAGATTAAAATGGGTATAGACCGCGATTTAAAACTCGATATTAAAGTTGCCAAAGAACTAGTGAACACTATCGCTACTAGCGTGATTCGCAACCCTGATGCAATGATGGTAGTCAATGAACAAGAAACCGCACATTACGAACGTGCCATCAATATTGCCACTTATATGTTGGTCTTTGGCCGGCATCTTTGCCTATCTCCTGATGAACTTTCCATTTTAGGCTTAAGTGGTTTATTAATGGACATCAGCCTTATACACAGCGCCCAAAATCGTGAGAACCCCCATGGTGCGCTGAATGATCATGTTGAGAAAAGCGAAGAAATCCTCTCTAAAATCGCCGGCATTCCGGAAACAGTTCTACAAATTACGGCACAACACCATGAAAGAGAAGATGGCACAGGCTATCCCCGTGGGTTAGTGGCCAACGAGATTATTCCCTACGCACAAATGGCCAATATAGTGGATACATACGAGCGATTCACTAATAAAGCGCCAGGTACCAACGCATTAACTAGCACCTCTTTTGAAGCATTGAAAATGTTTTGGAGTTTAACCAGTAGATGGCTGAATATCACGTTAGTTGAGCAATTCATTTACTGTATCGGAGTTTGCCCCGTTGGCAGTTTAGTCGAGTTAAATACCGGCGAAGTCGCCATTGTTCTCGCCCACAATAGAACAAAACGACTTTTGCCACGTATAATGGTAGTCCTTGATGCCAATAAACAACCTCACAAAGAACCTTGGCCCCTAGACTTGGCGACATCACCTCAAAATGCTGAAGGGCTTGTCTATGAAATCACCCAAGATCTTGAGCGCGGCGCCTACGGTATTAATACTAAAGATTATTATTTCTGATGCCTACCGGGGGGTAAAAAACAATGACATGTTATCAATACCCCGAATTCCGCCAACAAATGACAGAATTACTATCCAAAACTAAAGCCATTGATAATCCAACAATGTCCATGATTTTTATCCAATTCGAAGGGATTACCGAACTCGATAGTTTACTTGGATTTCAGGCGGTGGATCGCCTATTAGAAGAAGCTGCCCAACGGCTATTAGAAGCTTTGATGCCAACCGACCTAGTGGGCTATCTCGATCGCCACCACTTAGTCTGTTTCCTCCCTAAATTAACGGCACCAAGTTATGCAGAACTTGCTGGGTATAAAATTCTACGTATTCTTGCCCAACCCTTCTTTCATGATGACAGACAATATATTCTTACACCACGCCTAGGAATGACAATCAGTAGAAGTGCTGCCGATGGCGTTGAAGAGATGCTTCGCCAAGCCAACTCTGCCCTATTAAGTAATTGGCATGCAGGAACCCCGATTAATATGTACTCCAATGAACTTAATAAAGATAAAATGCTTGAGTTGGACCTAATATCCGATCTGCAGTTAGCCATTGAAGAAAGTCGTCTATCTTTGGTCTATCAACCCCAAGTGGATCTAAAAACGAATAAAATTATGGGAGCTGAGGCTCTTTTGCGCTGGGATCACCCTAACCGCGGACCTATATTAACGGACATGATGATCCGCGTTGCAGAAAGAACCAATCTTATCACCAAGCTGACTTATTGGGTGCTCCATACAGCCCTGCATCATCTTAAGGATATTCACACTGTCGGGGTTAATCTACACATGAGTGTTAACATCTCGGCACATAATCTACGCGAACATGACCTTTTAGACATAGCCTCCGAAGCCTTGCGAGTCTGGGGGATTCAAGCAGAGTATTTAACTATTGAAATCACTGAAACTGCGGTGATGGAAAATCTGGCCCTTGTTTTAGATACCTTGTCACGGCTTAAAGAAATGGGAATTCGAATTGCTTTGGATGATTTTGGGACAGGTTATTCCTCGTTAGCGGTATTAGGTAAGTTACCCATTAACGAGGTAAAAATTGATTTATCACTAGTACGTAATATGTTGAAAAAAGTGGAACATGAACGCATAGTAGCCTCCATTATCGCCCTTTCACATTCGCTGGATATGGAAGTAATTGCTGAAGGGGTTGAGGACCAAGAAACCTTTGATAGACTCGAGAAGATGGGTTGCAATCTAATCCAAGGTTACTTAGTCTCCCCTCCTCTGCCCCTACCTGAATTTATTGCCTTAGTTAAAAAGTATAATGGCATAAAATCCACTAATTAACTCATAATGTTGTTTCAAAATGCGGTAAATAAGGGCGTTCATATTCGTTCCGAACTATACCCTGCTTTAACACCTCTGGTAAGAATCCAGCATTTTGCGCATCCCACATAGACTTGTACAAGCCATTTTGCTCCAGCAATTGTTCATGACTTCCGTCTTCTACGATGACACCTTTATCAAAAACTAGAATTCTGTCCATATGCAGCAAGGTTGAAAGCTTGTGTGCAACAACAATTGTTGTTTTATCCTCGCACAAGGGTTGCAATGATTCTTGAATATATTCTTCGGTTAATGAATCCAATTGCGAAGTTGCCTCATCTAGAATCAAAATAGAGGATTTGCGTAAAAATGCCCGGGCTATAGCAATACGTTGCCGTTGTCCCCCAGACAATTTAGTGCCTCGTTCACCTACCATGGTTGAGAAGTCTTCCGGTAAGTTTTGAATAAAATCAATACAGTTAGCCATATAAGACGCTGAAAAAACTTCATCTTTAGTTGCATCCTCTTTGCCATAAAGTATGTTTTCCAACAAAGTACGATGAAATAAATGGGTATCCTGTGGAATCATACTTATTGCGTTTCTCAATGAAAATTGCGTCACCTGGCTAATATCCTGGTTATCAATCTTAATTCGCCCCCCTTGTATATCAAAATAGCGTAACAGCAAATTGATAAAGGTTGTTTTACCACTACCAGAGTATCCCACTAAACCCACTTTTTGTTTGGCAGGTATTATCAGCGATTTATTATTAAAGAGCTCCAGACCCTCTTTGTGATGAAAAGTCACATTCTCGAACTCTATTTGCCCCTGACTGACGACTAAATCACCCGCGCCGTCTTTATCTTTGATTTCAAGAGGAATAGAAAGCAGTGCCAAAGCCTGCTTCACTATTCCTATTTCGATAAACAGATCGGATAAAGCATTACTTAGATTCCACATTTGGCTCATAATTGCGAATGATGTGGTGAAAATAAAGACCAGATCCCCGGTACTGATTAAGGCTTGTTGCCAAAAGCTAACCACGGAGTAAATCATAACCACCAACATAATACTGACTGGCACATCAATCAATAAGCGAAACAGATTGATAAATATGACCATTTTCTTATTACTAGATACTTCTTTATTTTGTGAACTCCAAATAAAGTTTTTCTCGTAGTTATTTTGCGCAAACAACTTTACTGTATTAATATTGCTCAAAGAGTCGACAATCTTGCCGTTCAATTCGCTTTTGTCTTCTGAATTTATTTTGGCCAGTTTATTGATATGTTTTGCCGAATACAGGCTAATAGCCAGCTGCACAAAAACCCAAGAAAGCAATATAATCGCAAAACGCTTGTTAATGGCCATCATAAAAAATAAGGACACGACAATGGCGGCGAAAGTGGTTAACACATTCCAAGAAATAATTTTACGAATAGCTTCTATTGAGCGTGGTAGATCACTGATTTTATTCGCCAAATTACCAGCTAATTGGTTTGAAAAAAAGTGGTGGGACTGCTGAATCAGATACCCATAAACGGTCATACGGATATTGGCCTGAAACTTAGGAACTATGTAAGCCTGCCACCAGTTTTGTAACCGTAAAACCAATATAAAACCAAACCAAGCACTCCCCCCTAGCCATAATGCAGGTGCAATAGCTTGAAAAATAGAGACTTTATCGCCATGAAACTGGGTAATTTCATCTACTATCATCTTCAAAGAGTATGGAATAACGTTGGTTTCAAGAATTAGAGCAATAGGGGCAATAAAAAATAAGGCATAAGTCATGGGACTTTCTTTAATAAAATGCCAGACAAACCGCCCAAAAGTTTTAGGTAAGTGTTGTAATTCAGACATATCCACATCCTTGTAGTAAATCTAGTCCTCTTAGAACATACCTTACCAAAGGAGCGCATAAAGCGTAAGGGCTATAAGGGATTTAATGTAAAAATTAGCGGGACAATCCAATAAAATGCACATAATGGTCTATTATTAGACTATATGAACTTAAGGGATTAAGAAATGGGCCGCATACTTTGCTTGCTTTTAACTCTGATACCAACTATCAATTACGCCGCTGACCAGCGCAATCCTTATATGATACAGATCAAAGTCGACATGCAGACCTGCATTAAGCAAAACATGAAAGACTGTCTAAAATCCATTTGCATAGCCTCACCATCAGATTGTCAATCGCAGTGCAGCGCTAACGCATCTCATAAATGCCAACAAATGTCTGGACAAAATCCTGAAGGGATTTAGTCAATAACTAAATCCCTTCATTGGAGAAACACTAGGGCGTGTTGACAATTGCTCCCCACCGCCTACGTGGCGCGGCTTGTCCGCGGCATCCAGAAGATGGTCAAATTAATCAGGAAGTTAATAAACTTATATAATGCATTGATCAATAAGAGCAAACTCGTAATATACCTGTTTTGACACCCAATATTATCCGAGTTTGCAATGGCTAGACTAATGCTCAGCGACGAGCTGTGGTCAAAGCTACAGGAGATCATGCTACAACATAGGATTTATGACAAACCCAATCTTCGTATGATGGTTGAGGCGATCTTATATCGTATGCGTGTCGGCTGCCCATGTAATCAACGCAACCTAAGTGATATTATCACCTTGAGTCCAACGCTCTATCAAGGAAAAGAGATGAAATCATTTTATGCTTATATTCTGGCCAGTGGCCGTAACGGTACACTCTATGTCGGTTCAACGTCTGATTTAATTAAACGAGCTTGGGAACATAAAAATAAGGTAATTCCAGGATTTACAGCCAGGTATAATCTGCACATCCTGGTTTATTATGAGGCTCATGAAACCTATGTGGAAGCGGCTAGACGTGAGAAGCGTTTCAAAAATTGGTGCAGACAATGGAAAATAAACTTGATTGAGGAACTAAATCCAGAGTGGCGTGATCTATATGAAGATATCTGTTGCTGATTAAGATCGTCTGGATGCCGCGGACAAGCCGCGGCACGTAGGCGGTGGGGAGCAATTGTCAACACGCCCTAATCATGCAACTAAATTTTATGACAAAGCGTATTGTTTAGGTTTAGGATAATCCACACCCAATTCACGAGCGGCTTTAAAAGGCCAATAGGGATTTCTCAAAAACTCTCTTCCCAAAAACACTGCATCTGCCTGCTCACTGAGTAAAATAGACTCTGCTTGCACCGGCTCAGTTATTAAGCCAACGGCTGCTGTCATTATTTGTGCTTCTTTACGGATTAAAGCTGCAAATGAGACTTGATAGCTTGGACCAATAGGAATGACTGCATGAGGGAGTGTTCCTCCACTTGAACAATCAATTAAATCAATGCCAATTTGTTTCAGTTTCTGAGCGAAGGTTATCGACTCAAACACATTCCAAGAATTGTAGGCTACATCCTGATTCGCCTTAAGCTCCGGTGGTCCATACGCCCAATCTGTGGTAGAGATACGTGCAAATAGAGGGAACTCTTCAGGCCACACAGCTCGGACAGCTTTCGCTATTTCTAAAGGCAGGCGCATACGATTTTCCAAACTTCCACCGTAATTATCAGTACGCTGATTAGACAATGGCGATAAGAATTCATGCATTAAGTAGCCATGAGCCATATGTAATTCTAAAACCTGAAAACCGGCGGCCAAACAACGCTCAGCAGCTGCGATAAAATCCTTGATGCATTGCTGTATTTCTCTAAGCGACATTTCTTTGGGCACTGTTTTATTTTGATCAAAAGCAATAGGGCTTGGGGCTATTGTCTGCCAGCCGCGTTGCGTCTCTGATAAAGTTTTAGGGTTTTTTTCCCATGGAGCAGAAGTCGAGCCTTTTCTACCCGCATGCGCTATTTGAATACCTACGATACTACCCTGGTCTTTAATCATGTCGGTTATTCGTTTAAAGCTTGCTATATGCTCATCAGACCAAATTCCACTATCATCCGGACTAATACGACCTTCCGGCGAAACCGCCGTGGCTTCGACCATAACTAATCCAGCGCCGCCTATGGCTCTACTCGCCAAATGAACGAAATGCCAATCCGTGGGGTGACCATTGATGCTTGAATATTGACACATTGGTGAAACCCAAATCCTATTTTTAAATTCGACACTTTGGATCTTGAGAGGATTAAATAAATTAATATGATTCGCCATTTATATTCCTTTAAAATCGTTTTATAAAGAATAACATAAATAGCTTTTCGTAAAATTAGGTTTTTGGTTTGAAAACAATATCACTGAGGTCATCGTCTGGGTTGTTGGCTTTGCTACAGAACTTTTGCACAAATGCTTTATCAGCCTCCTCAGTGTCTAACCACTTCTCCGCAAGAAGCTTTTTTGACTCAAGAAATCCGATCTGGGCCCATCTTACAGCATCATAAATAGAATAGAGCTGTAAGCTTTATTCTCATAGTTCTTATCCAATAGATATTTAAAAAAGGCTATGTTAAGCCACAGCCTGCCTTTTAGATCAACACTCAGATCCTGCCCCTGAGAGGTTCAGTATTTTTTTTCCGACCATTATTCGATTCATTCATGCTGGCAATTCCACGCGGATTTTCCTTGTTAGCATCTGTATCATGCAACTTCAAATAATTTGGAGGTCTTAATACTGATTCTAAATGCTTATGCCCCAGAGCCCAGGCGATTTCTTTTAAGTTTAATTTGATGGTATTTTCCGTAGGTGTTTTACTATTGAAAAACCGAATTTGGGCTAGTTTACTTTGAGCGTCAGAGTGAAATAAGAACTCGAAACGCTGAATGACCTGCTCGGCCAATGGACCTATTTTTAAAAATTGTTCTAGATTAGCCTTCGATACAGTAACACAGGGCTCCCCAATAAGCCCAAAATTGCTTTGCTGTGCTAATAAATAGGTAATCATGGACGAGCTCGCTCCGAGTATAGTCGCCCGCACTAAGGGACTCATGCCATCTTTATCTGGCATAAGAGGATTTGCCCCGCAATTATTGACCAAGCACATTAACCGAGGTAAATCACCTAGAATCACCGCGCCCATGATCGGACTAAGCCCAGACTCCGTTTTTGCATCAAAATAAGTCTTTCCCTCTTTCAAAGCCTTTAAAACAAATAGATTATTAGCCACATGCGCTGGAGTAGCACCATGAATATTAGCTAGATTAGTATCTGCCCCTCTTTCAATAAACGCTCTCACTAGGTTGGTGTATCCCTGACGCGTTGCTATTAATAGAGGGGTCTCACCATATATAGAAAGAGGATTAAGATTAGCTCCAGCGTCCATTAAGCAAAGCGCTTCATCGTATCGATTATACGCTGCAGCAATATGAAGCGGTGTTAGTCCATCAACGGCTACATCAACCTTTGCCCCATGAGCACACAAAACCTTTACTACATTGAGATATCCGTATTCTACCGCAAGATGCAATGGTGTAAGGCGATTCCTCTCCCCGTGATCAACATTCGCCCCCTCGCTAATTAAAAAATGAGCAATATGCGGCTTCCTGTGATGGATAGCAAAATATAATGTTGATATAAAATCCGTTGAATTGTCTCTAAGCTGTGCGCCCATTTTAACCAAATATTGCGTAATTTCTAACTTTCCCATGTAAATAGAGACAACTAATGGTCTAGAATATGGGCGCGGTGGATATTCTAAAGAAGCGCCATGTTCCACCATATATTGAACCATCAGCATATTGTCTTTGGCTATAGTCGCACACAATGGCGTACGTTTATTTTTAAATACCTGATTGAGAGGCACGCCATTTTCATGTAAATAACGCACTACATCTAATGCCCCGGTTTCTATTGCCCCCTCGATACAAACAATGCCGTCACCATTAGGAGCATTCAAATCTGCCCCGTGGCGATGGAGGAATTGTACCTTGGACAGACTATTTTCATAACCTAAGGCATAATCAAGCAGAGTAAGGTTATTGTTTAGCAATTCATTTACATCACATCCTAGCTTAACTAATAACTCCGCAGTACTTAGGTCATTTGATTTCAATGCTGTGGCGAGTACGTTAGTCCCTGCGTTTGATGTAACAGTGAAATCCTCCTTTTGCTCATGACAATATTCTATTATTCCTTTCTGACTATTCAGAGTCGCTACAACTAATGCATTTTGATCTTCATTATTTTTTAGGGATAAAGCTACTTTTTTGTGGTGTAAATATTTAACTACTGCGAGATGGCCGCGTTCCGCTGCACAATGAATTGGTGTATTTCCAAGGTCAGTTAATAAGTGTTTACGTACCTCTTCATACTCAAATAAAAAGCATACAATGTGCAAATGACCTTCAGCTGCAGCAAAATGAATCGGATAAGCACCAGATTGTTTTGCGATTGGCGACACGCCATTATCAATATGCATTACCACGGCATTTAAATCGCCCCTTCGCACCGCTTTATATAGTTCATCTACAGTGCTTAAAGATTTCTTAGGTTTCGCGTTGGCTTTGCCTTTTTTCTTAACCGTTTTTGATTTTGCTGAAGGGGCGTACGCATGAGCATCCACTTGTGGCAAGTGCAAACTCGTACTGCTAGTACTTGCCGTACTTGAATCGGACTGATATGCAGAGTACTCGACTTTTTCAATTAAAGCATTATAAGCCCCTGCTTCAAGATAGGTGTCACATACTTGCTTTGCCAAATCAAATCGATTTTCTCTAAGGTATTTCTGCGCCTGTTTATACCATTCTTCAACCGAGGCACTTTCTACGGTAGTGTGAGCAAGTTCAGAAGAGCAAACCTGTTTGATTCGAGCAGTTAAGGTTTTCGTTTTATGACATTGACTGTCATCCAACACAATCAATTGTTTGCGTGCCCGAGTAAAAGTGGTGAATACTTGGTTTAAGTTAGGACCTAACTCACGGCGATCGCGATCTGCTTTGGCTCTCGATCCTTTCTCGCGATATTCTACATCGGAGCCTAATAATCGGTTGATTGCAGCAAAATGTCGTTCATCCAATAAATGAAAAGCAACCACTTCAACGAACTCCGATCCTTTAACTTGTCCCGGAGTTGCAACTAGGGTGCGGGGAAATAAGGCTTTCGCATCGGCAAAATATTCAGGCCAAGTGATGATGATGCGGTCGGAGGAACCCATGGTATCTTGTAAATTTTTTATCTCCTTATTCTCTTGCGTTTGATTAGGTTTGTGCTCTATCCAAACAGCTTTGCCTGCTTCAGCATTAGCCTCAGTTTTCACCTGAGTTTCAGCATTTTTTTCCAAGACGCCACCCATGGCTTGTTGCTTTATTCTCAATAACTCATTAGCCGCTTCGGTCACTGCTTGCGAACAGCGAAAGGTATACGGCAGCACAATAGTACTTAAATCACGTTTTAATAGACGTTTTAGTGCCTCGGATTTCGAATGTACGTCGATTAAGCTTTGATTCGAATCCATCAAAAAAACAATTTGTCCATCACATAATGCACTTAAATCTGCAAGTTCTGCATCCGAAAAATCTTGACTCTCGTCGAGGAAAATTCGTTTGAAGCGTTTATTACTTTTTGGGGGGATACGAGCTAGAGAATAATCAATACTGCCTGGCTCAGATTTAAGATACTGGGTGTAAATTTTATAAACCGCAGCTCGATCCTCCTCGGCAAACAAAGCTTGGCGTCGACCTAAATTGTAATAAGTCGATGCACTATCACAACCCGAGATAATACGAAATTCACGGTACAGCAATTGATGCATCTCTGCAGCATGCTCAAATCCTAATTCCGAGTAGTTTAATTCTAATTTATGTTTGGACAGCCACAACAAGCAATTGTCCAAATAATGATGCTTTTCATCGTCATTGGTAGAACGCAGTTCTTGGGGCAAACCGGCAAAATCAAAAATCTGTATGGAACTGTTATCCCCCACAACCGCTTGGATATTCAGTCTCATGCGATGAGCTAAATCTTTTGCTTTGGTGATATAGGCTACTGCAGATTCTTCCTCGGCATTGTCATCATCATTGGTGTTGCTCGCAACCTGGGCTTCGGCAATCGCCAGAGTTTGTGCCAAAATGGTCTTACCTGAACCCGGCATCCCCATGACAATAACGGCCCCTTTCAAACAATGTGCCTTTTGCTGCTCATCGGTGAGCACGATCCAATGGTCATTATGGTATTCCAGCTCAGTGACTTCGTCTTCATTCTCGTTTTTGGGTTTTAAAGCCTCTCGCAGCTGGGTAGAGAGTGATTCGGCATTGTTTTGTAAAAATCGGTCCAACCAGCCCCTTTTTAAGGCTTTTGCGTCTTGATAATTGTGATTTTCTAATACTTGCAGCAAAATCCAAGTGGGTTGGCCATCAAGCATTACAAAAGCCATCATGACGCGCGCCTCTTTATTCAGGCGCATGGAGCATACTTTACCAAGCTTGCTTTGCGCGCCCATTCGTTCCAGGTTGTCTCCATGATGAAACTCACCATTGGCTAGAATCGGCTCTAGGCGCTCGCGGATTTTGGGTGGAAAGTTTTTGACGGATAGTACTAAATTAGGCATTTGTTGTAAGATCTTATAAATAGCGGCATTATACCCTGAGTGATCTATATTTGTCCACGTTGCACATTAACTCAGAGCATCCGCAACTTGCACTTACTTTAAGGAAATAACCCCATCCCTATGTCCCTCGGCTTGTCCGAAATTGCTTCTGGCGGAGTAAACAAGCTCCCTCTGCATTTCATAAAGTCACTTATGTTTGGGTTGAGTGATGAAAAACCATGTGCAGCCTTAAACGCGTTAATTAAGTTTTCAATATTTTCTGCAGACATTGCATGAAGTTGGGTGCTAATCACCATAGGCAATTGGCTATACAAATGTTTAAGCGTGTCTCTTTCTTTTTGTTGTTGCGTACATAAATTGATCTGGCATTCCTCGATCAACAGAGGAATTTGATGTTTCCACCATGTATTTAGATCTTGTGGTTTATCGGTTTGCGGCTCATCGAGAAGTGGTGTAAGTATACACCTTTCATTCGCCTCCAATTGCTGCTTTCGACTCTTCTCAATATTGTTTAAAATTACACGATATTCATCATTATAAATGGATATAAAATCTAAAAACGACATATTGGGGTCGTCCTCCAAGAGTCGTTGTAGACTCGAAGAGTCTTTAATACTTAACTCAATTTTTTCTACTTTCTCTTTGCATATTGCTATTAAACGTAATAACCGCAGCATATCAGATTGGATATCAATACACTTCCTACGTTTAACTCCGTCCTTTGATTTTTTTTCAGTGGAGGTATCCGATTCAGATAGAATTGTATTTTGTGCTATCCTATGCGCTTCTTTAAATAGCTGAACTATACGATCATGCCCCATTGTTTCAGCACATTCTAGTGGCGTAATATAAAAAGCATTAAAACCTTTCGCTGATTTTTTTTTGAGTAAGGCTTCTACCCTTGCCATACGTTTATCGTCAAAATCAAAATAACAATTTCTAAATGATTGCGGAGTATAGATAGTGCGCGTATAGATATTTATGCCCAATTTAAAGAGCGTTTCAACCACCTCTGAATGCCCATTTTTAATCGCGATGTCCAACGGAGATAAGCCATAAATATCTGTTTTATCAAAATCTGCCCCATAGGCATCAAGGATAGAAATAATATCAACGAATCCTTGCCCAGCTGCTCTAAAAGCAAGTGTGCGCCCATGTATATCTGTTTCATCTAGGTTTGCTCCATGTTTGGCAAGTAAGCGAACAACAGGAGCATGGCCTTTTTCGGCGGCAATGCTTATCGGAGTGTATCCCTCTAAACTCCTTTTATTTATGTCTATCCCATGCACTGGGAGCGTAGTCATAACTTCTACATGGCCATTTCTGGCAACGATATGAATAAAGTCGGCTCCTTCATTTTCCTGCAAGATTCTAGTCGGGTTCGGCGTACCTTTAGTATTTTTAAACGCCTCTTGAATGCGGCTATTATTAGGATTGTTTTTGGTGGAGATGACATCTAGATGGATTGGAATACAGTGGCTATAGCTAAATGCAACAGAGATGTATTCTGCCAATTGTTCCGTAACTCTTTTAGGAACATTTTTTGCAGGGTATTGTTTGGTATCCATAAACTTCCAACCCACACCTGTTTGATATGTCAAACCCACTGCATGAGAATTACCACTTAAAAGAATAGCTATAGGTTCTTTATCGTTGAGTGACATTTCATCAATATAGAAAGCTAATTTGTATAGGTAGTGTGTTAGTTCTTCCTTAGTATAAAAGAGTGGCTCAGAATAAACCCTGCATAGTCCACCCAAGCGCAATATCTTATCGGATGAGGCAAGGGTAGAAATGCTTTCAAATTCTAGTTGGCTAAGGTGTTTATTAAATAGATTTTCATTATTGTGAGGGCAATGAAATAGCTCTAGACTGTCCAAAAACCCCAGAATATTAAGAAGTTCCCGATCGGCCCTAGTCAGGGTATTTCCCTTTTTTTTCTTCATTTGTCCAATACGAAAAGGAAGCGTGTAGCGATTCTTTTCTATGAAAAACATGCGCCCATCATAAACGGGTAGGTCGCTAAGAAGACTAGCCTCAATCCATCGCATAGATAGACCTCGACATACACCATGTTTATTTGAATAGCCAAGACGTTTAGAGACATCTAGTAGCAGGTTTGGAATATTAGTCATTTCTTCAAGTGGGTTTAAATTGGATATTTTGTTGTTTTTTTGAAGCAGGGAACAATTTAAGTTGAGCCTTGAATTTCTATGTGCTGCAAGTGACAATCAATGAGGTCAGAGTCGAGTCATTTTACTTGCCCAACCTAGTACTTAGGCCCAAGTTAGCTCGCATGTCAAACCTTAAACTTAGGAGGTTCGCTACTGTCGTCATCCATTTTCTTTTTGGGCGATGTATTACCGAACACCAAACCTAGCGATGCCAGCTCACGCAACATCAGTGGGAATTTAGCCGGTAGACTGGCTGCAGCCATACATCTGGTTTTGAAAGTATACGAGCCAGTAAACAAAGGTTTCAGAATTGCATTCATCATCGTTGATGCAGCAACTGATGTGCCAAAGCCTAAAAATGTAGGAATTGTAGTATTCGATTCATTCATCATTTGAAAACTATAGTCTCTCACCATAAATCCAGGTAACAGGCATGAATTGCCAAGTAGATTACGGGCAAAAAATGACAGATGCACAACGGGATCTTTGATACTTTTGGCCATAAAACTAAAAGTTTGGTAGGGATCTAGATTTAATTGTCGTGCATTGCTGGCAAGAAAAAGAGGCAGGATGGCATTTTTTACCACTGTAGTTTTGAAAATCCCCTCACTGTTTGAACCAAAATAACCAATGCCTGTAACTGTTGCGAAATTTCCAGCGAGACAATAAATGATCCTGCTCAAGCTACCAGCAAATAGTCCCTGATTGCCTATTGCTTGATGGACAGCCATATACGATGGAGGCTTAGTGTAAGGGTTGTCGAGTTTATAAGTGATCCGCCGTAATGCCATGGCCTCACATGGCACTGAGCTAGCTGCTAGAGCGACATTTTTCGGTAGGTTCTTTGCAAATACTTCTGCAGAACTAGGTGTAGAGTCATCACTGCTCTTGCCCTTGGAGAATAGGCGGAATCCCATAGTACATCTCTCTCTTTATTTGATTTTATATTGCCATTTATGGTCATAGTGTACCAAACTGCCTCTTTGAAATACAAATGCTTTATACGGCAAAAGTAAAAGCCACAACATATAAGCTGCTTTATGAATTTTTCTAAATTTTGAGGGGATATCCTTCAGAGTCTGACCCCATTGATTTCAGAGGCCATGAGAGTTCACCTCAGCGAATATTTAATGTACTCTCAGTTTGGGATAAATTTGCTAACTTTATTAGGATGTAAAGATGTTTAAAAAGCTTATTAACAGATATACGATATTCTCAATATTACTCTATGGCATTAGCATTTTTGCTTATTCAGCAGAAAATACATATCAATTATTATGGTCTAAAAAATTTGCGTTTCCCTTTGATTATCAATGGATAGATGAAATGTATCCAAGCGATAAATCAAATCTCATAGTATTTAAACAAAAAGGACGATTAAATAAATATTTGATTGCATTTGATAAGACAACAGGAAAGCAAGTTTATAAAAATGACACTGATGATTATATTTACCCCCACTCACTTATTTTAGGAGATAAAATTCTAAGTTTTAGTGAAACTTCGGATTATAAAATCATAGTTATCCTCCGTACACTCCAAGATACCAAACTAATAAAACGTATAGAAACCAGTGTTGAGGCTCATGGCCTTGTTGAATATAAAGCCTATTTAGTAGGAAATGATATTTACCTAAATTTTACTGGCAATAAAATTTTGAAAATAGAAGACGTCAACTCATCAGCTCCACACATTACTTATTTAGAATTTAAATTACCCGAGGTTAGTACTCAAGTTGATCGATTATTTTTAGGAAGTGATAATAAATTTTATTACGTCAATTTTCCAGAAAAAAATACCCGCGAGTTGAGGCAACTTGATCTCAATGGTAATACTTTATGGAAGCAATCAGAAAAATTTGAAGGTAATTGGTACTGGGAGAAACCGAGATTAAAAATTCGAGATCACAAAGTCATCATTTTCCAAAATGTGGATGATGATGACAATCATACTACGCACTTTATAACAACGGTTGATAGTAATGATGGCACAACCCTATCGACCTATAAGCAATCTATAAATAAAGATGAATACAATTCAAAGCTATTTCATGCATTTGATTCACAAGGTAACTTAATTCAATTACGTAAAAATTGTGAACTTACCAAATTTAAAAATTCATTGGATGGATATAATCAAATCCTTTGGTTCAAACAATTAAGCACACAACAACAATGTGCTTATTATTGTGCCATTACTAATAAAAACGGATCTATATTATTTTTACAAAATCATGAGCATCAGCAATTTACTTTATATAACATGGAAAATGGAGAGGAAATGGGCGAGAAAATACCAGACTCTACGAAATACCATGATAAAGAATTGCATGATGATATTTTGATTGCAAACCTGCCTAATGGGATTAATTTTATCGATGCTACCACAGGAAAAATTATAGTGACTATTCCAACTCCAGAGCAGATACACCGTTTTCGATACCATGGATCGAGCATTGAACTGTACTCAGAAAACCACATATATTTTTATGCGTTGAAATTAAAGTAAGATGAGGTTTAATGGCGATAACATAGTTTTCCAGAAAATACCCGAGGGGCTTAATTCCTTAAACCCCTCGGAGCAATGCGAACGTAGGCGGTCAGGGCTTGAATGGTTCATCTTATAAACAACTCAACAAGCACTTAATCCGCTCACGCAATAATCAAATCCGTCAACCAGACCGGCGCCTACAAGCGATACTCCGTGGAATATTCCAGCAATAACTGCTAAGCCAAGGGCAATTGTTCCAGTCACTATTGTCGCAGGTATAGTCACTGGCAAAAGTGCTATAGTCACTATTAGTTCTACAATGACGGAAACTATTACAATGCCAATGATTAGGGGCAGGATAAAAGGAAAAAACAGCAAAAAAACAAGGGCACTTCCCGCATCATCAATCCGAAAATCAAATGAAATTTGAGGTGTTCTAGACGGCCACATCCAACTAATGGGTACAACCGCAAAATCAGATAAGTTCCTGTAGATATTGCGTTCAAAAAATGAATTTACATCTCTTATTGCGTGCATAGCGACCTGAATAAAACAAACAATTGCGGTATTATACATGAACAATATTAAGTAAATATTAAGCTGCCAATCTAGAGGGTCAAGGCTGTACGCTCTTAACACCTTCAGAGTCTGATCCGAATGGCACTTACTGTACTATATCCGACGTACCGCGGCTTGACCGCGGTATCCAGAAATCTGCTCAAACACGTTAAATTTTGGTTAAAATCAGATCTTCCTGGATACCGCGGTCAAGCCGCGGTACGTCGGATATAGTACAGTAAGTGCCATTCGAGTCGGATCCCATTGATATCGTAAGGTCGTTAACTTTATCGGCCTGCCATATAATCAATTGCTTGGATTAACGCTTCATTTGAGCAATTTTTGTTGGGCACATTAGCCTCTATACATAAACCACCATGAGGCATTAAGCCTTTACCGATACTTACTCTATATAGCAAATAGTCCTGAGCTGTTTTAAATTGTGAAGGATTATTCTTGGCTTCTATCCCAGCCTGTTTAAATCGTTCAGCCCATGCTTTTTTATCAAAAGCCTCAGGTGCTTTTATTCCTTTGGCAAATTGCGGGGCATGGCAACTTTTACAGGTTGTTTCATAGGTTTTTTTACCTAAATCAGTTGCCCAAACTACACTATTCACTAAAGTGAGCATAATAGCCAATTTTTTATACATATGTACTCCTGTACATTGTTGAATGATCTCAAACGCTGTTTTCTAATATTAGCAGTAAGTCTCAGAAAAAGCTTATGAACCTTGCAATACAAAGATATCATACTCCTGATAATCTAACTGATTCCTACCCAAAGTTGCAACATGAAGACAATCAATGAGATCTTGCATTTCCTATTATCCATAAAATAGCAAAAGGCAAGATCTGTTACCAAAAGATCAGGGGAGAAGGGCTAGTTTGCATTTCTAATGTGGACAAGGTTTATCGAAGCTAATGCAAAGACTTGCAACCACGACAACACAGGCACAATAACAAATTGACCCAAGAATTATACCAGCAATAGCCCAGTCGTAACCATTGGCAGCGCCTTGGTCTATGCAAGGGGTTGTTGCGATTTCGAAATTATTATTGTACAAGTCACAGAAGGTATTATTTGCTGGGTTCACTCGGCTGATTGCTTGCGTACCACTTAAAACGAGTGATTTACCAGTACATCCCGAAATGATTGCTTTTGTAGCATTGGAGGTCATTGATGCTGCTTGGATTAAGGTGTCAATAACGATTGATCCAACCTTCTCTTCATCGAGACAATTATTAAATTGCCAATTAACACCCAAATTCCCGTTTCCATTCAGCACCTGTAAAATTCGATTGAACTGGGTGACAACATTTCCCATAGCATCTTCGACCCAGCCTTGAATACAACTACTTGCACTGCCACAGGTATCGATACCATTTTTGGGTATGCCAGTGAAAGCGAAGTATTTAGGTGTGGTAATTTGTTGAGCTGCAGTTGTTTGAAATTGAGCTAAGAAGACTGCTCCTATACCTAGAAGATTTGATACGTTTATTTTTGGATATTGGGTTGCGATTTGATTAAGAGCATCTGATTTTTGAATGTTCTGTCCTGAACTATTTTTTGGTAATGATACACGATATTTTTCGAGGAACTGGAGCATTTGTACGGGCTCAGTACATTCGCTGCTTATAAAACTGTCGATAGCAGCGTTTAGGCCGTTTAGATAGCTTTCTTGTTCAGCAGAATCGGCCAGTGTAGCCATCAGTTCGGCATTATTTTCCACAATAGATTCAAATACTTTAGCCACTTTTGGATCGGCGATTTCTTTTCGGATTAGACGGAGCATCTCATTGTGTTCTTGGCTTGGTTTTCCTCTACTAAATATCGACAACATAAATAACTCCTTTATTTTACAGTGTGACTTCAAATGCCTCATTTGCGGCGAGTGCATTCTGACTGAAGAGGTTATTTGTTGCAAGTTTTTCAGAGTAAGGGACCTAGAGGGTCAGCATAGAGATCTGCCCCTCATGCACATACACAATTAACCTGTAGGGTAACTAAAGATTGGGCGTAATATCTTTTGAGGGAGAGTCCTCATCATTTGCAGGGGTATCTCTTTCAGCTGCCACTTCATTAGCCTTTTTCTTGTAGTAATTAAACTCAGTTGCAATAGTGATTACTGGCAACTCTTCCTCTTCGCTATCATTCAGGTCCTGTGTAGGTATCGGAGGCACATCTTCTGGGTTTGTGGAACCGGCATTTTCTGCTGACTCCTTTTGTGTTTGCTCGGGGCTTGGGCTAGGCTTTCGAGGCGGTAGAATTGGAGCAAGTTGATCGTTGGCCAAGGTCATTGTATTTTGAAACTCTTTTTCTTTGGAAAAAAGAGTTCGATACAATGGTTTTAGCCCTAAAGTTAAAACATCTGTAAGTTTTTGTATGAAGGGTCGCTCCCGCCAATCGGAATGATTATCAAGGCATAAAGTGATTTTTTCCGCTGCAAATGACATATCCTCAGGCTTTAAAAATTCTTTATTGGCAATTCCATCTCTTAATTCTCGAACAGCGAGATATCTTTTTATCATTTTGTCCTGCATCACGGAGTGAGCTACAGGTTTTTCTATATCCACTCCACTAGCTTTTAATTTACTTTCAAGATGCCCTACGTAAGCTGGAAGAGTTTTTGTTAAAGAACTCATTACATAATTTTGTGTTGTATCTCGTGCTACTGTTGTAATTTTATCATGCAAAGCAGCCCAAGATTGCTTAGCAGGTTTATAAGTTGCGTCAATGAGGAATATTTTATGGAAATTTTGAGGGTATTTGATATCTTTAAAGGAATCAGCTAATAATTTAGCTACATCATCAGTGCCGATGCTCGAAATTTCTTGATCAAATGAAGTCCCTTTTCTTTCTGCCTTTTGAATGGCAGCCAGGTAGGATGCACTAGCTGTGAGTTGAGCAGCAATTAAATATAAATCCTCAACTTGAGTAATGTTTAAAACATCCAATTTTCCCAGTTTTTTTATTAGATTAGCTTTAGCTTCCACAAACCTTTGCTGAGCATTATCTTCTGTAATTCCTGCTACTTTTTGGTTCTTTAATTGCTCATATTCGTCATAATCGCGTTTTATTCCGCGAATTCTGGGTTTCGGCATAGTAATCTCTGCTGCACTCTCATATACATAAGTATAGATAACCAAATCAAAAAGAGTGAGTTCCTGCCTTTAAATGATCTATAAAAGACCAACAAGCCACATCACTAGGCATAATTGTCTCTTACGGGTATAATGCGTCGCGTTTGTTCAATTTAAGACCATGTATGAGCAGAATCCATGCCCGTTTTTGATAAAAGCTTTTATTACCCTAAAAAAAGCACCGAATCCGATTACCGTAGCCAACCTCCTGGTCAATTTGATGTGCACAAACTTCTTAGCGGCGATCCCTGTTGGCGTGCGGATCCTAAGCGTATTCCGGCTCAGAAAACGATAGTGTTTACCGGTGATCAGAGCATTAATAGTAATAACTTAGGGTTCCATAAACGCTCATTATTGATGAATAACTTGTTCGATGCAGGGTTTACCGTCTATCAATGGAATGCCAAAACTCTAGAGCCGGTAACCATAGTTGAAAAAACGGATAAACTAGAGATCGCTCCACAAGATGTTGGTTCTAAAGCAGAATTGATTGAGGATATTGTCAATGAAGCAAGAAAGAAAAAGATTGATATAGGCGAACTTTATGTTCTTGACGCCAGTTCGCGTGAAAAATATTCAAGAACTTTAACGGAAGCCACTTTATACAGCTCTGATTTCGAAAATAAAGAAATTTGTAAGAGATTTGCATTGTTTAGTACATGCTTAGCACAACAAATCAAAGCCATTGTAATTGATAAATTCAGTGTCCATACTGATACCGTACGACAAGAATTAGCTCTGCATTTCGCTGGTATTCCAATATCCGAACAATATCATTGTCTTTATATCAGCGAAAAACTAATGGCAGATAGCGAACGTATCCGTAAGATATGTTTAAATCATACTATCACTAGCGTGAATTTTTATGAAACCTGTAGCCAAGAGACCGTCAATTTTGTCTTAAACCTTACTCCAGCCATCCAATCACTCGCCATCGATAAAGCAGACTATTTAGATACTAAAAACCCCATTCCATTTCATAACCTAAAACAATTAAAAAAATTTGTCCTTTCTTCAAGCAATTTAAACGCAGCAAATCTAAGTCGCTTACTTGAAAACACCACAGAATTAGAAATTCTAAATCTTTTTCATTGTGGTAATATTTTAGGTCCGCTCCAACTCAAAAAAAATTCCCTACCAAACCTAAGAAAGCTTTTCTTTTTGGATGTCACGATTGATCAGGGTTATCAAGCATTGTTACAAGCCTCCCCTACTCTAAGGTTTATTGCCCTCATAGACGTTGGTGGAGTCGCAGGCTCTGCACAGGCAATGAATCATCTTAAAGAATTTTATCTAGGAGGATGTCATACAAGTTCAGAGGGTTTGTCCAAAATATTAAAATCCACCCCCCATCTTTTGCTGCTTAAACTCATAAATTTTACTATAGACAACGGCAATCCAAGTCTTACGCCCAATGCTCTTAAGGATCTACGCGATCTATGCTTGAATAAAAGTAATGTTGGAGAAGACGATTTAGCTAATTTATTACTCGCAGCTCCCCAAGTTGAAAGAATAGGATTGTGGGAATGTTCTACTTTTGAATTTGAGGGAACACTCACTTTTCCCGATCTATGCCACCTAAGAGCACTTCGGCTTCAAAAAACAGATATTTCCATCAAGTTTCTCAGTAAATTGCTTAACTCCGCACCTAACTTAGAAGAACTTTATCTTGATGAATGCACTATTTTCGATGAGGAATTGACTCTAATTGCAAATCGACTCGCAAAACTCCGATCGCTCTCTATTAGACATTCGGATATAAAACCAAGAGATTTAGTCCAGCTCTTCAATGCAGCCACTCATCTTACCTCACTAGATATCGAGGGATGCCAAAACTTAGACGATGAGCTAAACCTAGCTTCACTGGCGATTGAGCATCTCGAAGTAATCGATTTGCGTTCAACCCATCTTTCCTTTCAAAACTTTCTAAACCTACTCGATAGAGCGCCAAATTTGAAAGAACTGGTATTCGATTCCCATCAATTTACTGAACAAGAAATTCAACAGCTGAAGGAAAAATTTCCCCATATTGAATTAGATAGTCGTACTAGTGACAATAGAACTCTGCAAAACTCAGTGACTAAACCTGCCAAAAAAGTGAGGGAAATAGCTTATGATTTATCAGTACATTTTCGACCTGAACCTGTAAAGCCCCCTTTTGTTTATCGTCATTCTAAAAAATACAACCAAAACATGATAAGCATGCAATTAGCGCAATATTTAACTCTTAAAAATAAAGATCTCGACTTAATAGACTCAATACGCGACGGTATATGCTATGCAATGAGCACTTATTTTTTATCGCAAAACACTTCAAATCGATGGTCTACGATTTTAAATCGAATCCAAGAATGGAATGGTAGCCTACCCATTCCTGATCAAACTGAGGGTTACTTAGAAGAAATCCTTCAAAGGGTCAAGACACCACAAAAATCAGGCCATTATGTGGGTGATAATTTATCGCTTCAACTCTTGCTATTGAAAAATACCCATAACAAACTTTTAATCAGCAATCCCTGGCATACAACTGCCGTTCAATTTGATGAAACCACCCAAAAATGGGTTTTTTATGACCCCAATTTTGAGAGCGAGTACACCCCTGCTTTTTCAACAATTCATGAGCTAGTTAAAGAAATCAAGCAACAAATTGGCAGTGTTATCACCCTATTGCCTTTCAATGCGCAAACAAGTCCCAACCTAATTTTTTCCAACCTCTGGAATATGAAGACCTTCATCGCTGGAGGTGGGTTGATTGATCTCTACGATTTGAAAAATGCGGAAGACTTATTAGATAGTTTTGCAAAGAACACTGAGACTCTTAATAAAAAAGACTTAGCAGGATTATTACTATTAAGTACAAAAAATATTCCTGCCTGGGCAATATGTCTTAATAGTAAGAATGAACGGGTTGTTAAACTAGCAATGCGATTGCTGTTGAGATTGTGTGCATTTTATGGCGACACCGCACTAATCAGTTTAGAGTACAACTTAAGCGGATTGACGGGAGAAGCACAAGAAAAGTACTTGCAATTACTAAGCAATCGCCTCATTGCTTATAGAGCCGAAAACAGCGAAAAACCTTACTTAAAAGAATTGCTCGCCGCTTTGCGCAGTAGAAGTAGAAAAAAGGACGCCAAACAACGTTTCCAAACTTGGCATCATGAAACCCCACAGCAAAGCGAGTTAGATGCTTATGTCAAACGTCTAAGCCAAGCTGATGGCAACATCAAACGACTCATCAAATTCAATAACCAAAAAGAGCTTCACCGTCTTGCCTTAGCGTTAGAGTCTCATTGCCAAAAGAACAATCAACCCGTATTTTATGTTAACTCACCTCGCGAGTTACAAACCCAAGGATTTCATACGACTAAAGATGAAAAAAACCCGAAGAAAGGAGTGATTCATAAAGGGTTTGGCGGCGCATTCTATAAGTTTCTACAAAGCAATAAAGATTCTTTGCAAGCGCCCGTTCTTATTATTAACTACGATAATTTTACCGCCGATGACATCGTGGGGCTTAACTCGCTAATTGATAAATCGCGCAAAGCAGATGGTATTGAATTACCGAAGCAACTTAAAATCATTGGCTTGATCGATCCCAATAAACCAAACTGCTATCAAGGCAGTGATTTTTATTCTCGATTTAATAAAGCGATTGAATACTGTCCAGTACCTAATAATCAATTAATTCAAGCAAACGCATGGTTACATGAAATCGATATAGCGCAACCACCAGACTATTGTTTTCCAATCCAGCTCTACCATGCCAAAGATTGGAAATTACGCTTGCTGGGACGATGGATTATTCAAGGCAACGAACTAGCTTTTGAAGAGGGTATATTAAAAGAAGCCTTAGAATCGGGTAAGCCTCTGCATATTGCCAATGGTCTGTGGGATAGTCCTGAGTTTCACTTTTTCTGGCAACAAGCGATATCGCGTGGCTACATCGACTATGAAGGGCAGCGATTAACTATTCCCTCTACTTTTTCCATTTATCGCAGCGAAGGTTATGATTGGAATTCGAAAGTCCAAGCCGCGCAGCTCAATAACACTTCTTTTTTCCTCGGCTTAAGTATCCGCGCGCCCTTTGCTTTGTACAATAATACTTTTACTGAATTGTTTGTCCATTATCTTTTTCAAGATGGATTGATGTATACCAAACCAGGTTTTATCGAGCAAAAGGCCGGCGCTGAACTACATATTAATATCATGGAGCAACTGAGCGATGATCAATGGGCAATGCTTCTTGATGAATGTAAGAAACATCAGGTGAAACTTGTTACTCACTTCGCGCCATCAATTGCCGTTCCACAAGTACTTCATTCACGCGTATTTCAAGCTAATGAAACACCTGCATCAACACCCATCATAGATCAAATACCTCTAAGCACTGAGCAGTCACGAACTCGCCTTATAGTTACTAATGATATGGATGTGAGCATTCATCGCATCAATCAGCAAAAGAAGCATGTGGTTATTGATATTTCCGAATGCCTAGAAGCTGATTTATTACTACATATCCATCCTGAGTACCTCGAAGACTCCAACTGTTTTCAATTTACTAAAACTTTCGGAGTTCTGCATCAAGCGATGCAAAAGAATGAGCCAATCATTTTAAAAGGTCGCTTTTCAGAAGAACTGGCGCTCAGTTTGACCCAATTAATGATTAAACGTATTCAGCAAGTTGTCCCTTCTTCATCTTCAGTGATCATGATTACTGATCAAAAGGAAAGTTTTGTTGCAGTGCCCACTGAAACACATCAGGTATCCGCTGCTGACAAACTCAACTACCTGCATACTTTGACATTTACCCAAGATGAAACCCAGACTCTAAGCCAGGTCGACAACACACCCAGTTGCAAATTAAGAGCTCAATTATCACATAAAAGGCGTGGTGATATAGGAACATCTTCTGCTTGGGATGGTTATAAATCATTACCCTCACGTATACCTATTGAATCCTTTGATCCACTTAAAGCCGAGGAGCAAACGCAACAATTTATTGCAGGACGTCGGCAGGCAATCAATCAAACACTGCAGTATGAGCCCTTTGCCTTTATCACCGGTATAACCGGCGTGGGCAAATCGACTTTTATGGCGAAACATTTGCCTGATGATCAAACGGAAGTATACAGCTACGATAAGTTAGAAGAATGGCTAAAACCCAGTGCCAATCACATACGTAAGATTTTATTTATTGATGAAGCCAATATTGGCAACAATGAATGGAGTGAGGTTGAAGGCCTTTATAATGACCCACCAGGTATTAGAATTCGGGGCAAGTTCCATCCCCTCTCCGCCGATCACAAAGTGGTCTTTGCAGGAAATCCAATCACCTATGGGGCCGAACGCAAACTCGCGCCTATTTTTGTCAACCACGGCAATGCAGTGGTTTTCCAACCCATGCCTCCTGCATACATTCACACGCAAATTCTTACTCCGATATTTGCTGGTGATCATTTAACAGCAGATCAAATTAACGCCATATCGAAAACCATTTTGGATGTTTATCAATATATCGGTGAAACCATCACTCATGAAGTAGCGATATCGCCGCGGGAATTAGAAATGATGGCGATGTTAACTCGCTCTTATTTGAAATCAAATCCCAGCTGTCCGCATTCCCCACAACAAATCGCACAACATTACGCCTATAAAATAGGTTCTACTCTGTTGACTGACGAGTTAAAAAAAGAGTTCGATCAAAAATTCAAGCCCCCATTTAAGCTACAACCCTTAACCAAGCTAAAAGACAGCAAAGATTTAGTACTGACCGATTCATTGGAATCAGTTGGTCAATTAGCCTGTGATCTACTCAATCTCCGCGAGCTTAGACAAAATCCTGCAAACAATGATTCACAAAAGTATGCTGGTTTGGGTGGAATGATCATTGAAGGTGAACCCGGAATCGGCAAAACAATACTAATTCAACAAGTACTGCAACAAAAAAAGATCGATCATGTCTATATCGATGTATACATGGATAATGAACAGAAACAAGAAAAGCTATTAGATGCTTTTGAACAAGGAAAAGTGGTGGTCATAGAGGAAATCAATAGTTCGCCGATGCTTGAAAAATTGCTCAATGATTTATTAATGGGCAAACGAAAAGATAATAGCCGACCGACGACCCCTGGATTTATGGTATTTGGAACCCAGAATCCAATCAGCATGGCAGGAAGACAGGCCACTAGCCCTGCTTTAGCAAGACGTTTGATTACGGCTAAATTGAATCATCCTAGTGTAGATGAAATGGAACAAATTTTAGAGGAAAAAGACATACCCCAGGAAGATCGAGACGATATCATTAATGTATATCAAGAAGAACGCTGGCATGCATTATATAAAGGCCTGCAACCTGCTCCTTGTTTTCGGGATCTTATTGATTATGTCGATGAGACCTATGCGTTAGATGTGAAAGACATTGCTGTCTCATCAACCCGCTATGGGTATTTTAACTCTACTCTGGTTCCCCCTATTTCCACTGCCAGTGTGCCATTTTTAATGGTATAAATTAACCGCAACTCTTACTCCAAAAACCTGGGTTTCAGTCCAATAAAAAACTTTAAAATACTCAATACGGAGCCTCTTTACAACAGTAATTCATTACGGTATAAAGACGCTTTATTCATATTGCTGATCAAAATAAGTACCGTAGTCATAACCCGATTTAGCAGATTGAATGTCTCGGTAATCCTTCTATTTCAGTACATTGGAGAATATTCATGCCAATCAATTCACCTCAAATCGCTCTGTTGCATCAAAAAATAAAAGCAAATGAGTCGATTGACGATGTATTAGCTGAGATAGATCCTGATGATTTATTAGCGACCCTAGATTGCACCCTTCCTTATATCACCCGAGATTTATCAAATAGCGACGGACTTTCTGCTGTGCACGTTGCTGCAAAGTATGGGAATTTACCCGCATTGAAAAGTTTGTCGCGTGCAGGTGCTAATTTTCAATTAACCACCGACAACTATGGACGAAACCCACTTCATTTTGCTGCTGGCTATAATCATCCACACATCGTAGATTATCTCGTAGAGGAGATGAAAATTCCTGTTGATATTCCTACTGTAGCTACTGGCTATTACCAAGGTTACAATACCTCCCCTCTTTTTGACTGTGCTGTGCATAGTTGCTTTGAGGCGGCCGAGCGATTAATTGCTCATGGGGCAAAGGTGAATTATGAAGATCTAGATGGCAAAAACCCACTATCCTATGCAAAAAACTACGGACATGGATGGAATAGAAAGGAAGTTGTCGCACGTATGGATCATCTTCTATTACAACATGGCGCTGTTGATAAATCACTGGCTTTAATACCCAAATTTGAAGAGTATGTAAACACTGCCGACTCGCGTAAAAAACCATTTATCTACCTATTAAACTCATTGAAGAATAGAGAAATCAACGATAAAGCGCTCGAGGCCATACCAATAATTGAAGCGTACATAAACGATGTAGGCGAGTGCAATAAGTACAAATCAGGATTCAAAGCAATATTAGAGTCTTTAAAAAAAGGCGTATACGACGATCAGTCGTTTAATGAAATCCCACTACTAGAAGAGTTTCTAAAATCTGAGGACATTTATCATAAAATCTTTATTTCAGTATTAGAGTCATTGAATAAGCGAGCACTTGAAGTCGCCACTTACTCCCAAAAACCAGCTCTCATCAACACACCAGTAGTTGCTGATAAACCACAACCTGCGGCATGCAGCACTTCAAGCCCGCCCCCTCCTGTTAAAAAAGACGACGATATACCACCAGCAATCAATATTATTCCTGCGTTAACCACCAACGGACTATTTGCTAGTAAACCTGAGGTAAGAAAAAAAGTGATTCCGGAATCCTTTTTCTGCACCCTCACTCTTGAATGCATGGATGACCCAGTCAGTTTTGGAGAACATACATTTGAACGATCAGCTATTGAACCGTGGTTAGAAAAGAATCGCTGTTGTCCTATATGTAGAGAGCCAATGCCCGTAGATAAAAGTGTTAATGAGGTTCTGGTTCGCAATCTGAATTTGAAAGCTGTCATAGAAGAGTATAAACAACTTAACCCCGAGCTATTTGAAAACAATTCCAAAATCAATGAAGTCAAATTCGCTTGATTGATTTGAACCCATTGCATTGCAATGGGTTATTCTGATGAAGGAAACTGGCAAAAGGCGAGATCGCATTTATATGACATTAAGCTTGTATTATAGGACCAACACAGTATATTAATGTCTATATAAAACATTAAGTGACTCAAATGAAGACATCTATTAATAAAACAAATAGGGCTTTATCTCTATTAGTATTGCTTCTGATCGGTACAATTGGAACACTCTTCTACAATAAAGCACCATCCATGTCCCAGGTTAAACCTTCATTCAATGGGATAGATATGCAGCTAAGGGAGTTTATCCCTATTTATACTAAAGCAGCACAACAGCCATGGAAAAAAATCAGCTTACACCAATCATTAAAATTAGGAGTTAACCATCCCGAAGTGGCAATCTTACGGGAACGTTTGGTATTAATTGGAGAGCTCACCTCTATTCATGCTACAGGTAATCTATTTGATAAAGACTTAGAAACTGCTGTTCGTCATTTTCAACAACGACATGGGATAGAAGCTTCTGGAACTATCAATCCAGCCACTTTAGCGGCACTTAATGTTTCGCCACGAAAAAGGTTAAATCAAATACAAGCAAACATTCAACGGTGGGAAAAGTTGCAGCAGAACCAAAGTTCACATTTTCTTTGGGTAAACATCCCAGAGTACAAAGCACGACTTATTGAGGATGACAAAGTGACTTTAAATGAACGAGTCATTATTGGTAAACCCTCATCACCCACACCCGAAATAACCTCGCAAATTACAGAAGTAATGCTAAACCCTTATTGGATTGTTCCTAATTCACTCGCCAAACAAAGCGTAATGCCTAAAGCGTTAGACAATCCTTCTTATCTCAATGAAAACAACATCCGGGTTTTTCAGGCTAATAATCAACAAGAATTAGTAGTCAATGACATTGATTGGTCTTCATTATCGGCGCATTACACTGATTATTTTTTTAGACAAGAGCCAGGCCCCAAAAATCCATTAGGGAAGATTAAATTCAAAATCACCAATAAAAACTCAATTTATCTTCATGATACTTCGTCAAAAAACTTGTTCGAACAATCGCAAAGAGCACTCAGTTCGGGATGTATTCGAATTCAAAACCCTTTTTTGCTTTTCGCCAAACTCGCTGAATATGATTCATCTATTGATAAGAAAAATAATGACGTTATTAAAGCGTTAAAATCGGGTGAAACTTTAAACATTAACTTAAAAAAACCCCTGACTATCTATGTGACTTACATCACGGCGTGGGTTGATGCTGACGGTGATTTAAACTTTAGAAATGATATTTACCAAAGGGATACTGCATGAAATAAAATCGAAATTTCTTGTTGGGTCATGACCAACCTACTCGTTCTCAAACAAAGTGAACAATAAAAGCCCAATAGTTCAAAAAGTAACTTTCACTTAAGTATCAATTGAATTAATATCCCCTTTCTGGACGTATATTATAGGGCAGCGCCCACATGCTTCAATTATCTGATTATTTATCTTATATTCCTCCAAGCATCACCTCATTTGAAGAGCCTTGGCTGATACCTTCTCAAATACCTTCGATGATTTCTAATGCAATTAACAAGTTAT
>Ga0209174_10000062_pt1 | contig 76392 bp, 61 predicted proteins | sample JI91814BDNA_FD_187505 | JGI IMG/M metagenome (GOLD analysis project Ga0209174, IMG submission 187505) | Wastewater effluent complex algal communities from Wisconsin, to seasonally profile nutrient transformation and Carbon sequestration -... | ecosystem: Engineered > WWTP > Effluent > Algae...
CTGACGGTTCTGTTCGAAACTAAGACCTTCCACTGGTCCGTCGAGCAGTTCGTCACCGGGAGGAGTTCCCGGTAATATTTTCTCACACGCCACTACACTTGTAATGACCAGAACAATTGCAGTTATGATTTTAAATTTCTTCATTTTGTCGTAAGGCAGGTAAAATTACAATATTAGGTCGCAATAAAAGTAAATTTAGACTAATCTAATTTAATTTTTATACCTATTTTATTACCTTCACCAAAATAATTAGAACTGTGCATTCATTTACCGAGGAAAACTATCTCAAGGCCATTTATAAGTTACAGGAAACCAACGGTGAAGTAGTGGCTACTTCAGCCCTTGCCCAGGTAATGGGCGTACATGCTCCCTCTGTAACCGATATGCTGAAACGGATGGCAGGGAAGAAATTGGTGACTTACCAAAAGTCAAAAGGTTTTAAGTTATCAGAAAAGGGGAAAAAAGTGGCCGTGGGGATTATCCGTAATCACCGGCTTTGGGAAGTGTTCCTGGTTGATAAATTGGGTTTTCGCTGGGATGAGGTGCATGACCTGGCTGAACAATTAGAGCATATACATAGTGAAGACCTGACCAATAAATTGGACAATTTCTTAGGGTTCCCAAAAGCTGATCCACATGGTGATCCAATACCAGATGCAAATGGTGTCTTACCCAAATCAAAATCTGTTTTACTTTCTTCTCTTAAAGCTGGTGAAGAAGGGACCTTTACTGGTGTTACAGATCATTCTCCGGTTTTTCTGAATTATTTGGATAAAAATGCGATTTCATTAGGTAACAGCATTAAAGTAACATCTATTGAAGAATACGATCAGACTTATACGCTGCAGTTGACGGGCAAAAAAGAGGTTACAGTAAGTTTTAAAGTAGTCAATAGCCTGCTGGTAAGCAGGTAAGACACTGAAATGTCAATATTTATCAACAACAAGATTTGTTCGATTGAATTGGAGGGCAAGCTACTGTGCCAAAGCTGCAAAATACACAACAATCACCTTGCTTTGGCCTTAGCATTGTTTCGCAATTTGTACACTTATAGAAATATTGACAAGCATCTGTGGGCATAGTTTCGTCTTTCTGAAAACCGCATTCGGGGCAAGTGATCGTAGATTGTAGTGTTAATGTCTTTTCCATTCTTTATTAGTTTTTGTCGCAACATGATATGGCTTTCACTTTATAACCTGTTTTCTTGATAGCTGCTTCTATTGTCTTTACGTCAACTTTTGATTTGTTGAAAGTGACCAAACAGCTTCGTGTTGCATAAGAGCTTTTATAAGCCAATACGCCGTTTACTTTAGACAGTTCATTGTTTACATGCTCTTCGCAAGCCTCGCAGGTCATACCTTGTATAGTAAATTTTATAAGTTGTTTGTTGTCAATGACTGCAAATGCTGTTGCCTCTGCTTTCGGTTTTGGATAAAACATCTTTGCATATAATGGGAAAGTCATCATCAATGCAGCAAAAACAGTTATTATTCCCAAAAACGTTTTGGATTGAAGGAATGAAGGCTTCTTAGGTATTTCGCAATTACAATCCATGTCATTTGTTTTAGCTGGTTTTAGTTTCAAATACCATGCAAAGGCTAATACGGCAACTGATAAACATATCAAATAAGGTCTTGCCGGTTCTATCCATGAAAAGTTTGCAGCAATGCTGCTGCTACCGGCAAGCAATGCAATAACAGGTGTGATACAGCAGAGCGAAGCTGCAATAGCAGTAAGTGCACCTGCAAACGTAAATGAACCTGTTGATTTTATACTTATCATACTGCTTCCAGTTTTTGAGTTTGTATATCAATATGTTTGAAGAACGGCTTTAAAATCTTTAGATTATCCTGCGTTAGTGAATAATAAATTGTTTGTCCTTCTTTCCTGGTTTCAACAATATTCCCATCCTTTAATTTTCTTAAATGTTGAGATACGGCGGGGATACTCATGCCTAAAATATCAGCAAGGTCGCAGGGACATAATTCTTTTTCTTCTTCGAGTAAATAGATAATCTTTAATCTTACCTCATTGCCAGCTAAAGCCAATATATTAGAAAGGCTTGCAAAAGATTTTTGGGCAGTTTTTAATTTTTCTTTACAATTTTTTATTTGCTCATGGTCTGCAAATAGCCTGATACACGTTTCATTGTTACTCATGAAGCGAAGATAGAAGAAAATCATTATTTAAGCAAATACTTAAATAAGGCTAAGAAATACCTTTAAACCTTTATTTTTTGTATCCTCACCGCATTTAATATAGCCAGCAAAGCCACCCCAACGTCAGCAATGACTGCTTCCCATAACGTGGCGACTCCGCCAGCGCCTAAAGCCAGTACAAAGACCTTTACGGTCATTGCCAGAATAATATTTTGCCAAACAATGCTCCTTGTGATTTTACCAATCCTGATGGCAGATACAATTTTATGTGGCTGGTCGTTTTGAATCACCACATCTGCTGTTTCAATAGTGGCATCGCTTCCCAATCCACCCATTGCAATACCAGCATCAGCCAAAGCAACAACGGGAGCATCATTAACACCATCCCCCACAAAAGCTATATGCTTTCCTTCATCTTTCAACCTCTGTACTTTCTCCACTTTACCTTCCGGGAGCAAATCTCCATAAGCTTCATCAATGCCAACTGCCTTTGCTACTTCATTTACTACTGATTGTTTATCGCCTGAAAGCATGACGGTTCTGATGTTAAGACTGTGCATGTCTTTAACAGCCTGTATTGCATCTTCCTTAATTTCATCACCCATAGTGATATACCCTGCATACTGGTTGTTGATGGCTACTACAACAATGGTATCAACTATATTTTCAATCTCCGCCGGATAAGTAATATTGAATTTCTTCAGCAGCTTTACATTTCCTGCCCGCATTTCTTTACCATCAACTTTTCCTTTTAATCCATGACCTGGGATTTCTTCTACCTCTTCGACTTTTAAATTGTTCGTTATATCGCATGCATACTCTGTAACAGCTTTTGCAATAGGATGCGTAGAATTCTTTTCAAGGGCTGCAGTTAATTTCACTAATTCCTTTTTATCTATACTATTGGGTACTACTTTTTGTACTTTAAAAACTCCCTTCGTCATTGTGCCGGTCTTATCCATTACAATCACATTTATCTTTGTCATCACATCCAGGAAATTACCTCCTTTAAACAAAATGCCATTTCTTGATGCCAAACCTATACCACCAAAATACCCAAGGGGGATTGACACAACTAATGCACAAGGGCAACTGATAACAAGAAATACCAGGGCTCTGTAAAACCATGTTTGGAAATTATAATCATTAACAAAGAAGTAAGGGACAAAACACAGAGCAACTGCCAGGAAAAATACAATAGGAGTATAAACTTTTGCGAAGCGGCTGATGAATAGTTGTGTTTGTGATTTCCTTGCTGTAGCATCCTGCACCATTTCCAGAATCTTGCTCAGCTTGCTATCTTTAAACAGGGCATTTACCTTTACTTCTGCAACTGTATTTAGGTTAATCATACCTGCTAAAATGGTTTCGCCCTTATATTTAGTATCGGGTTTGCTTTCGCCTGTCAATGCGGCTGTGTTGAATGAAGCATTTTCAGAAAGTAATTCGCCGTCCAATGCCACTTTCTCCCCGGGCTTCACTTGAATAGTTTCTCCCAATTCAATAATAGAAGGATCTGCAACGACCGGTAAACCATTTCTTATAACTGTCACTTCATCAGGTCTTACATCGAGCAGGGCTTTGATACTTCTCTTTGCATTATTAACAGCGGCATGCTGGAACCATTCGCCGATCTGGTAAAATACCATTACTGCGACACCTTCTTCATATTCACCAACTACAAATGCTCCAATAGTTGCAACACTCATCAAAACAAATTCATTGAAAATGTCGCCCCGTCTTGACTTTCTGAAAGCCAGGTCTAAAACTTTTCGGCCAGCCAATAAATATGCAATCAGGTTTATGATCAAATTTGGAATTTTAGGCAAGTCAATTTTAAAGCCGTATTCCAATACAAGTAAAACGATTAGTATGAATAAAGCCAAAAGTAAATCCCAATGAGTTTTCCATCCTTGTTCATCTTTGTCCTCTTTTCCGTGATCATGACCATCGCCGGATGAATGCAATGGAACAACTTTTGTTGTATTAGTCTTCTCGTCTGTATCGCAACATCTGTCTTGTGCTGCATTTTTTATGTCATCGTGATTGTGTGCCATATAGAATCAATTAATAAAAAATGAAATAATTCCTGTAATAATTAATACAAGGCCGGTAATAATTCCGGCATTATGTTCCCATTTGTGCCAGTTTAATTTTAGTAAGCCCTGGTAAGCTATCCTTATCCAGATCAGCATTCCTGCAATAGTTATGATTGAATATAAGCCAGCAATCGTAACAAGGAAATACCAGCCTTTACTACCTGCAAGCAAAAAATAGGCTTCAATCTCCATGCAGGGAGACAAAAACATAACAATGACCAATGCGGTGACAACAGCACCTTTGCTCTTCCTTTCAATTTGCATTTTCTCCAAATGAAAATGATGATGAGTGTAATGTTGTCTGACAAAATAAAGTCCAATCAATATCAAAATAGAAGGGCCGATTATTTTAGTAAAGTCCTCGATATGTGTGGTAAGTTCGCTGCCTATCATAGCAAGCAACACGCCAATAACTATTGTACTGATTACATGCGCCATACCTGCAATGAGAGTAATACGTGTAGTCTCTGCCAGGCTCCAGCCTTCTTTTCTGCCAATAGCCAATACCGGCAACCAATGGTTGGGAATCACTGCATGAAGCAGGCTGATCAATAAACTTCCAACAAAAATTGAGTACATGCTGTTTTATATCAGGCCAATGTTCTGATTAAAGGCGATTTTTTATACAATTGATTGAACTTATCAATACCAAGTGTCTTTATCATTTTTTTCTTTTCCAATAATAGTACCTTGCTTTCTAAACTTTCGCTGAAGTAATAAACAGGTTTCGGACTATACGTTTTATAAATTATCACAAGGGCGATGCTCTCAACAATCTCGTAAGTGTTCCCCTGAGAAAACCGAAGTAACTTTTTTTGTGCATTCTGGAAACCCCATAAGCCCTTTTTCCTGATTTTTGTTTTGCTTTCATCATTCTTAATCAGCAGCAGAAATCTTCCGTGATTGCCCCAGGGTGTTCGTATTTTCTTTATTCCCTGCTCAGGTACTACATAGTTATATACATCTGCTGCATTATAAAATATTTTGTTTTGCGAATCAGCATAATTCCACGATAGAATCAGGCTTAATATTATAATGTATCGCATGAGTGTTTTATTTAAGATTTTTGCCAGTGCTTAATGTTCATGTTCTCCTGAATTGGTCATTTTTGCCAATACAAAGTATGCGCCCTTCACTACAATCTTTGCGTCTTTCGGAATCTCTTTCAGCAGAGTAATCTCCGTATATCCTACATCAGTTGTGCCTTTGGCAACAGGTATTCTTTCAAAGGTTATTCCTTTTTCATCATTGTGTCCTGCTTCTGTTTTTACATCATGTTTTACACTATCCTTTGTATGTTCTTCTTCTCCATTCTGCTCAGATACAATAAAAATATAATCCTGGCCTGCCACATTTACTATGGCCTCAGTTGGAACTGCCGGTAAGGTTTGATTTTCCAAACTAATTACTGCTGTTATATTCATGCCATCAATCAAGCCCGTTTTATCACCCTGCACTTTTGCATGAACGGTTACTGCTTTGCTTTCACCTTCAAAGGAGGAGCCTAATGAATAAATCTGTGCATCATATTCTTTGCCGGGGTTGTTGGTTAGTGTAAAGTGTATGAGTTGATTATTTTTCAATTTGGGCAAATCTTTTTCATAAACAAACAAATCAAGATGCAACTGGCTGTTGTCAACAATTTCGGCAACAGGTGTGCTTACATCCACGTAGCTTCCCATTTTTACTATTACATTACTTACTACGCCACTGATAGGGCTTGAAATTGACAAAACAGAAATCAATTTACCATTAGAAAGTCTTTCGGGATTAATGCCCATTAATTTGATCTGCTGCTCCAATGTTGATTTTAGCGTTCTTAATGTTCCTAATTCTGTTTCCGCAGCCTGAAGATTTTTTAAAGCTCCTGCATTGCCTGCATTCAAATCTCTCTGTCTTTTTACTTCCAATTCCGCCAACACGATTTTTGAATTCACACTGAGGTATTCGCTTTGAGCCTGGATAAAATCAGGGTTTGCAATTGTGGCAATTGTCTGTCCTTTTCTCACATAATTACCCGGTTGGATTAGCAAAGATTTTATCACACCACTGTACAAGGAATTTACACTTGCTTTGTTTTGATTAGGTACTTGTAAAACCCCGTTTGTTTTAAGAGAGGCTGTCAATTGTTTTTCTTCTATAACGCCCAATTCAATGCCAATGCTTTTTATCTGTTCATCCGTAAGTATGGCCGTGTTGGTATTTCCATGTTCATCTGCATGGCCTTCTGCTGTTGTTGCCGTTTCAGCAGTACCCTTACTGCTGCAAGAAACAATGATTGCAAGACCTGCGAAAAGGATTGTTAATATAAAACACTTCTTCATCTGTATTTATTTTATTGATTGATGTAATAGTAATATTGAATGACTGACTGGTTATAAGCATTCAAATTTTCAAGATAATTTTTTTTTATCTCAATTGCCTGTGCCAGGTATTGTGATAATTCTGCAAAACTGATTTCTCCGGCACGGTATGCAAGTGTGGCAGCTTTTATAATTTCTTCTGCCTGTCTTAACCCGGTTGATTCATAAAAGAATAACAGGCTGCGACTCTTTTCCACTTCCTGCTGCATCTGTAATTGCCTTGTACTTAAAACCTGTTTGCCATAATCAAATTGCCTTTGCTGAACGACCATATCGGCTTGCGCAACTTTTATTCTATTCTTAAAAGCACCTGCGCCAAATAATGGAAAAGCTGCTGTTACCGAAAACCCGGTAAAGGGGTCATTAGCACCCCACAAACGCTGACTGAAGAAACGTCCTGAGAACTCAGGCTTGTTTTGATTCTTCACAACTCCAATACCTGCGGCAGCTATATTGATATTTTGCGATTGTAATGCCAGCAAAGGATGAAGACTGTCAGATATAGTGCCGGGCATCGACAGTCTCTCTAATGGTGTTATTAACGGCAGCAAGGATTCATTTGTATTGAGGTATTGCGATAATAATTGCTGCTGAATCTGAATTTCTTTACTAATCTGCTGTATCAAAGCCTTTAGTTCCATCATCCTTACATTAGCAGCAATACTATCTAAACCCGGACTGTCACCTGTTCTTACTTTCAGAATAGCAGCGTCATTCAATGATTTGTAAATGCTGTCCAACCTGTGATAGAGTTGTTGTTTATCCTGCAAATACCAAAGCTGGTAGTAGACAGCTTTTACATCTCGTTTTACTTCAACATCAATAGCGGCCGTATTTACCTCGTAGTATTTCAACTGCTCATTGTAAAGATTCTTTTGTGCTTTATTCAGGCCCGGCCATGCAATGCTTTGTGATACCCCGATTTTTAATATCCCGGTGTTATCACTTGGCCGCATATCTTCATTTTCGGCAAATACACCCGTTTTTGAAAAGGCAGTTGCTGTTTTAATCTGTGCTTTCCCTCTATTGATTTGCTGGTTATTTATTTCATACAGCAAATTATTTTTTGCCAGTGCAATCGCTTCATTAATACTTACTCTTTTTACGTTGGGTTGCTGGGCATCTACATTATTTGAAATTGTCAGGGTCAGCATACCTGCAATGAATAGGGTTACAGGTTTCACTTTTGTTTTCCGTTTTGCTGAAAAAATAATATAAAGCAAAGGCAATACCACCAGTGTCAGGAATGTTGCAGTAATTAATCCGCCTATTACTACTGTGGCCAAGGGCTTTTGTACTTCTGCGCCCGCACCAGTTGATAATGCCATCGGAATAAAACCCAAAGCTGCTACCGAAGCAGTCATTAATACCGGACGTAAGCGGATTTTTGTTCCTTCAAACACCCGTTGAATGATGTCCTTCATTCCGTCTTTTTCTAACTGATTAAATGTGCTGATTAAAACAATACCATTTAGTACCGCCACACCAAACAATGCAATGAATCCTACGCCTGCTGAAATACTGAAAGGCATTCCTCTTAACAGTAAAGCAAACACCCCGCCAATAGCACTCATAGGAATGGCGGTATAAATCAGTAATGCTTCTTTTGCTGACCCGAATGTGAAATAGAGTAACAAAAAAATCAAAGCCAGCGCAACCGGCACAGCAATTTTTAATCTCGCTGATGCTTCCTGCAAGTTTTCAAATGTGCCTCCATACGTATAATAATAGCCCACCGGAAGAATTTCCTCAGCTATCAGTTTCTCCTGTATCTCTTTGACCACACTGGCAACATCACGGCCTTTTACATTAAAGCCAACTACAATTCTTCGTTTTCCTTCTTCACGGCTTATCTGTGCAGGGCCTTCCTTAAACGATACAGAAGCTACCTGTGATAATGGAATTTGTGAACCATCAGGGGTTGCTACAAATAAATTGCTTACATCATCAATGGAAGTACGGCTTGCGCTGTCCAGCCTCACCACCAAATCAAATTTTCTTTCATTCTCAAAAACCACTCCCGCTGCTTCACCTGCAAAAGCCGTACTGACAGTATGATTGATGTCTTCAATATTCAAACCATATCCAGCTATCTTTGCCCGGTCATATTGAATAGTGATTTGTGGCAAACCTGTAGTTCTTTCTACCTGCGGGTCTGTTGCTCCTCTTACGGATTGTACCACTTGTGCAACTTTAGGTGCCAAAGCCGCTAACGTATCAATGTTCTCTCCGAATATCTTTATAGCAACATCCTGTCTTACACCTGTCATCAATTCATTGAATCGCATTTGAATAGGTTGTGATGCCTCAAAGAAAACGCCGGGTATTACTTCTAATTTTTCAATCATCAATGCTGCCAGTTCATTATAATCTTTTGTTGTTGTCCATTCGCTTTTTGGTTTTAGCATAATGATAAGGTCTGATGCTTCGGGTGGCATTGGATCGGTTGGAACTTCGGCGCTACCGGTTTTACCTACTACCATTTTTACTTCAGGAAATGATTTGATGATGCGGCTGGCCTGCATAGATGTTTCCACGCTTTGTGTTAAGGATGTTCCCTGTGGTAAGATGCAGTGAAATGCATAATCTCCTTCCTGTAACTGCGGAATAAATTCACCTCCCATCCTGCTGAAGATGACTATAGCAACAGCCAATAAAGCAACTGCGCCGCCTACAACCGCATATTTCATTTTGATTGCCCAACGGATAAGCGGTGTATATAATCTCTGAAAGAACTCCATCAGTTTATCAGAAATATTCTTCTTGTGGCTTGTTTTCTTTGAAAGAAATAATGCCGACATCATGGGAATATAAGTAAGTGAAAGTATCAATGCCCCTAAAATGGCAAAGCCTACTGTTTCTGCCATTGGCCGGAACATTTTTCCCTCAATCCCCTGTAACGAAAGTATTGGCAAGTAAACAATGAGTATAATGATTTGTCCGAAAGCTGCCGAACTCATCATTTTTTTTGCGCTGCTTTCTACTGCATCGTCCATTTGCTGCTGCGTCAGTTTCCCTGCTATTTTTTTCACAACCAAAAAATGCAATGTTGCTTCTACAATAATAACTGCACCGTCCACAATCAATCCAAAATCAATTGCACCCAAACTCATCAGGTTAGCACTGACATTAAATACCCGCATCATCCCTAATGCAAATAACATGGATAGAGGAATAGCAGAAGCCACTATCAAACCAGCACGGATATTACCGAGAAAGAGAATCAATATAAATATTACAATCAATGCGCCTTCCACCAGGTTTGTCTTTACTGTGCCAACAGCCCGGTTTACCAAACTTGTTCGGTCAACGTATGCCTCAATCACCACATCATCTGGTATTGCTTTTTTGATGATTTCCATTTTGGCTTTTACCCGTTCTACAACAGCGGCGCTATTTGAGCCTTTCAGCATCATTACAATACCGCCCACTACTTCCTTTTCTCCATTGTAGGTAACTGAACCATACCGGACCGCATTCCCTAACTGCACTTCGGCAACATCCTTAACCAAAACAGGAATGTTGTTGACCTTTTTTACAACCGTATTCTTAATATCTTCCATTGAACCAATTAGTCCAATCCCCCGAATAAAGTAGGCATTTGGTTTTTTATCAATATATGCCCCACCTGTATTTTCATTATTCTTTCCCAATGCAGAAAATATTTCAGCTATAGTTACATTCATTGCTTTAAGTCGATAGGGGTTGACCGCTACTTCATACTGCTTTAGCAAACCGCCAAAGCTGTTTACTTCGGCTACACCTGGAGTTCCGTATAGTTGCCGAGCAACGATCCAGTCCTGCATGGTACGTAAGTCCATTGCGGAATACTTATCCTCTGACCCTTTTCTGGGGTGAATGATGTATTGGTATATTTCTCCCAGGCCCGTACTTACCGGGGCCAGTTCCGGCGTGCCTAAGCCTTTAGGGATTTTCTCCTCCGCCTCTTTTAGCTTTTCATTTATCAATTGACGGGCAAAATAGATGTCAATGTCATCATGAAATACTACGGTGATAACCGATAACCCAAACCTTGATATGGATCGCATTTCTTCCAGATCGGGAAGGTTGGCCAGGCTTTGCTCTATCGGATAAGTAACCAGTTGTTCCGTCTCTTGTGCGGCCAATGTCGGGGTAATTGTGATAATTTGTACCTGATTGTTAGTAATATCCGGTACAGCATCCACAGGTAGTTTGCCTGCGCTCCACACTCCCCAAATAATGAGTGCCAGTGTCATCAACCCGATGATGAGCTTATGTCTTATACTGAAATGAATAATTTTATTAAGCATGTCTTTATTTGTGATTTGAAATAAGGTGATAATATTTCATCATATACGCAGCTATTGCTATTACCATAATAGCACCAAGCACTATCAGTGTAACAATTTTAGTTGCCCGCATCCACATGGGTTTTACAGGGTCTTTGATCTTGCTGTAAACAGGTTTGCTGCGGGTTATAGACTTTCCTTTCTTAGTCATAACCTCTTGGAAACCGAAATGAAAAAATGTAATAGTCAGTGCATGATTGCTGCACTGAGAGGAAAGAGAGTTAGGCAGCTATCTTGGGAGGCTGCCAGATGGAATAGGAGACTTCTGTATTTAAGTTCTCGTTATGAATGGGGTACTTTATAGATTGGAAATCCTCTTTTACGATCTGTGCTTTACTAATAGGGTTATAAAATGCAGAAGCCGCACAGCATGAACAGGTACAAAATGGCGTACAGGCTTCTTTGGAATGGTTATGTTCCTGGTGATTGTTCGACGCATAAACTTCTACCGGAGTTGCTATATTACATTCCTTACTGTCATTACAGGGAATGCAGGACAGTACGAGCAGGTATAAGCTTAAAAACAGGAATAATAACTTCATCATTACAAAAATAGCGGTATAACTGGTAATTCCTTTTAAAACGGGCTATAAAAATGTCATCATAGTTGCAAAAACGTGTAAATCAGACTGTTTTTGCTGATTTCGAAAACCTTACTCCGTGCTAGTGAATGGCTTATTTAACCCTTAAGAGGCTTGCATTGATTGCCACTACAACTGTACTCACACTCATCAGGACTGCACCTGCTGCCGGGCTTAACAAAATTCCCAATTTATACAGCACACCTGCCGCTAATGGTAATGCCACTATATTATAGCCTGTGGCCCAGATCAAATTCTGAATCATCTTTCTGTAAGTAGCTTTACCAAACTGAATTAATGAAACAACATCCCTGGGGTTGCTGTTTACTAAAATAATTCCCGCTGTTTCGGCAGCGATATCAGAACCCGAACCCACTGCAATACCGACATCGGCCTGAGCTAACGCCGGGGCATCATTGACGCCGTCTCCTGTCATAGCAACAAATTCTCCTTTATCCTGCAATTCTTTTATCTTATCCAATTTTTGATGCGGTAACACTTCAGCAAAAAAGCTGTCCATCCCTAACTTACCGGCTACAGTCTCTGCTACTTTTCTGTTATCCCCGGTTAGCAACACTGATTTTATATTTATCTGATGCAAAGTTTGAATAGCTTCTGCAGATTCAGGCCTGATTTGATCTGACAATGAAATATAACCTGCCAGTTTACTGTTTATTAAAACAAACACGACTGTTTCAGTTGCATCAGCCTGAAAATTATCGGGTATTGCAATGCGCTTATCTGAAAGATAGCCAGGGCTTACAACTTTAATATCTTTCCCTTCAAAAGTAGCTTCTATTCCTTTTCCGGTTATGGCATTAAAATTTTCAGCTGCTGTAATCTGAATGGATAAGTCATTTGCTTTTTGAATGATACCTGAGGCTATTGGATGCTCTGAGTTTTGTTCCAATGCAGCAGTGTATCTCAACAACTCCTTTTCAGATAACTCTTCGGAGGTGGTAATGATTTTTGATACTTCAAATTTTCCGATAGTAAGTGTTCCTGTTTTATCAAAAACTAAGGTGGTTATTTTTCTCGCATTTTCAAAGGCAGTCCTGTTCTTTATGAGCAGGCCATGTTTTGCTGACAAAGCTGTTGATTTGGCCACCACCAGGGGAACAGCCAACCCCAAAGCATGGGGACAGCAAATGACTATAACAGTTACCATTCTCTCAATGGAAAAAGCTAAATCTTTACCCGACAAATACCATACAAGAAAAGTGGTGATACCTGCAGCGATAGCAATCAACGTTAGCCAACGGGCTGCTCTGTCAGCTATCAATTGTGTTTTGGATTTAGATTTTTGTGCATCCTGCACCAGTTTTATTACTTGTGACAGGTAAGAATCCTTTGTGCCATGTGATACGGCTACTTTAATGGCTCCATTCCCATTGATAGACCCGGCAATAACACTATCTCCTTCGCCTTTTTCAACCGGCTTTGATTCACCGGTGAGCATACTTTCATTCAGATAACTGTTCCCTTCCGTAATGATACCGTCCGCTGCAATTTTTTCTCCCGGTTTTATTAAAATGATGTCCCCTCCTTTAAGTGTTTCAGTTTTGACATCCAGTATGTGCTCACCATGTACAAGATGGGCATCATCGGGCATCAATTGAACCAGCAACTCCAATTCTCTTGATGCACCTGCCACCGATTTCATTTCAATCCAGTGCCCTAACAGCATGATCAGAATAAGTGTAGCCAGTTCCCAGAAAAAATCCATTCCTTTCAACCCAAAAACGGTTGCTACACTGTAGATATAGGCAACTGAAATGGCAAAGCCCACCAGTGTCATCATTCCCGGATTCTTTGCTCTCAACTCTCCAACCAATCCTTTCAAAAAAGGCCATCCACCATAAAAGAAAACAATAGATGACAAAAAGAAAAGTACATATTTGGAACCAAGGAAACTGAAATGAATACCTAACCAGTGCTGTATCATTTCTGATAACAGCATGATGGGGATAGTAAGCGCCAAAACAACATAAAACCTTTTCTTGAAATCGGCAATTCCTGACGAATGCGACCCATGACCACTATGCGATATTGTTTTTGAAAGTGGCACCAACGTCATGCCACATAAAGGACATTTGCCTGGTTCATCCTGTACAATCTGCGGATGCATGGGGCAGGTATATTTCTGAAAACCTTTTACTTCATTAATGTTTATTACCGGATTAGTTTGTTGCTCTTGTTTTATATGTTTATCAACTTTAGTATGCTTATGATAATTTGAATGACCTTCATTTTGTATACTGGTTAGCAGAACTAAATTCATTCCGCATATGGGGCAGTCACCTGGTTTATCCTGAACTATTTCTGGGTGCATGGGGCAGGTGTATCGTTGTTGATATTCCATATTCTGCTATTTATATAAACTATATTCCTGATGAACTATGACTTATCATAATCTTCCATCCTCCTTTTATTTTCTTTAAAACGGTTGTACTAACACCTTTGCTCCTGAGTTCAGTATTGTCTTTCGCAATAACAATACTATAATTATAGGTTTCAGTAGTAAATGCATAATTGCCAACCAACATAACTTCCACTTTATAATCATTGAATTTGAAAGATTTAAACTTCTTTAATTCAGGTATCAAATAGTCCTTCATATAATGCTCATAATTCCCCTTACTTTCACCTGATTCATAAATTTTCGAGTCTTTGCTGAAAAAGGCTTCTGTGCTGGTCATATCCAGTTTTTCTATAGCACTATTATATTGCTTTAATACCAATTTGACAGCTTGGTTATCTTTACTTTTTGGCGAAACCGGAATTGTATCCGTATTCCGTATATATTTTTTGATTTCAGCCAAATCTGTACCAGCTTCTTTGCTTTGTGAAAATGATTGAAACCAAGCACATGAAGCAAATACACAAAATAATACTATTCTTCTCATGATACTTAATTTACATTTTTTAATTCAAATTCGATTTTTAGCAGCTCCCATGCCACAGAAATCTTTGCACTTTTGTCTGTTGTAATTTCTACAAAATATTGCAACCGTTCTTTGTGAGTATTTTTCTTTGGCTTTACTTTGATTCTTACGACATCTTCCTTCTCGTCATATTCGGTTGCTAAATGTTGTTTCCAATGCCTGTTAATAATAACAATCCATTCATCTTTACCGGGGATAGTAAAAATGGCATATTTGCCTGCTGGTATTTCTGTTCCGTTTACCACAAATGTTTTGGGTATTTCCAGTGTTGTTGCATCATGGGCACCGGTAACCCATACTTCATCAAAGGGAACCAGGCCACCCCAAATAATTCTTTTACGAACACCGGGTGAATGATAATTGATTTTAATGCTGTCACCATTAATGAGGGCATAAGCCATTGACTTAATGCTTTTCTTGGTTGTATCCTTTATTAGATTTGGATTATAACAAACTTCTCCTGCCTTCTGGGCAGCACCTGTGGTATAAATCAGAAAAAAGACAACAGTTACAATAACAGTTACAAAAGACTTTTTCATATTTTAGTATTGTTTTATTGCTTTGAATAGTTGAACCTCGCCAAATATTGTTTTAAACTTTTGCTCTATTCCGGAATAATTAAATCCGGCATCACTTATCATTGAAGGCATCAAACCCCTCGCATTGGCTTCAGTCGGCTTAAATCCATCTAAGCCACGGATTAGAGTAAATAACATCCGTTGAAACCATGATGCTGAACGGCCAAAATCTGCAATTATAATCTGCCCACCGGTTTTGGATACTCTGTATAACTCTGCAAGCACTTTTTGCTTGACTGTAGTATCTAAATGATGAAATACCAGACAGGAAATAATACGATCAAAGCTGGAATCAGCAAAAGGGAGATGTTCTCCATCATACGCTATAAACTTTATTTCCATTCCTTTCTCCCCGATTTTTTCAGAAGCCTTTTTAAGTATCGTCTTATCAATATCAATACCGGTTATATTGATTGAAGGTCTATGCGCCTTTGCCATTATAGTAAGTGTGCCTGTTCCGCAACCAAAATCAAGCACTGCAGCATAATCAGTGAGAAATGATGTGTTTATCAAAGTTTGCTTAATCCTTCTTTCCGGCATGGTGACGCCGACAAAAAAATCATATAGCGGTGTAAGCCATCTAAACCGTAATGCTGATACATATTTTGCTTCGGCCATAATGTAGTAATTGATTAGTGATTGTGTCCCGCCATTGGGTCTGCTCCCTTTTTAAATACATATTCGCTGTGCAGAAGGTATGCACCTGTTAATACAACTATATCTCCTTCTTTTAAACCTGATTTAATCTCAATTCTATCACCGCTTTCCAGACCTGGCTGAACCATTATACTTTTAAATGTGTTTTTTTCCGTCTGTAACCAAATAGTTGCCCCTTTGCCATCCCGGATGACTGCGTCAACCGGCAGGGTTATTGATTTTCGCTGCGGACTTTTCAATAATACATAAGCAGGCATACCGGGTTTTAACTGATTGCCCGGATTGGGGATGGAAACCCGGATAAGATTGATTCGTGTGTCAGGATTGATTTCCGGGTTTACAAATTCAATCCTTCCTTTGATTTCTTTATTGTCAAAATCAGGCAACTGAACGATAGCCATGCTGTTGGTATTTATTTCTGCCATTTGCGATGTATAAACCTGTGCCTCTGCCCACAAGGTGGAAAGGTCGGCCAGTTTTACAATTGTACCGCCTTCCATTACATAATCACCTTCCCGAATATCGAGTTGTGTAACATAGCCGCCTGCTGTACTGTAAAATGTAGTGGTTGGTGATGCTTTTCCTGTTTGTGTCAGTTCTGCTATCTGTGGTTCACTTAAACCCCAAAGCAGCAGTTTGTTTCTGGCACTCTGAATCAACTGGTCAAAGTCAATCACCGTTTCAGCAGAAAATGCCCTTTTCTTATCCAATGCTAAAAGATACTCCTGCTTTGCATTGTTTAAATCCTCGCTGTAAATCTCATACAGGGGTGAACCTTTTTTAACGTAATCACCCATATTTTTATAAAACAATCTTTCAACCCTGCCCATTACTCTTGAACTGACCGAGGTTGTTTTCATCTGGTCAAAATTCAATGTGGCTGTTAAAATCAACTGGTCGCCAATTGTTCCATTCCTAATAGTATCTGTCGTTATGTTCCCTAACTGAATTTGCTGTTCGCTTAATTGCAATTCATCCTTATTCTCCCCGTTCTTTTTCTTTACCGGAGTTAAATCCATTTTGCAAATGGGACATTTGCCAGGTTTGTATTCCACCACCTGCGGATCCATAGAACAGGTATAATAAGTGTCGGGGTCTGCTGCTATTTTATTTTTATTCTTGCAGGATGCCAGAACAAATAATAGAAATGTGATAATAGTGATATACCGCATAATCAGTTTTTAACTTTGATAAAACTTTCGCTATCCATAAGAAATTGTGCATTTAACGCCACAGAATCCTTCGCTGTTAATCCGCTAAGCACCTGTATATGCTTTTCATGAATGATGCCGGTACTGATCTTCTTCGCTCTAAAGCCTCCGTCTGATTTTTGAAACACTACTTTATCTATACCTAACGAAAGCACAGCATCTTTTGGTAACCAATAAGCTTCTTTGGTATTTCCGAAAACGGTTGCTTTCACCTGGCTGCCAACAGGGATTTTTAAAACACTGTTATTGAAATATACTCTGGCTGTCAGTGTTTTACTTTCTTTACGGTAAAAGGGTTCTATGAAATCAATACTTGCCCGGAAATCATTCCCCGGTGCAGTTTCCGGTACAATCCGTACCGTGTTCCCTGTTTTTACCATCGATTGATTTTCGCCATATATATTTAATATAGCCCAGGCCCTGTCCGGATTGAAAACTGTAAAAACAGACTGCCCCTTCTGCACATACATTCCTTCCTTCAAAGTCAGTTCTTCAGTAATCAGAGAAATATCTCTCATATTACCAGGTTCTTTATTCATGCCGCCATCGTTGGCTGCTTCATGTATATGTCCACTGTAATTACTGTACACAGCAATTGTTAATGATGGCTGACCGGCTTTTATTACCTGCCCCAACTGTTCATTACTCATACCTAATAACAATAGTTTTTCCTTTGCAGCCTGAATAAATGTGATGTTTTCTGCATCATTCTTTAACAGGAACAAAAGGTTCTGCTGTGCAGTAAGTAATTCAGGGCTGTATATATCCAATATCTTTTGGCCTTTGGCAATTTTCTGATAACGATAGCGGACATATAACTTCTCAATTCTGCCTGACACTCTTGCTGAGATACTTCCCACCTGCCTTGTGTCATAAGCAATATTGCCCAGGGCTTCAATCTCAATCTGTTCTCCCCGTTGCTCAATGGTGGTAACAGGAATGGATGACACTACAAATTCGTTGGTTGGTCTTAGCAATGATCCCATTTCAATATCTCCCGGATTATTGTTGGCAGATTCCTTCTTCACCAAGTCCATTCCGCAGATTGGGCAAGCACCGGGTTTGTCTCTTATTACTTCGGGGTGCATGGAGCAGGTGTATTCTGCTTTCTCCTTTTCCTGATTATGATCCTCCATTTTCACCAAGTCCATTCCGCACTTTGGACATGTGCCGGGTTTATCACTGAAGATTGAATCTTCCGGCATGGGGCAGGTGTACATTTCTTTAGCCCCGTCTGACCGATGGCCTTTATGGGAATCCTTATCACTGTTACAGGCTACAAGTGCAACAATTAAAGCAAGGAGGCTGAATAAAAGTAATTTCTTCATTTTATGTCCGGTTAACTCAATTGATATTGTAACATCATGCCATCGTCTTCGTGTTCCAGGTTATGACAATGGAATACAAACTTTCCGGTATTGCTTTCAAATGGAACAAGTACTCTTACTGTTTCACCCGGCATTACCAGTACCGTATCCTTCCATCCGCTTTCTGAAGCTATCCTGGTTCCCCTGCCACCCGTTCGGTCAAGCACCTGGAAAAATACCCCATGTAGGTGCATAGGGTGTGGTTCATCTCCTTTGCTGTTGTCAAAAACCCAAATTTCATTAGTATTGGCAGCAACATTCTCGTCAATACGGTTGCTGTCAAATAATTTGCCGTTGATACGGTGCCGCATCTGCATGCCGTCATTCATGGGATATCCATGATGCTCCATTGCATTTGAAATATCAAATGTTCTTGTCTTTACTGCTGATGAAACCTGGATATTACTAATTACACTCAGGTTAGCAGGAACTGTAAATGGATCGGTAACTGTGGATGTTACTTTAAACTTCATTATTCTGAAAGATTGCTTACCCTGTGCAGCGCCACCCTGTACAAATTCTTTACTCATTAAAAATAGTTCAGTACCGACTGTTACTCCGCTAAAGTTGACCAATACGTCCAATCTTTCACCAGGCGCAATCAAAATTTCTTTTATAGTAACCGGATTTTTCAATAGGCCTCCATCATTACCGATTACTATTATGTCGGCATTATTGCTGAGAGCAAGGTTGTACACCCTTGCATTAGAACCATTCAATAAGCGAAGGCGGTAATACCGGGTGGATACATCTGTATAAGGTGAGTAAATGCCATTGACTACAATTGAGTCACCCATATAGCCAGCCATTACTTCTTCCATAGAAGGATTATAAGTTATTCCGCTATTAGTGATGCGTTTATCCTGTATCACCAATGGGATTTCGTATTGACCAGATGGGAGGTTCAGCGCAGATTCCTCTGCGTCATTAATAATGAATAAACCAGCTAATCCCTGGAATACCTGCTTACCGGTTTTTTCATGAGGATGCGGATGATACCAGCTTAAACCAGCTCGTTGATTTACCGTGAACTGATATCGGAAATTGCTGCCTGCATCGGCCAACTGGTCAGGATGGCCATCCATCAACGCCGGAATTTTTAAGCCATGCCAATGTATATTGGTATGTTCCGATAAATTATTCTGTAAAAGAATATTCACTGCATCCCCTTTATTTACTTTGAAAGTAGGGCCGAGCAGGCTGTTAGGTTGGTAACCTAATACTGGTATAGTCGTACCCTTTAAATTGGCAGTTGTGGCCTGGGCCGTAAGCGTTTGATTCAATCCAGCCTGAGCGGGAAATGAAAGGAGTGTTGAAAAATCACCTTCGGTTACCATTACAGGTTCCGTCATTAAACCCATATGATGTTCCTTTTTACAGCCACTGCAACTGACCAGAAATCCGGCTAATGAACCACCTGTTACTACCGTACCGGCACTAAGGCCTGATATTTTCAAAAAGTTTCTTCTTTGCATACAGCGGTGTTTTAATTTTTTTCAATAATTCTTTCAATCGTTACCTGGAGTTTCAATGCCTGGTTGAGCAGATCCACATATTCCAGTTGTTTCATATTCAACGTTTCCCATGCATCATAAAGCATAAATAACTCTTCTGTGTTCTGCTCATAACCCAGTTGCATGGTCTTGTAATTATTCCGCAGAGCAGGAATAATATTTTCTTCGTACAGTTTTATTTGCTTTTTCTTTAAATCAAGTTCATTTCTCATGCCATAGGCCATGCCGCTGTATTCATTCACCATCATTTCCTTTTGTGATTGTATGGCATAGGTTTTCCATTTCAGGCTTTCAATATTAGCCTTGTTCATTTTAGATGACCATTTTGCCATCGGAATCCGCACCATGCCCATGATGGTGTACTGCATAGGCTGACCGCCAAAGCCAATCATATTATCGTAGCGTATACCAAACTGGGGCTTGAGTGCAGCTTTTTCTGTTTCCTGTTTCAGCAATGTGAGGTTGATTTCCTTGTTTAGAGATTTCAGGTCACTCCGGTTAGTGTAGAATAATGTGCTGTCAAAAACAAGCGCTGAATAATCGCTTAATAAATAGGTGGTATCAATATCAAATTCTATCATGGCATTTCTGCCCATCAATGAATTAAGGCGGATGCGTTTTTCCCTGATGTCGGCTTCAAACATAAGTTGCATATTCTTTACATCACCCAATGCTGCTTTTGCTTTGTAATAGGCGCTTATTTTTTCCAACCCGTTTCTATATCGTATCTCCGCATTTTTAATCATGAATTCCAGAATCCTTTCGTTTTCACTCAGTATCACGAGTTTCTTTTTCAGGATAATCCATTCGTAAAAAAACTGCTTTGCATCATTGATCAATTCATTGAGTGTGGCATTCTTTCTTTCCTTTTCCACGGATGACATAGCTTTCATATACCTTTCATCTGCGTCCAGCTTTTTTCGGTTGGGGAACATCTGTTCGCCGGATACCATCACAGAACCCATACCCGGTATATCGCCTTCCCGATGCCAAAGCCGCACATCATAGGGTGTCATAAACTGGCCGATGCCTACCTGCGGCGGCATCCAGCTTCTTGCACCCTTAGCCGCTTCATCCATGGAACGTATTTCATTATCATACATTTTAACCACAGGATGCGATGATTTGATGCTGTCAATAACAGCATCCAGTTTTAAGATTTGCGAATGGCTGCTGCTAGCAACCACAGATGCAAACAATGCCAGGATTAGTTTATTCTTTAACATCAATTAATTCAATTTTACCTTTACGTTTTAATTCTCTTTCCTTAATCATTTCAAATATGACAGGGGTAATCAGTAGTACATAAATGGTAGATGAAAGTGTACCGCCAATTAAGGGGATGGTGATGGGACGCATTATATCGCTGCCCACACCCGTAGCCCAGAGAATGGGTATCAAACCAAATAGCCCAACTGATACGGTCATTAGTTTTGGCCTTAATCTCTTTGCTGAACCTTCTATTACAAATTCACGAATGATAGCTGGTGTTAAAGTTGCTTTGGAGTTGCCGTGTTTTGCCACCATATTATTCATGGCCTCATTCAGGTAGATTGTCATGAGCATAGCAGTTTCAATAGCCATCCCGAACAAGGCGATAAAACCTACTGCCACCGCAACGGATAAATTAATGCCATAAAAATAAACCATGAAAACCCCACCGATCAATGCAAACGGAACTGTTATCATCGTAATAGCAGCTTCTTTAAAAGAATGATAAGTGAAATACAATACCATGAAAATGATGATTATCACTATGGGCAAAATCATTTTCAATGTACGATTAGCCCTTATCTGGTTTTCCCACTGGCCGCTCCATTCCAGGAAATATCCTTTAGGAAGTTTAGTTATCATCTGGTTTAATCTTTCCTGTGCCTCTTTTACGGTGCTTCCCAAATCTCTTTCTCTTACATTGAAAAGAACGGTGCCCCTGAGCATGGCATTTTCTGAATTAATCATTGGCGGTCCATCGCTGAGTTTTATTTCTGCGACGGCCTCTAAGGGAATCGGACCGAAATTCATCGTCTGAACCTGTAACCTCTTTAATGATTCCAGGTTATTACGGAAATCCTGACCGTACCGAGCATTTACTGAAAAGCGCTGGCGGCCTTCAATCGTCGTAGTAAGCTTCATCCCTCCCAATGCACTTTCAATGACCGTATTAACATCATCCACACTCAGTCCATACCGGCCAATTTCCTCCCGTTTCACTGCAATGTCAACATACTTACCGCCGGTGATGGGTTCCACATACAAATCTTTTATGCCTTCAATACCTTCCAATTGCTTTTTGATAGTTTGGGCAAAGGCATAAATACTGTCTAAGTTTTGTCCATACACTTTCAACCCAACATCGGTCCGAATACCTGTTGAAAGCATATTAATACGGTTAATAATAGGTTGTGTCCATCCATTGGTAACACCCGGTATCTGCATTTTGGAATTTAGCTCATTGATGATACCATCTTTCGTCATTCCCTTTCTCCATTCGCTTTTTGGCTTCAGCAGAATAATGGTTTCTATCATACTGATAGGTGAATTATCCGTTGCCGTATTTGCCCGGCCTGCCTTGCCCAGTACATGTGAAACTTCAGGAACAGTGCTGATGATTTTATCCTGCACCTGCAGCAGTCGTTTAGCTTCTGAATTGGAAACATCGGGTAATGTAACAGGCATAAAGAGCAAGGAACCTTCATCCAGCGGCGGCATAAATTCAGAGCCGAGCCTTGTCATCATTATGATGCCGGTTGCCAGGGCAATAATATTTACCGCAATGGTGGTTTTACGCCACTTCAAACACCACTTCAGGATTGGGGTATAGATTCTTTCCAGCGTTCTTGTAATAGGATTGGCACTTTCAGGCTTTAATCTGCCTTTGAGAAAAAATGAAATCAGTACAGGAGTTAAAGTGATAGCAAGAAAAGCATCGATCAGCAGGATGAACGTTTTTGTCCATGCCAGCGGATGAAAGAGCTTGCCTTCCATACCCGTAAGCAGAAATACCGGAAGAAAAGAAGTAACCACGATGATGGTAGAATAAAATACACCTGGGCCCACCTGCTTGGATGACTTCTCAATAATTTCACTCCGTTCTTCAGGTGTCAGCGGGTCTTTATTTCTTTTGAGCAATTTTGCCATATTTATGCTTTGTCGGATGAGTTAATTTTTGCTGTTTGCGCTTCACTGATATGCCGGTAAGCATTCTCCACCATAACAATACCATCATCTACCACCACGCCAATAGCCAGTGCAATACCTGTTAATGACATAATGTTGGATGAAATACCAAACATTTCCAGGAATATAAAACCGGCCGCTACAGAAATAGGTAATTGAATAAGGATAATTACAGCACTTCTCCAGTGAAATAAAAAAATAAGAACAATAAGAGATACAGCAATCATCTCTTCAATCAGTGTTCCTTTTACCGAATCAATAGCTTCCTGTATCAAAGTGCTGCGATCATAGGAGGTTTTAAATGTCACCCCTTCGGGCAATCCTTTTTCTACTTCCTTCATTTTCGCTTTTACAGCTTCAATTACTTTATTGGCATTCTCATTATACCGCATCACTACAATGCCGCCCACCACCTCACCTTTCCCATCCATATCAAAGATGCCGAGACGTAAATCACCACCCATTTGTACTGTGCCGATGTCTTTTACTCTAACCGGGATACCATTATAGTTTGCGAGTGCAATGTTTTCAACATCCTCCTTACTTTTTATATAGCCGAGGCCCCGAATGATATAGGCCATATCTGCCATTTCAAACTTTCTGCCGCCTACATCATTGTTATTCGCTTTTACTTTATTCATTACATCCATCAGCGAGATGTTGTAAAACTGCAGTTTTACCGGGTCAACCACCAACTGGTATTGCTTTTCAAATCCGCCAAATGAAGCTACTTCTGCAACACCCGGCACTGTTTGCAAGGCAAACTTGATATACCAGTCCTGCAAGGCTCTTTGCTCACCCAGATCCAATTTCGGCGCATCTAAATGGTACCAGTAAACATGACCTACACCCGTGCCATCAGGCCCTAATGTGGGTGTTACACCCTGCGGTAATAACCGCTGTGCAAAATTCAGTCGTTCCAGTACTCTTGTTCTTGCCCAATATATGTCCACATTGTCTTCAAAAATCACATATACAAAACTCATCCCGAACATAGATGTGCCCCGGATGTTCTTAATCTTTGGGATACCCTGCAGATTACTAACCAAAGGATAGGTTACCTGGTCTTCCATTACCTGCGGACTTCGACCCATCCATTCGGTAAAGACGATAACCTGATTTTCACTCAAATCCGGAATGGCATCAATCGGGTTTTGCTTAACAGAATAAATACCATACGCAAACAGGCCGCCTGCAAGGAGCAGCACAATCAGCCTGTTGCGTAAAGCCAGTTCAATCAGTTTCTGAACCATGATGTTTGATTAATCATTATTGAATTACTTCCTCTACTCTGCCGCACTTGAACATTCCGGAACCGAAATACGGGTTTTTAATTTCCTTTACTTCGCTAATCCACATGGCACCCTGGTTGTCCCTTGCCATTGGACAATGGTCATGATAAAGAGGGCGGCCAGCACCGAAGTTTTTCACCAGGTCATAAACTACTTCACTCATCATTACAAAATGTGACCGCTGATGCTTAATATTATCCCCGTTCTTAGCTATATGTTCTGCATGTTCTTTCATTTCTGCTTCGTTGGCATCGTAGGCTGTTTTTTGTTCTGCCGTCAATAATGATTTATCCAGTTTGCCAATAGCATTTTCCATTGCTTTTGCTCCAATCGCTGCTTCACCGGCATTATCACCGGCCAGGGCATTTTTGATATGCAGGTAATGGTCCGCAATTTCTTTTATTGATGCTGCTGCTTTGGCATCTACATTCGTAAAAACAACAGAAACTGCCTTTACATCCTTATCATCTGTTGCAGATACATGCTGTGTTGTGTCGGTACTCGTTTTGCTCATATCGTGCCCCTCATGTTCATTTTTAGGGCTGCTGTTGCTGCAGGCTGAAAAAACAAGTGCAGATACAATTGCAATTGCTGAAATTATCTTGTTCATAGTTATTTATGATTTTGATTAATGTTGATGATTGCTGTGATCTTCTTTCTTTTCTTTTAAATCCATGCCGCATTTAGGGCATTTACCGGCTTTGTCGTATGTTTTATCGCCTTCACATTTCATTGGACATGCATAGGCTTTTACTACTTCCATTTTCATTTTTTCTTTTGGTGAAAGGTTTAAATCCATTCCACATTTGGTGCATTTTCCCGGTTTATTACTTACCACATCGGCGTGCATCGGGCAGGAGTAGTTTTTTACAACTTCAGCTTTCATTTGCTCTTTTGGTGAACGTTCCAGTTTCATACCGCAAACCGGGCAGTTACCGGGCTTTTTCATAGCTATGCTGTCATGCATTGAACAGGTATAAAGTTTTGTGTGCTTCAACGTGTCTCTTTTGCCTGCTTTTTCCTGAGCAAATACAGAAACAGACATGATGGTCAAAGCCGCCATCATCAGCATTTTTACTGATTTCATTTTTTATTATTTTACTATGTTGGAAAACGAATTACAACGGCATATAGAAATGCCAATAGCCCGGTGTAGGAACACCTGGCTCATCAATGAGTATAATCTCTAAATAAGGAAAGTACAATTGCGGATGTACACCGCAACGCCGCTACTTCGGGGTGGAGCGTGACTTACAGGATGTTTTTCGGTAACAGAAGAAACCAGGATTTCTGAACTGGTAAAACATTCAACCGGTATGTCAATAACCTGTAATGCAAAATTAGTAACGAATGACTCAGCAGTTTTCTGGTCATTGTCATTCTTCACAAACTTATGTTCATCCTTGCAGCAGCCATTATCTTTTTCTTCAGACTTCTCCATGCCGCAGTTCCCGCAAGTTTTGGATTTATTGTGCCCCAAACCCCAATCAGCCAGTTTGCCCATGCAATAGTGCATGTGCACCGTTGCCCCGGTTGAAGTACCGAGGTATAAAACGGCTAATATGGCTACGATGAACTTTTTCATGAAATACGAAACAAAAGTATAGCTATTTTTTTAGAATAGAGCCCTAAATGTTTATAAAATAAATTTTAATACATGATTATGAATTACTTACAACAATTCTTCTTGGGTAGAAAAACTGCTTTCAGCAAACGACTTAGAAATTTACCGAATGACTTTAACAGGTTCATTTTATATCTTATTTGCCAGCATTATGCCACTAATGGCTATTATCAGCGCTTCTTTAATGATGGATATTGAATCTACAGGAGGTTAAACAGATTTCCAGTCAAACTAATATACATATGACTCTACCGGGGTATCAATTATCGAAAATATAATATTAAAAATTCAATTAAGTATTTACAATATTAATCTGTACTAACATTTGAGCAAATTAATATTAATTATCCACTACTAGACCCGAAGTTTTTTTTCCTGATTTTCCAAGTTCAATTCTGATTCTCATAATTCTGATCTTTATCTGTTCCTGGATACTATTACTTCTACATAATTACATTTGCAAAACCAGTCTTGACAACAGTCCCTTTAAGTTGAATAAGGGGAATTAGTTTCACCCGGCCCATTGAAACAGATTAATAACCTGTGGGCCTATTCTGTCCAAATTTTCTATCCCAGAAATTCAGACACTACAGCGACCCGCTTTTGAAAATTCGTATTATTACATCGCGATGGAATTCAGTATTACCTATTACAAGAATATTTTTTTACAGAAGTTCAATGAACTGGAAAGATACCATCTTGAATCTTCTAATTATTCCCTGATTCAGGCAAGTAATCCTGTTCGTTTTCTCTTATACGATACACAGCCATTAGTGGATATGCTTAATAAGGACAAACAATTGCCAATTACTTATTGCGTGAATGGTGATGAGTGGCATGAGAAGGAATCCGGTCTGCTACCGGTTATTGAATGGAAAGAGGTTAATCCGGGTCTATCAGGTAATCCGGTGGAGTTAAAGAAAGATGCTTTTCTTAGATTCAAATGCCTGTACTTTTTGGAGAACCCCTATACCGTTCAGGATATTCTTAAATTTTATGCATATGTACGGGGCGGTATACATCTGGATAAGGGAGAAGAAAAATACCAGCCGCTTCGTGAAGCATTTTATGCCTTTCAGTTAAATGGTCTGTCATCGATGGATCACAGCATGAGAGGTATTGTACAGGTAATCTATACTACACTCAGTAAATATAAAGAAGCATTGTTGGCTGATTGATCTTTTTTCTGTTTTCTTTCCGGCTATTGTTTTTCATAGCATCTTTTCTTGCGACGCTCCGTTCATCTTTTTGCTCAGCTATCAACTGGCAGATGACCGGCATACTATCCTCATCCTTCGGATACAATGCCTTCAGGGTATATTGGCTGTTCACGCCTCATGCTTCGGCGTCAACAGCAGGATTACACAACTGAAGGTAGTTGATTGGCGAGGTCCTGTTTTGTAAGAAAAGGGACCCCATGCGAAAGCGAAGTTATGCGGCTTTGCGAATCTTAAAAAGCTGCAAAAAGACTACGGCATAAACACCCACCCATCCCACACCCTTCCTTTATTCCGTTTCCTTTTTGCCGGCAGGACAGCCGCATTCTTCCAAAGCTTTCTTTTTTCCCTTTTTCTTTTACAAAACAATTTTTTTTCATCAAAAATTAAATGTTATGGAACTAACAGGAAGAATCACAGCAAACGCAACGGTCAACACCGTGAAGGGTGACCGTAAAGTGGTACGGTTCAGTATCGCCATTAATGACAGTTACAAACCCAAAGATTCGCAGGAGGTGAAAAAGCTCACCACCTATGTGAACTGTTCCTACTGGATGCGGGAGGGTATCGCAAAGTATCTCACCAAAGGAACGCTGGTGGAAGTGCAGGGGCGTATCTCGGTCAGTGCATGGATGAACAAAGACGGAGAGCCAAAGGGCTCACTGGATTTTCATGTGAACGGTATCAAACTGCATGGTAAGGGTACTACTGAAACCTTACCCGCACCGGCCGATATTACTGAACCGGTGGAGGATTTACCATTCTGATTTATTTATTCTCATTAAACCGCAGCAGTACCGCCTGCGGGATATAAATTATGCTGGGTAATCAATTATGGCGCATAACATCAATTTCAACGAACAGACAGGACAACACAGTTTTTTCTCCGTGAAAGAAAAAGCCTGGCACGGGCTCGGCCAGGTTGTACAGGACTATCCGACCAGTGCCGAAGCCATCCGGTTTGCCGGGTTGGATTATGAAGTGGTAAAGCAGGATATTTATACTACCTGTTACAATGCAGACGGTCAGCCGATGGATTTTACCAAGCGGATTAAAACCCATTTGGCCACCATGCGGCCCGATACCGGGGAAGTACTCGGAGTAGTGGGCAAGGATTATGAAATCATCCAGAACCGGGATGCTTTCAGTTTCTTTGATTCTATTGTCGGGGGCGATGGTATCCAGTATGAAACAGCCGGGGCACTCGGAAAAGGTGAGCGGATTTTTATCACCGCCAAACTCCCCGGTTATATCAAAGTAGGCCGGGAGGACTTAATCGAGCAGTATTTATTTCTGACCACTTCCCACGATGGTTTTGGAAGTATTACCGCCGCCTTTACACCCGTCCGTATTGTTTGTAATAATACCCTCAATGCAGCCCTTCGCAATCATTCCAACAGTATCAAAATAAGGCATACCGCCAATGCAAAAGAAAGACTGGAACAGGCGCATAAAGTAATGGGTATTTCTAACCAGCTTTCCCTGCAACTGGATAGCATCTTTAACCGCTGGACAAAAGTAAAAGTAACCGACCCGGAACTCCTGCGATTGATTCAACTGGCGATGGTGCCAAATAAAGAGGTGCTGGACAATATCGAAAAAGGCCAGTATGATGAACTGTCCACCTGCTTTAACAACATGTGCAATTCCGTTTTTGAATATGCCATGAGCAGCCCCACCCAGCAAACAGAAACCACCCGGGGCACTTTGTTCGGGGCTTATAATGCCGTGACCGGGTATTTTCAGAATGTACGTAATTACAAAGACGACGAAAGCAAACTGAAATCCCTTTTATACGGAGGTACGGCACAACTGCGGACACAGAAGGCCTTTAACCTTTGTATGGATTTTATGAACTAAAACAACACAGGCAGCCCGGCGACGGGCTGCCCTTTTAAAAGGTAAAAAAGCTGCCCCGCTATATAGTGGCAGATTTCAGTATCGGGCGGGGCAGCTTGGGTTATTGTTATTGGCTGAATAAACTTTTTGCTTCTTTTTCTCAACTATATCTTATGAAACTCTCTAAGGTGCATCAGGAATGTATCCGTAATCCTGGTATGGGTGAATAAATAATCTCCTGTAGGCTGATTAAACTTTTCATATTCCTGCCGCCATCTCCGGAATTCCTCCAATTCATGCTGTTCTGTAATAGCTCCGATCATTAATTCATCGCCACTTTCATCTTTTAATAACAGATGGTCCTGATTTATTGTATAGCTAGTGGCTTTAAAATACACCGTTGGAGAAAGCCCCCATTGGTTAGTTGTTAAATCCTCTTTGGGAATCTCGTACCAGGGCTTATAATAAAAATGAAGGATCTCTTTACAGCCTTTGTTGTTCAAGAATCCCGGCCAGGCACGATGGGCGAGATAAGTATTGTCTTTCCCATATACTTTAATCTCCTCCTTGAATCCTTCCAGGAGGGATATTATACTCATAGTTGTAACCATTCTTTGTTTGCACAATTCCGGATCTTCGTAAAGTCCATTCACCAGGTCTATAACATGCTGAATTAAATATGAGGAGTGGGGTCCGCTGTATGTATGTTCATAGGGGTGCGCCATCACGTTTCTGATGGTTCGCAGGGATTTTAAATATTCCGGGTTATAGACTTCAAAGTAATTACGATCCTCAAACCACTTAATAAGTTGGACCAATTTTTTTCCTTCTCCCCATTTTTCATTATTGATCTCCTGGTACCTGAGTTTAAGCGCCATCTCCATCGTGAACATGGTTTTTAAGGCCCCCAGATCATAGAACTTATATTCAAAATAGCTATGCTCCAGCAGTTTCCGGATGAGCCGGAAATTCTCTCTCGTGTCACTGTGGACTTCAGGACGCAAATAAATCTCCGGTACGAATTTCTTAATGAACTCCCCCCTGTCCGTTGATACATTATCAAAGACAGTCCAGGTTTCATCCATGGTTAATAAAGGGGCGGTTGACTCATTTATCATTACACAAAGTTCGGTTTTCGCCTGCAATATGCTGGCAAGGAGTTCGGCATAAACACAGGGCTTAGCGCATGGCTGTCATTTATTCCGCTCCTCCTTGCGCAAATTCGGCTGCAACCGGTGAAGGTTTCATAATCAATTTTTCAAACATTAAAAACATGGATTATGGAAAACAAACTAAGCCTGGAAATGCTGAACAATGTATCAGAAATCGAAGTGGTGTATAAAAGAAAAGTCACCGTTAAAGTATCTGAACGTCCGCTGATCAGGACCTCAAAAGATTGTTACGACATCTTAAAAAACTACTGGAATGAAGAAAAGATTGAACTGGTGGAAGAGTTCAAAGTCTTATTTCTGAACCGATCCAACAGGGTTCTTCAACTGATGACGGTCTCCAGTGGCGGGATAACCGGTACTGTGGCTGATCCCCGGATCATACTTGCTACAGCCTTAAGGCTGGGTTCCTGCTCCCTTGTCCTCAGCCATAACCATCCTTCAGGCAGTCTTAAACCTTCCAGGGCAGACGAAGAACTAACCCAAAAAATCAAATATGCGGCACAGTTTCATGATATAACAGTGCTGGATCATATTATCCTAACAAGCGAGGGATATCTCAGCTTCGCTGATGAAGGGCGGCTTTAAGCCCTTTTTAACTCTATAACTGGCATTGGTCTGCCCAAACCCTGTCTGGTATATTGTAGTATTTTTATAGTCCATTACTAAAAACAGTATAATGCAGGAACTTGTAAGCGCTTTAAACGAAATTATCAGCGAGGCCAAAACCGAAAAACATCCATATCCAAAAGATGAAGGAGCTTGCGATGCCGATCTTGCTTGGGAGGCCTCCCGGTTCTTTGCTACGCTAATACATAAGGCCGAACCGCTCGGCTTATACAAATCTTTTGAGCAGTACGAAGACTTTAAAGAACGGTATCAAAATTCAAATAATATTCTGATAGATGATGCCACCCTTTTCCAACAATGCTGGCTGAGAAACATTCTTGGATTTGTGGAAGTCACAGGTGGGGTTAGTTCTCTTTGCTTCCGGTTCAATGAAATTAGTGAATATAAAAATGAAATCCTGTTTTGGCTGGAATTTCAGCAAAATCATGAAAAAAGCGGGAAAAGAACAGTTGAAAAAAATCATATCGAATCAGCAGTAGAGTTATATGAGCGCCAATATCATATGCAGCTGGACCGGAAAGGTGTTTTTTTCAATAAATGGACTTCGACAAAAGAGGGGCTGATTGAATATGCCGACTTTCAGGTTTACTTTAAACAGTACATTGACCACTGGGATGATTTTGCATTTATCTCCGCCTATGAACAGTTTAAAGAAAACATTGACGTAAAAACATTAATGGTAAAAAGAGAAGATTTAGATGAACTGCATAAGTCATTCAAATTATTATTTCCCCAAATACCATCAATTAGGGCATTTATTGAGCAAAAAGTCATCACGGAAACTGATGTACATTATCAAATTGGCTTTTACAATACTGAACCAGGGTACTGGAGTGCACTGAAAGATAAGATCGGCGGCTTACTATGGGAACTAATAATCAGCGATGATACATATGCAGATGATACACAGAGATTAAAAACCTGGCTGACGAAACTCCTTTATTGGCCGATGTGGCCGGATCCCTTTTTATACATGACCGGGAATTCAGCAACCAGGTTTCTCAATACGGCATTTGATTTGGTCATGACGGACACTGACATAAAAGGATCGAAAGATGAGTTTAGAAAAGTTTGTCTTGATAGCCGGTTGAGATATGATTCCCTATTACCCCTAGAAAGGGCCATCAACTCCGGGGAATTCACATTAAATACCACAGATCATTATGAATTACTGACCAGCTTTAACAGATGGGAAAAAAAAGCCTCTATAACCTACTTATACGGACAGGATTCAAGGAATTTACTCACATACCTGATAAAATCCATTGTCAAATACGATGATGAGTATAGCCAGAAATCACAGCCCGATTCAGCCCCTGATACTAAAATAAATTATCACAGGGTCATTCGTTTGCTGGAATCAGGTCTTCAAAAACCTTTTCTGTTATGGGAAACTACACGGTTTATAATTAAAGATCGTCCGGTGATTATTCCTTACCTGATAATGGAAAAAGGATTGGAAAGCGTTGCTTTTCTACTGCTGGATGATTTGGATTTTTTTGCTTCTCAGAAGCAAATGATGAATATAGAACTCTGGAAACAATCAACCGCTCTCTTTCTGTTACAACTCCCAAAACAAGATAAATGGCAGGCTGCCAATAAAATATTTCAGGTTTATCGCAGCCTGAATAATAATAAGTATGAAATTCCTTACAACCGGAGCAACACCAAACGGGAACAGGAGACACAGGAACAGCATCGTACAAAGGAACTACTTGTTCTGGGTTTGCTTGAGGACAGCCGGTTACATCCATACATGACAAACCATAGGCAGTCGGAGTATTTACTTCCTGCATTATACCCGGAACTGGCAACGATTATCATGGAATATTCAAGCCAACCGTTGTATAATAACGGCACGGTCCAGTTTCCAATTCTCCAGTGGGATGCCATGTGCTGGCTGCTCAAAATCAGTACTTACTGGAAGTATCATGATCAGAAGGGGCCAATGAGTGAAACTATTGGTCATTTGACAAAGGAATTTCTGAACAGATATTTAAAAAGTATAGAGGTAACTGAAATTAAAAAGTATAATCATTTTGAAGAAAAAGAAGAGTTGAGAATTCCACTGTGGAGCGAGAAAATCGAGCGCCTTCATTTCATTGAATGGATCTATCCCATTTACTTTATCCATGCAAACGGTCTTCTTAATCAGTTTTTATCTCCCCGGATTGATATTGAACAGACACCGGACCGTTATCATGAAAAAAACAAATTCAGCGCCGACAAATTACGTACCCATATTGGAGTACTGCTGCAGGTTCTACGAAATTTATTGCAACCAGTATTGCCATACGGATTTGAAAAAAATGAGATACATATTATTAAGAAAAAAATTGAGTCCCAGATAATTGATTTCCTGAGAATCCATATCAAAGACGATCCCATAAGGGGCAAAATCGATTTATTCGACTTTAACAGAGAATGGAGGTTTCAGGTCTCCGATAAAGAAGCCTTATTTCCGCAAATTGCCCGTGCGATCAACTGGTTTTCTAACCGGGATACTATAATTAACACGATCAGCGAAACAGGAGATATTAGTAAACTGCTCACGTTACTTGATTTAGTAAAATCGGAGGGCGTGAAACAGAAATTAATAAAAAAAATTCAGGGACTTAATATTCAAACCTTTTTAGAGAACTACAATTGGATACCGGAAATTCAGCATGCTGTTACTAACCTATCCAGTCATCCTGAGTTATTACCTCAGATAGAAAAGGCTATCGAATTCTGGAGACAGGAAGTCATGACCAGAAGGGATAAAAAAGAGTATCAATTGGTTCTTTACAAAGCGGAATTACTGGCAGCCTATTTTAAAAATTCGGAGACTCAGCTTGATGCGATTTCCGAGCCAGTTCTAAATTATCAAAGCCCTAGCGAACTGCGTCCCGCCGATTACAAGCAATTCTATAAAGGGTTGCTATGTATACAAACGGGCCCCGCAAAGTCACACACAATTTTTAATGCACTCGTCAAACAGTATCCCGAATACCCCTCCTTTGCCCTGAACAGAATGGTAGCAAAGATTAATCTGGCGATGACAACAAATGAAATAACTCTTTATCAGGAAGCATTGGAAGAATGGAAAGAAGTTGAATCTGATATAACAGACAACACACTGGACTATCTGGAGCCAGAACTTTCAGAAAACGTCATGACAGTCTTGAGCAAAACAGGCGACTATGATCAACTTGATACCCGTTATAAAAGCCTGGACCTCCCGAACCGGATGAAACCCGCAGTACTTGAGATCATGGTGCAAAGCCTGATTGATCAGAAAAAATTTGCCCAGGCTCTTCAATTGGTCAGTTCTGCAAAAACCTATCATCAGTTCAGTGATATAACGGACATCCGATTTATAGAAGACTTTGAAAAAAGAATCAGCCAGGTTGACGATATAGATGAACTAAAGAATCATTATGCCAGAATATTCAACACTGAACCAGGAAAGCTAATAAGAATATTTCCTAAAAACTTAAATGGACAGTTAGAGCTGAATCAGTTTATCGTCAAAGAAATCATCCTTGCGGCTGATAAATTACTGGAAAAAATAAAATCAATTGAAGAAATCAAAGACGAAAATAAGTACAATGATCTCATGGAACTACTGCTGGATACACGGATCAATCCATGGGGCTGGCAAGTCGGCGACCAGTCCAGGGGAGCCTATTCAGGTATAGGGGGTAAACAGCCGGGTGAAAGGGATTTGCCCATAATGAACCGGTACAAGCGGGTGATGATGGTATGTGAAGCTTTTATTTACCGGAACCCTGCATCCGTCAAGTCGCATCTTGAGAAAATATTCAATTATCATCATCAGCGTGAAGCGTTCACCCTGTTAGTTTATGACTTGAGCGAAAATCCCGGGGTTTTTGAAAGCAACTGGAAAAAATATAGCGATGAGATACTTCCATCAACTACCTATCCCACAGGCTTTGAAATTACAGGTGCGGTTACTGAAATAAGTAATAAACTTGGCTACAGCAAATCTGCAATAAAAGTCTGCATGTCGGAACATGGTAGTGGAACGATCCTTTATCACATATTTGTAAATCTGCATTACCGGGTTACTGTAAGTTAAATTTTAAATTTTCTTTACCAATGAAACTAAATTGGTTGACCAATCCCAATCCGAATCTGCAGGCAAAAATGCGATACTTCGCGGATTATTTTCTTTATTCCAACGAATTCCTGGGCAAGTTGCCGGACTTACCTTTTGATAATCCGATATCGTATATCAGCAAGATTGTATTTCAGATTGACAACAATATCGAACGTAGCCCCCACTATATTGATAACCATTTTCAGCAGCTAACCCATTTTTTTGGCAATTTTTTAAAGAAGCACTTTCCATCTTTTGAGGCAGTAAAAATTAGCTACGACCTGTATAACCAGGCTGGCACCGCCGGTAAGAAGGTGAAATGGTTAAAAGCTAACCCGGGTTTCAAAACAGAATTGGAGGAAGTACAAACTGAACTTGAAACTTCGCTTTTTGGTCTATTATTTTCCAATCTCACCAAATTTATTGTATGTCGGCATAGTTTACAAAAGCACCGAAAAGGAATAGAGTTCTATACGCAATTGTTAGTTTCATTGTTCCGGCTAAACAATCATTCCAAAAAATCAGTAGATAAATATATCGATCGGATTCTGTCATCAAATATGTACGAATTTCCATTTCCCTTGGATATATATGAACATAATAAGGATGAATCGTATCAGGATACGGCGCAGGATTATCTTAACAACAGGGATTTTATAAAACAGTTTGAAGGGTTGCAAAATCTCATGATAAATCCCCGGCACCGGAAAGGACATTTTGTGTACGTGATCAATCGGACAAATATTGGGAAGGAACTGGAAAATTCTTTTTTCGTAAAGCTGAATAGGGTAACATTTATTTCTCCTGCTCATCCGCAATTCCGGGAGCTGAAAAAAAGTCTCAGGTTGAAAGACCGTGAACAGCATCGTTTCGCTAAAATGTACCCCCGCTTTTTCGGCAGGCACAAACTGCTTGCCTATATTGAACTTAATTATGAGAGCAAGAAAACAACAAGCCTGGAGGGTGTGCAATTAGTGGAGGAAGAAATACACTTGTTGAATGGATACCTGGACACAAATCTTCAGTTGGAACCTGGCAATTTTCTGTTTACTGAAGATTTTAAGGGACGGGGCTGGCATGCCAATATCAGTTGGATGAACGGGAAAATAGAATGGTTGGATAAATTCAAACATGACAGGTTAGTGAGTTCACCTTTCGTGCGACTTAAAGATCATGGCCCCAATAACCAGTTACTTCACAATGAAAAGGTATTTATTAAAGCTGATACTATAGGGCCAGTTTCTCTTTTCTGGCAATATATCGAGAATTTGTTCTGGTCGCAGAATGTCAGCAACGAAGGCATAAGAGCGAGATTTTCCGTTATCCTGTCTAATAAAACCAGTCAGTTCACAGATTGGCTTTTATTACACATCGGGAATTTATTTTTTGGTGCAGCTCACGGTAAATACTCGGAAGAATTTGGTCCTGATCAATCTACCCTGGAACTGCTTGGTTCAGAATTAGGATATCGGCAGAACCTAAAATTTCCGATCAGGAAATATTTGCCGCAGATTAAACATCCGTTTTTGAGACGAATAATACAATATTACTTGACTACGAAAAGTAAGAAAAACCGCGAGAAATGGGATCTATACTTTAAGTCATTGATCCTGGAATTACAGGAAATCAGGAATGCCGAATTACATAGCGGCTATGTTAATGGTTTTTCAGATATTAAAATGAAAGAATTAGTGCCGTATGTCATGTACAAGGCCCGATGGGCCATTATTAATTTCTGGGAAGATCATAAAGAACTAAGTTTTGAAGAAGTGATTGCCCATGTCTCAAAACCAGAGTGAACCATAAGAATTTCAAAGGAGACTATTGCGGAGTATTATATAAATCGTGTTGGCTTTTAGCGGCGCTGCTTTATCATGATATTGTTCCTCCGTCATTACATAATTCTCAATAATGGGAATCTGCTTTCTTGTCCCCATCTTCGCAAGTGATCTGCAAATAATAATTAGGCCGGCAAAGCTATTAGCTGATTGGGCAAATTTTGCTAAACACATAGCGAACTGGTCCCGGTCAATTAAACGGCCAGAAAGCTTTTCCAAATACTGATCAAAGTCAAATGCCTGTTTAGATATTTCCAAATGCCTTAGTTCCTCCACAATGTCGTCTTGAGTTGGCAATACGTTTTTCTTAGACTCTTTGCTCAGATACGATGCAATCTTTTGTACCCATTCCGGGTAATTCGATAGCCGGCACTGCCTGGCGATTTCTGATAAACCGTGATCCTCCATCAGCTCGAAATAAGGTTGTAGACTTTCGAGCCTTGCTAGAGAAATTTGCCGGTTGCCTGGATCAACCAGATTGCCAAACAGGAAGTGAATATGCCTGAATTCGTCTGCCATAAAACTCGCATTCGTCCTTTCTTCCTGTGTCAGGTTCCACGGCACATCAGGAATAATAAAATAACCCCGCAGCGGCCCCTGGTAATAATCCTTTACCCGGTCCCAATGTCCAAAGCCTAAGCGGTTTATTTCCCCTGCGGCAAGCTGTCTGGTATTGGGAGTAGCGATCAGTAAGGCTATGATAAATCCGTGGCTTACCCAACTGATGTTATCCCAAAATTCAAGAAGGATTTCTTCGGCATCTGCTTGATTGATCTTTCGAAGGACTTCAATAGCTGCCCCTATGCGGACCGGATTTGTTTCCGGGATAGTCTTCGCAAGAAATTTTTTGAAATAGGCTTTAACATCCGGGTTCCAGATTTCATCCGCCTGCAGCATATAATTTAGGTCCTTCTCTGCAAGTTGTAAATATTCCGGAACGACTGTCATATCCCTTAAGCTGCGCCGCCAATTCAGGGAGAATTCATAAATGGCTGTATCTTCCTTCGGAATTGATTTTAATTCTGCAAGCACGATGGCATCGCTTTCATTACCGCACCAATACCTGAAAGCACGGTAACGTTCTTTCTCAGGATTGGTCTTGTCCTTCCAATGATTAAATAAAAATGCTCTTGTTGGTTCGGATAGCTTAGGTCGTCCTCTTCTTACATCCCACCGATCATCATCGAAAGCTGCATCTGAGAAAACTTCTTGCTCTATAGGACTGCCCTGATTAGTTAGCCGCTTGATGACAGCTCCAAGTGCAGCAGGAGAATCCAGGAAATTAATAATAGCAAAAATGAGTTGTGCGTATATAGGATTTTCACTAAGCATCACCAGGTGGTTGATTTGTTCGTCCGTGAACTCCCACCGGATGCCAGTTAGTTCATGCACCACATCATTTTTAATTCCACGGCTTTGGTACTTTCTGTTAGGGTCCACTTTTAGCGTTGCCCAGTAATCCAACGCATCTGAAAGCACTGAAAGATTCTCGCCATTAAAGCAGTTCAAAATTGCCCATAGATAGACGTGCAGTTCATTCTCATTTTTATTGCTATTCCAGTGCTTCTGTAGCGAAGGCAGCAACGTCGGAGAACGGAGATAACCAGCAAGTAAATACGTAGGAGATCTACCTTTATCGGTGAGCTTTTGATTTAATAGCGATTCAACATCATTAAGCGTTTTTTCAAAGTTTAATTGCAGCACATGATCGAGCACTATATCTCGCCAGTAATTGAACGATCTCGGGGGAAACCATTCCTGACAGGCATAATAACGTATGCCTTCTGTGGTTTCACCATTGCGGAAGCGGGCGAGATAAAGTTCTAAACACTCAGGCAAACCTTTTGTTATTTTCATTACATCCTTCGTATCAAAACCGAGAAGGGCAAATGCGGCAGACCGGTATACTTCCTGCGTGATATTATTGGTACGAATCTGAGCATTCCATTGGTTGATTTTACCGGCAATCCGGTCAAAATAATTTTGGTGTTTCTCTCCCTGGAGAAATTTCAAAGAATGAAAAACAGCAGGCGGATTGAGTGATAGCAATTGTTCAATTTGCAAATCAGAAAGTTCCTGTCCTGCAATGGCTGCTCCGATCCATTGTGAGTAATAGGGGTCTTCGATGATTGAAGTGTAATTAGCTGCGTTCGGAAGAAGATTTTGTAAACTTACAATCAGTAAATAATCTCTGATGCGGTCGTGCCTGAAAACGATACTATCATCAGGTTCTGCATGAAACAACTTCCTGTTCACGGCCAGTTTTTCAAAGCTGTCAAAATCACGGCCTGTATCTCTAAAATATTTTCTTAGCGAAGAATAAGTTGGATGCAGGTCACGATTGCTGAGCATATGATAACCTATCGCATCAAGGACCAATACAAAGCGGTTCGTTGTCAGGCTTGCTTTGCTGGATAAATCATTAATATTTTCCTGGACATACCATTCAATGATCTGCTGGCCATGATTGGCGATAAAACCACCACTTTTAATGATCCTGTCCAAATACAAAGTCATTAACAACGGGTCTTGCCTGGTCACATTTAATATCTCAATGATCTGCGAATCCGACAAGGACAATCCCTGCCTGGAAAGCCGCTGCTTAATAAACTCTGCACCCTCTTGCCGGTTGATAGTATTGAGCTTGAGGGTTTGATAAAAATTTTCTTTTGCGGCGCTATTTTTTATCAACCCGATATTTTGCGGCCAAACGGGACATACCATTTTTAAATTATCCGGTTCAGCGACCTGTGTCCATGAAATTATTTTATCCAGTAAAACACCAGGATTATTACTATTGATATCGTCGATGATGATTAATGGCGATCCAGCCAATAACTGTGGTAATAAATCCTTACCAATAAATAAGTCCGGGTAATGTCGCTTTAATTGACGCTCAATAGCATCAAATATTCCTGTTGAATCGGCGATTATACCTGGCTCAAGGCGCAAGACTACTTCCCCGGCATGATAAGCTTTCATTGCAAGGCTAAGAGAAGCTGCGCTTTTTCCCCCTCCGGAAGGAGCAACCAAAAGAGCCAATTTGGTGGCTAACTTCTCTAATTGTTTTGACAACTTTTGAACGGCAGAAGTGTCAACAAGTGAAGACTCCTCGGTGAAAATGGCCTGACTGTAATTGGCAAGATTCTCACGAGAAATTTCTCTTAGCAAAGACTGTGACAACTGTACAGCCCTGATGCCCAAATGCTTCCATCTGAGGTATTGACCGACAGGATCGTTATCCAGGAAATCTTCGAGATTAGAAAGCTCGATAGTTTTTACCTCAATAAATTTTTCAGGGACCTTTTCCTGAACTTTATTTTCAAGTTCCACGCTGACCCGTTGGTTGGTCACCAGAAAAATCTGGAATGCACATTCCGGATTTGTAAGGCGCTTCTGCCGTACTATACGTAAGGCTTTTATCAGGTCGCCATCGTTTCCCGGTTTTTTAGGATCTTCTTTTAGCCACTTCTTTTCCAGGTTGGAATCATCGGTCGTGTATTCAATGTATCCGTAGAGATCTTTTTTTATCGGAGCAAAGGCATCAACCGGGCTTCGGACGGATTCTCCTTTTTCATTTAACCCTGCTTCGATCAAATCCTTTAGCTCAGGATATTTTCTGCGAAGAATATCACTACCAATCTTTTCAAATTTTGACCGGTCGGTTATTGCCTTAAGGATTTCTGCGGTAGTCATCAAAACAGGCTGATTTTTAGGAAAAATGCTGTCTCGAAAGATACAGAAAATGGGCTGATCAGGATCGGCTATCAGCCGGATTATGCCTGGATAGATTTGAGTTTCTCATAAAACTCCGTCAGGTCGGCTTTCTTTAATATCTCGGTATGCATCTCCCTGAGTTCCTCACTGACTTCCTTTGGTAAAGCACTTATTATTTCGTCAGTGGGCTCATTTTTGGAAGTCAGTAATCCGGTTTCCAGTAGCCTGCCGAGAAGGATAATATTTTGACGGCTCATATGCAAAACGATCTTGCATTTTTCAGTCATTCCAGGACTGCTCAAAATGGTTTCAAAAATCTTCGCTTTTTCTTTGTTTACTGCACTGCTCATAACTCACATTTTTATTTATTAAAAAATCGTTCTCAAAACTATTATTTATTCGCTGATAGGAGCTAATCAGAATTTGATCAGGTGTTTATTATCGGAATCGGTCAGTTTAACTTTACAAGGTCAAAGGTTGCTGTGTCTGCAACCGGCAAGATGTTCAATTGTTGCACAATTGCATCTTGGTCCCTATGCCTCCGGAGTCGGCGGGACTATGGGGAAAGAAGCTTAAAGGGCATAGCGGCAAAAAACAGTGCTTGTCTTTTGCCGGAGATAATGTGAAAATGAATCGTGATGAGTGAGCAAAAAATACCTTCCTGGATTTCCTTTCGGGTCAAGCCCGCAGAGTACCAGAAAATACATTTATTATTTTCCCAATCCACGCATAGAAAACTAAGCGAGTATGCACGCAATGTGCTGCTGCAAAAGCCTGTAACTATTAAAGTCAGAAACGAATCCGCCGATCAGTTTTTACATGAAATGATCGGGCTGAAAAAAGAACTGAACGCCATCGGGAATAATTACAACCAGGCTGTTAAAAAACTCCACACATTAAATCATATCAGTGAGGTAAGATGGTGGGTGAATTCACATGAAGAGATTCATCAAAATTTCCTGCAGTTGACGGAAAGAATATTTCAGAAACTAAATGAAATCCACCGGCAATGGTCGTCCGAATAACCAGCCCGCATAGTTTGCAAAGGGCATTAAATTATAATGAGCAGAAATGCCAAAAGGAAAAAGCAGTATGCCTTTTCGCGGGAAACTATTTGCTGGAAGCTAACCAGATGAATTTCCAACAAAAAATGGAGCGGATGCAGGATCTGATTGCAAGAAATGAAAGGGCAAAAAAATCCAATACACTCCATATCTCCTTAAACTTCGACCCATCCGAGAAATTTTCGGGGGGCAAACTCACACAGATCGCAACGGCCTATATGGAAAAAATCGGCTTCGGGTCACAACCTTACCTGGTCTATGAGCACCACGATGCCGGTCATCCACATATCCATATCCTGACCACTAGTATCCAGCCGGATGGAAAGCGTATTGATACTTATAATATCGGCCGCAACCAATCCGAGCAGGCAAGAAAAGAACTGGAGAAAAGTTTTGGTTTGATCCCGGCGCAGGGCAAAAAAACAGGACAGGTTGTGGGGATCCGGCCCGTGGATGTACAGAAAGTACAATACGGTAAATCTGAAACCCGTCGTTCGATTACCAATGTCCTGGATGCGGTGATCAACCAGTTTAAATACACTTCGCTGGCAGAACTGAACGCCATCCTCCGGCAGTATAACGTGGAGGCTGATCGTGGCCGGGAGAAAGGGATCGTATACAAGTCAGGTGGACTTTTCTACAGGTTGCTGGATGGAAAGGGTAATAAGGTTGGGGTACCCATTAAAGCCAGTCTGATTCATAACAAACCCACCCTGAAAAACCTGGAGATAAGATTCGCAGAAAATGAGACCCTCCGGCAGCCCGATAAAAAAAGGTTGAAGACCTGCATTGACTGGGTGCTGGCCAAATCTCCGTTAAGCCTGGAGGCTTTGATTATTGCCCTGAAAAAAGAAGGGGTACAAGCCGTCCTGCGCGAGAATAAAGAGGGGCTGGTATTCGGGATTACTTTTATTGACTACAGGACCAAGGCTGTCTTTAACGGCAGTGATATAGGCAAGACCTACAGTATTGCTGGTATCCGGACTTCGATGGAGTCTGGGCAAAATGGCTCGGTAAAAGCCCAAAAAACCGCCCCTGAAACCGCCCAGACAAAGGGATTCGGGGAAAGCAAAGAGCCCTCTCAAACTACCGGGTCGCAACCCTCCCAGGACGGCCTGCTCAAAGAACTGCTGGAGCATGAAAAGAACCTGAACCGGGTTCCTGGTGAACTGCTGAAGAAAAAGAAGAAAAAACGCAATCCTAACCCTAAATAAGTACCTATGTCATCCGGAACCGGCGAAAATGAAGCGGGCCTCAGAAAAATCCTGGACTTTACCCGGTTGGGGGCCATTTTGGTCCTGCTCCTGCATTGTTATTTTTACTGCTACGGGGCTTTTGAACGCTGGGGGCTCAGTTCCCCCTGGGGCGACCAGTTCCTCCAAAATATTGCCCTTACTGGGCTCTATAGCACGCCTCTGAAATCTAAGTTGATTGCCCTCGGGCTGCTGGGGATTTCCTTGCTGGGGGCAAGGGGCAAAAAATCCGAAAATATCAACCCCCGATCCATCCTGATTTACCTGGTTTTGGGGCTAAGTCTTTACTTTTCCAGTACCCTTATTCTACGCTTTCAGGGCCCTGTGGAGCAACTGGCAACCGGGTATATGATCCTGACAGGAACAGGGTTCTTATTGGTGCTGGCGGGTGGCAACCTGCTCAGCCGGTATATCAGGGTGAATTTGGGAAAGGATATTTTCAACGAGTTAAATGAAACATTCCCCCAGGAAGAACGGTTGTTGGAGAATGAATACTCGATCAATCTTCCTGCACAGTATAACCTGAGGGGTAAGGTCCGAAAAAGCTGGATCAATATCATTAATCCGTTTCGGGGGCTACTCGTTTGCGGCTCACCCGGAGCTGGTAAATCCTACTTTGTGATTCAGCATATTATCCGGCAACATATCCGGAAAGGGTTTACCATGCTGGTCTATGATTTTAAATACGACGACCTGACCAAAATTGCATACAATACTTTGCTGAAGAACAAGAGCTGCTATAAAGTAGAACCGAAATTCTATACCATCAATTTTGATGATCTTTCAAGGAGTCACCGCTGTAATCCGCTGGATGCTTCCACCATGTTCGATATAACGGATGCCACCGAAGCGTCCCGTTCAATTATGATGGGCCTGAACCGGGACTGGATCACCAAACAGGGTGACTTTTTTGTAGAGTCACCGATCAACTTTTTAACGGCCATTATCTGGTTCCTGAAAAAATACCAGGGTGGCAAATTCCTGACTCTTCCGCATGTGATTGAACTGATGCAGGTGGACTATGAAAAACTATTTTCAGTACTTCGGACTGAACCGGAAATAGAGGTCCTTATTAATCCTTTCATATCCGCCTATCAGAACGATGCGATGGAACAATTGGAAGGTCAGGTTGCCAGTGCCAAGATCGGGATGGCCCGGCTATCCTCTCCTCAACTTTACTGGGTACTGTCAGCAAACGATTTTACCCTTGATATTAATGACCCGGATAAGCCCAAGATCGTGTGCCTTGCCAACAATCCGCAAAAGCAGCAGATTTATGGGGCTGTTCTTTCCTTATACGTGACCCGTTTAATTAAGCTGGTCAATCAAAAAAATAAGCTGAAGTCAAGTTTGATATTTGATGAGTTCCCCACCATCTTTTTTAATGACATTGATAGTTTAATTGCGACTGCACGCTCCAACAAAGTAGCTACCTGCCTCGGAATCCAGGATTTTAGTCAACTGAAAAAGGATTATGGTGCCGATCAGTCCTCAGTCATCATGAATATTACTGGAAATATTATCAGCGGACAGGTGACCGGTGAAACCTCCAAATTTTTGTCAGAACGATTCGGAAAAATCAACCAGGTGAAAGAGAGTATCTCTATCAACAGGACTGATACATCAGTGAGCAAATCAAGTCAATTGGATTTTGCGATTCCTCAATCAAAGATAGCCGGACTTTCATCGGGTGAGTTTGTGGGAATGGTCGCAGACGATCCCACGAATAAAATAAAATTAAAATCTTTTCACTCTGAGATAATAAACAACTATGAATTACTGAATCAGGAAACAAATGCATATAAACCACTTCCCTTAATCAGTAATGTAACCGCACAAATGGTAAATGAAAATTTTCGGAATGTAAAGAAAGAGGTAACTGAGATAATCGAAATGGAAATCGAGAGAATATTAAATACGCCGGGATTAGAGGGCATGACCAAGAACAAATAATTATCGACGGATGACGCTGAATTAAACAGTAATTTTATAAAATACTAAAAGCCTGAATTGTCAAAGAAATTAAATACCTACCTGAAGGGTGATGTGCTGGAGGAAAAATCATTTGAACTCTTTAGCCAGATGCTGAGTGACGATCGGTTCTATGTGCCCGGAAAATCCAGTAAAATATTCAGAAAACGGAAATACTATTCTAAAGACCGGGAAGCAGACATCATTTTTGATATGGCAATTGAAACAACTTTTCAGGGTGCTGAAACTTATTCGCTGCTGACCCTATTTGAATGCAAGAATTATGATAACAGTGTGCAGGTAGGCGATGTAGAGTCCTTTTCTGACAGGGTTAAGCAGGTTGGCGGGCACAAAGCGATAATGGTAACAACTTCTCCATTTCAAAAAAGCGCACTGAAGATTGCGCAAACCAGGAAGATAGGTATTGTGCGGATTACTAGCAACAATGAAATAGAATGGATCAATCACCGGCAGGATGCAAAGTATTATGCTGGCCAAAGCGAGTACCAGGAAGAATTGATATGTGGTAAAAAGCCAATTCAGACTCCCGTATTAATTACATTAGAAGGTACGGCCTTTACAAGTATCCAGGATTTGTTTATGTTTTTGGGGGTGATCGATCAGTATTTTCCTCCCCTTAAGGATCTGAAAATTGAGTACAAGAGTGATGCAGAAATAGAAGAACGGATTGCTGAACTCAATTTTAATCATTGCTATGACCATTACAAACTGAATATTGAGAAACTATGCGGACGAATATCTGAAATGTATGATGCTGACATAAGATTTGACGAAGCTGGAGTTTTTCAAGGTGCGGTTATAGGAAAAATTGAATATGATCCTTTGGCTATCTATATAAATCCTAACTTGGTAAAGGATTCACCCCGATGGCGATTTACATTGGCGCATGAAATTGGTCATCTTGTGCTGCATGGCAGTGTTTTGAAAAAGTATTTGGCAGTTAGTAGTGACAATGACGAATTAGAAATCATGAGCCCGGGAATTTCTGCTGATGTTTTAAAGAGAATGGAAATACAAGCAAATAAGTTTGCCTCGCTTCTGTTAATGCCATCCTTGTATTTTGAAAAAGCAGTAATTAACTACTTTAAACGTGAATCAATCACAAAAGGGTTTATATATTGGGATCATCAAATCCAGAATGCAAAACTTGCCTTGACACTTCTGGCAGAATTGGAAACTATTTTTGGCGTTTCCAAAGAAGCGGCAAAGGTTAATTTAAAACAAAGAGGTTTTTTGAAGGGAGGGTCAGATGGCTCTGTTGCAGATCATCTGAGAAATTTCAGCTTTCGAAACGAGAAACAATCCCCATTTTAATCAGGAACGTTCATTAAATGCAACTCCCCTTTCTTTTCCAGAAAAGATTTCATTTGGTCAGAAACGGGGTATGTAACCAAAAAATCTCCGTACTGCTTGCGGAAATACGGCCATCTTTTACTCAAGTGCCCATTACGCCGTTCTGTTGGACAAATCCAGGCCCAGTCCAATGCCCAAAACTTTTGCTTGCTTTTGGATTCCTGGTACCGGAAGGAACATGCTCCAACAATAATTTTTTTATCATTGACGAATAGGTAACCACGTGCTTTCGGATCACTGATGCCTTTGGCACTTTGCCATTGAACAAAATCATAGTGAAACTCTCTTCTGAAAGCCACCGCTCTTAAATACATTTCCCGGTGTTTCCAAGCTGGAGAGAGAGAAGTCACCAGTTCCGGTTCGGTACCTTCACTTAATTCAATACACATTTCCTTGACAGGTTGGGGATCCAGGTAAAGTAACCTCTTTTTATGTTCTTTCCGATGTGCGGCACTGGAGTCAGGATCACCTTTGCTCCATTCTACACCACATACTTTGCAAATAATCCGGGTTGTAGCGGCTTGCCTTCTGTATTTGGGAGACCTTATTTCAATCTCGTATGGTTCACTCCCGATGCCCCGAACTGTTATAGTGTAACCAGCAAGAGTTTTAAAGGAATCTAGCTCTTTCGTTTTTCTCCAATCCTGCCCGTTTTTGAGCGTCAAGGGTGCACACTTGCTCTTTGTAGTCCTGTACCAGAATATCTCTAATTCAGCGTTATTTAGCAACTCTTTTTTTCTGGATTTCAGCGAGGGCAAAAGTTGTTCTACAAAATAATCCGGGTTTGTCTGAAATCCCAAACGCTCTAAAAGGATCAGAAACAAAGCTGCATCCTCACACCTGATTGCATCAAATTCACAAACACTTTTAGAATTAGATTTTGGCCGAAAACAAACAGTTTCCCAATGAATCCCCATTAAAGCGGCAATCTCTTTTAAGTCTATCTGATATGCGCCTAACCGGCTATCATGATGATAAATAAGGTCTTCTACGTCGGAATTAAAGGCCCACCCTTTGGCTATTATTCGTTTTGTTAGCTTCTCAGAAGCCGAAAAATTCGGCGCCTGTGTCTGTTCACGTAAGGCACTCAAAAGATTTTTAAGTGTGTCGATATCGAAGGTATATTCCATAGTAGTATAAGTCATTCTTGCGTCGGATCAATAATGAATTTATCGAAAAAAAATCAATTTTTTTGGGCTGAAAGTGGCTCTAAAAAAGTACCTTTTTGGGGGGCAAGTCAGCTGCTGTAAAAGCCGTAAACTGCATACATTTATTGATTTTACCCGAGTAAAACAAATTATTATTCGAAATCATTATGTTGGAATGTGATTTCGAATCCACTCTGGGGATTCAAACACACTAATGTACTATCATAGTTTAAATTATAGTACTCGATTACACATAATTCGTTAACTGACGACTTGCGCTAATACGAATCAAAGTCTAAATATCCAGAAACTCTATATACTTATTTAGATCCATCACTCTTCCACCATACCCATATTTCTTCAACATCTTGGTCATATCCTTATCCGATGTAACCAGTAACACAATCCGCCCATTTAGGAGGTGATCATTCATCAAAAATGAAACTTCGTAATCCCATCTCCAGTTCCAACGCGTTTCCCGTGATTTTTTATTTCGCAAATCGATATTGTCCATCACGATCTTTCGACAAATCCACTGGTAAAATGCAACAGACAGGGGAAACATCTGAGGCAATATCCATCCTTTGGTAGCAGGTTCAATTCCGCTCATTTTAATTTGTAAAGACTTTGCAAGAGAGAAGATGATGGCCATCGAGATCCTTGGCACAAAAAGCCCACTGTCGATAAACTCCAGCATTTTGTCACGTAGGTCTTTCCCGTTAATTGACGGATTCGATTTGAGTGCTTCGTGGCGTGCTAATTCAATAAAACTTTCCACTTCTCTAATCCATCTTGGTTCTTCTCCATCGATATAGTCTTTTAATTTAGTAAATGTTTCCTTCAAAAGATGCCCTTCAACCGCTTTCAAATAATCAATTTTAAAATCCCCAATGACGCCCGCCATATTTTTTGTTATCAATTCCGCGTAAGGTGGCGAGACCTCAAAAAAATTGATCGCCAGGTGTAAATAAGGCAGGGGTATAATATGCATTGTATTTTCAGCCTCTTCACAACAATGATTGGCCATCGCTATTAGTCCTTTAAGGCAATCATCATAATGTGGACTTTTCCCTGGTCCCGCTAAATTAGCAAGCATTTCCGAAGCAACCACCGGGGTGGCTTTCGCCATAATATTCTTGCGTGCTTCCTTTTCTTTGAGTTGAGCAATACTAGCTTCGATATCTTCAAAAGAAGTATACCGAATTAAATTCCGGTAACTATTCGTGTCAAAGACAACAGCATATTTCTCACTGTTCATAGTCCCTGCATCATCTCTTCCTGTTGCCATTTTTCAGAAATATTTTGTTGCACAAAATTCAGGAAAGTAATCTCGCCGTAATATTGAAAAATTGTACCTTGATGCTAGAGTATTTGACTCTTAACATAATAGAAAAAACGAACAGTTTACGGTCTTTTCCGTAACGATATTGATTTCCAATATTTAAGGTGACCCTGACTAAATCTGAAACTTTTTCTTATTTATTGACGTGCAGGTTCAACGATGACCTTGATCCAATCATAAACTTTTTCATATCCGACATTTTGAAAGGTTTTATTGGAGGGAATGTAATTCCTCTTTGTAACCAATCCACAGCTTTCGTATTCGAACAGAACATCATTAGTTGCGTGCCATGCCAACGCGTAACCATAACCTTGCTTCCGCACTTCTTCTTTGGTAAAAAAATGCATAATGCTGGGAGCGTTCACGTCAGATATTGATACCTGAAGAATAGATTTTATTACTCCTTTATCCACCCACTTAAGTAAATTTTGTTTTCGAATGGCGGGAATCACCACTTCATTGCGCATTTCATCAATGTTTTTTTCTAACCTGTCGCCATATTCTTCTTTTTGAAACTGAAAACTCATCTCGCTTAATGTGTCAATGTCATTCATATCTGCAAATAGCATTTCTCCAGGAACTTGAACCTTTAAAGGACGAACTTCTTTGCATTCATAAACATTTCGTTCACTGATTATTGTCTTCTTATTTTTTACTTGCTTTAATACCCCTAATACCAATTCTCTTTGTCCGGTAACAGACGCATGGTCCATTTTGCCTGGATCAATTCCGCGGATAAGCTCATTAATTATTGGTTCATCAAACTGGGTCCCATAGATCATCAAAGACGGAGCAGACCAAAGCCCAAAAACATCAGATCCCTCAATGTTAAACGCTGCAGTAATCTTTACTTTTTCGTGACCTGCCTTGTGCCAGTTCACCATATTCCACAACGACTCAACTGCGTAGTAATTCCTGTTACAATAATCTTTATTGCGCTTCCAAAAAGAATCTACACTACGATGAAAATGGATTTCCGGCATATTGTAAAATTAGGTCAACGTTCTAAGTTTTACGGTGATCTGCCCCAAATCCATCTTCTCAAAATGGATGTTTTTGTAGCGACTAAACCAATTGCCTTTGTACCACCAATTGTTGCCATAGCAGGAAGAATATAAGCCTTAAGTAAAACCACCAGGGCCAGAAAAAAAATCAATAACATTATCAGAATGATAATGGTTGTTTTACCCGGGTTGGTGCTGTTAAATTTCATGCCTAAAAACTGGATGTTGAACTGTTCTGTTTTGTTAGTCCTTGTACTCATCTTTCTTACTTTTTTGATTTATTAAGTACAAGTAACTACAAATTGCGAACGTAGTAAGGAACAGGGGATCAGTGCTTTGAAGACCTTTTGTTCCTGTTGATACACAGCCACTTATGAGGTTTTTAAACCTGAGTTTTCTTATCCGGAATACTCATTTTATGCCACTGCTTTACCTTTTGAATGATGAACCATTCGGGGTGCATTTGATGATAAAAAAACCAGGTATCCTGTAGCATACTTGCAATAAGTGCATAATACCTTTCAGAGGGCATAAAATCACGATCGCCTGCAGGTGGTGCTTCAGCAAGCAGGTAGTCGTAAAACGACTTTACAATCCTTACCATAAATCGCTCTTCAGGCTGCATGAACCTATCCGCCTTTTGAATTTTAAAGGATCTTTGGTCAGGGCGCGTTACAGTGGTCTGAACCGGCTCTGTATCGAACTCCACCTTCTGATCTTCCGAATACTCCTTCAGGGCTTCTTCGATCAAATACATTGGTAGGCGCTGGGATATTTCATATTCTTTTTCATCACCTTCCAATCTAAACTTTATTGAAGTAATTTTGCTCCCCTCCTTAATTCCGTTTATCAGTTTACTGAACGCTATAAACTCTGGAAACGTGGGTTCGAATGGTCTCCCGTCACCGATCATCTGGTGACCGATATGCGAACCGTATTCCTTTAAAGACTGTGCAATATGAACGAGATCATGAACAAGATGATCTACCTTAAACCTTTTACTTAAAAAATATCCGATCGAAATAGCATCGGCTCTCTTTACTTCATCAGTGATGTTTATAAAATCCTTCTCAAAATATTTCAGCAGACGTTCCTTATCAGCTGGTATTTCTGCATAGGTGAGCGCAGGTTCCAGTTCTTTTCTCTTGAGCCAATTGCGGATGTTCTTAATTTTTATTTCATCTATCTCATCCGGCCCTGCAACAGGTATCAGGCAAAACTCAATCAGTCTGGCGATACAGAGCATCAGTCTGTTTGGTGTCGGCTCCCCTGGGGAAACCGGGAAAATCTTTGTTTTGGTAAGAAGGTTATAAAAAGACTTTGCAAGTTTGTATTTAAACTGCTGCTTTTTTATGTTATCCTCGAACCTTTCAGGATAGCGCTCAAGATCCATTTTCCAGTCCTTATAATGCAAATCACCATAATACTTTTTAAAATGATCAATAAACTCGCTGGCCAGCCAAGCGTGCTCGATTTTTATGGCGCCATCATTAAAAACAAAGTTGATATATTTCAGCTCCGAAGGTGGTTTAGCGCCAGGTTCGTCCCTTTCCCACTCCTTTGTGTCCAGTTTTTCAATGACCGCAATGGCTTTTTTTGTTTCCTTCTCTGCGGTGTTTACCAGCTTCTGCATTTCAGGTCTTTCCCAAAAGGCGATTTCTTCGACATACTTATGCTGTGCAGTTGCTATTACTTCAAAGAGCAAGTCACGAATTGAAAGCAGACCATAATCATTGATGCAATTAATTATCTCATCATGTTTTGCTTTGGCAAGAATAACTCTGTAATATTTATTGTTTGGCTGGTACCCTTCGATAAAAGCACGTTCTTCAAAAACTTCTTTGAAAAACTCCACAAGCATCGCGAGCTGCCAGTTGTGGTACCTGATAAAAAAATCATAGGGTGGTCTATCTGGTGTCCAGTATAACTGCTTTTCAAAAAACTCCGGATCTTTTCTTGCCTTTTCCATCCTCTCATCTGCGGAGCTAAACAGGCCAAAGTAAGGGACGAAACGTCCCCTCTTTTCATCATAGTAATGAAATATGTACGTGTACTGAGACTTCCTGATTTTTTCCCAGTCGGTTTTTCCAATGTTTAGCTTCACGTCACCTTTGGCATCGCGTTCCAGCGGAAACTCTTTTTCCATACTAACGGTTTATAATGCAAAAGTACCGCAACGTCACAACTTGGATCAGCTAGTTAATAAAAGAAGGCTGCTTTCCTGTTTTTGGGATAATGTAACATTTTCGGAACTTTGTAAAAAAAAGATGAAAACATTCGCTTACGGTTCAAATATGAATATTGATCGGTTACAGGAGAGGACTCCTTCGGCGGTAAAGGTTTCAAATGCCTCAATAAAGGGATATAAATTCAGATGCAATAAGGTATCTAATACCGGTTCATCAAAGGGCAATATTGTCTTTACTGGCGATGAGAATGATGTAGTTTGGGGCGTGATTTATGAGATCGATGATAACGAAAAACCAAATCTTGACAGAGTTGAAGGACTGGGTCAGGGTTATAACCAAACAACGATCACGGTAAAAAATAGCGACAACCAGGATGAAGATGTGCAGGTCTATGTGGCTGATCCGGGTGCAATCAATGAGAATATGCGACCATTTGACTGGTACAGGGATTTTATTTTGTCGGGAGCAGAGCAAAACAAACTGCCCGAAGAATACATAGAGGAATTAAGATCAGTTCAATCTACTATTGATACGAATGCTACCAGAAGAGAATCCAATTATAGTATAATGGGAATTGAGATTAACGATAATCAACAGGATCAATGAATGAAAAGATAGAACAAAGGACTTGTCAATTCGTTTAAAAATACCAATAGAAAAACAGAGCACACAAATGATAATTAGCGGGAGTATTTGTATCTTTATACCAGAGTATTTGACACAGTAAAACAAGCGAAAAAACGACAGTTTACGGTTTCGTTTACGGTTTTTTGTAAGATAATTGATTCACAATAAATTATTTAGTCCTGTCGAGGCTACTGCAACCCTGGTTATTTTGACCGGGGTTTTTATTTTCTAATTGCTTGTATTTTTTGGGACAGAGAATATCTGATGAGCTGGCCTGTCAATGGATAGTATAATCCCCACAATACTTTGGGGACAATACTCCAGATACAGGTTCTATCTGGCATTGCAATCGGGATGCTGACTGGCTTTGCCTTGTCAGCATTCGATTCCTGTTCTTGAATTCAGAATTATCACTTGTAAAAATGTTGTACCGAAGGAAGAATTTGTCTCAAAAAAGCAAACAAGTGCAACAAGTCAAGCTAAAACAATTTTTTAACCAATCTTCCCATGGATAAACCCTGTACGATGATAGAAAAGAGTACCAGCACATACACCATGAACACGAATTGATTTTTTGGAAAAGGATCTGTCAGTGATAAGGCCATGGCGATTGAAAGTCCGCCTCTCAGACCACCCCATGTCATCAGTTGGATGGTTTTATGGTCTGTACCGATAAATTTCTTCAGCAGTACAGAAGGAACCAACAATGATAAATACCTCGCCAACAAAGTAATTGGGATGGCGATTACCCCCGCGATCAGGTACCAGCTATCAATCTGCAGTACCAGTAATTCCAGGCCAATCAAAACAAAAAGTATGGCATTCAGCAGAATATCAGCCAGCTCCCAGAATTTATCAACATATACTTCCGTGATATCACTCATCGCTTTTTCCTTAGAACGGCTACCTGTAAAAAGACCGGCCACCACCATTGCCAGCGGACCAGAAAAATGCAGCTGACTAGCCAGCTCATATCCTCCCATGACCATGGCCAGCGTGATAAAAATTTCAGTCTGGTAATTATCAACCTTTCGCATCATCCTGTATCCCAGATATCCCAATAAATATCCCAGGAGTACACCACCTCCGATTTCCTTGATCAACAACCATATTACCTGGAATCCCGAGACTGATCCGGTACCTGTTTGAATGATCTCGACCAGGAAAAGAAATAAAACAACTCCTATGCCATCGTTGAACAGAGATTCTCCGACAATTTTAATTTCCACATCTTTTGGTGCTCCTGCCTTGGTAAGAATACCTAATACTGCTATCGGATCGGTGGGAGCTACCAGGGCTCCAAATAAAAAACAATACATAAAATTAACCGGGTGCCCGAACAGTATGAACAAACCATACAACATACCCGCTGTTAGTAAGGCAGATATGCAAACCCCGATCACAGCGAAGACAGAGATCGCCCGGTAATTTTTCTTTAATAGAGAAATATCAGTATGCAGGGCACCTGCAAAAAGCAGGAAGCTCAGCATGATTTCAAGCAAAACCGCACCAAAATCTATCTGAGCAATAAATCCCTGTGCAATCCTGAATATGCTCGGAAACAAAGTTCCAATGGAAATCAGCAAAACAGAAAAAACCAGTGACGCAAGCATCATGCCGATTGAATCTGGCAATTTCAGAAACCGGGAATTAAAATAAGCAAACCCTGCCGTGATACAGACCAGGATAGTGATAATCAGAAAAAGATTCATATTATCTTTCGTTGTTTTCGTAGATATCCGACTGGGCCCCCAGAATCTCCCGGTATCGGTTAAATAATTTTGTCTTGGAGATAAAGCTGATAAATTTTTTATCACGGTTGACTACAGGCAGATACCAGGACTGGGCATTATCCAATTTTTCCATTACGGCAGTAACAGGTTCATCAATATAGATCATCGCCCGGGGCTTTTTCATAATTTGCCGGATTAAAACCTGGTCGTGGTTCGATTTGTCAAACAATAAAATTTTGATGTCATTCAGTTCAATGATCCCGCAAAAAACTCCTTTATCATCCTCTACTGCAAATATATTTTTATCACTGGTCATTATTACTTCAATCAGGTCTGTCAGTTTTTTCTGACTACTAATGCTGCTGTATTCATCAGACAAAATAGTATCAATTGTGATTGTGGTCAGGATGTTTTTCTCTTTCTGATGCGTAAATATTTCTCCTTCTTCTGCCAGTTTTTTAGTCTCCATTGAGTAGGGCTCAAAATGTTTTACGATAAAAAAAGAAAGCGCGGAAACTATCATAAGCGGAATGAACAATCCGTATCCATTAGTTATTTCTGCAATCAGAAAAATGGCAGTCAGGGGGCAATACATCACTCCGCTCAGCAATCCTGCCATCGCCACGAGACTAAAGTTCCCCTCCGGAATCTTTCCTATTCCGGTAACATTGACCAGTCTTGAAAAAAAGAAACCCAGGAAAGCCCCGGAAAACAGGGATGGCGCAAAATTCCCCCCGTTGCCCCCGGATCCGAGTGTGATCGCTACTGCCACGGGCTTCAGCAGTATGATACATCCAAGAAAAAAAAGAAGCACCACATTATTATTGCCAAGATTAAAAATATTATTTGTGATCAGGTTATCCGTATTTGCATTAGCCAGATACGAAACGCTCTTGTATCCTTCTCCGAATAAAGGGGGGAAAAAATAAACCATGATAACCAGCAGCACCCCGGCTAACAAAGCTTTTGCATAGGCATTCAATTGGTAGAAATGGACTTTTCTTTCTACAAATTTGAAAATTTTTGCATAGTACAGGGATATAAATCCGGCCAGAATCCCGAGAAAAATATAATAAGGCACATTCAGGTAATTGAAATCCTGTTCCAATAAAAAATTAAAAAGCGCACTTTCATTCAGCAAAATTTTAGAACAAAGCACACCGGTAACAGATGCTATCATCAAAGGGATAAAATAACTCACCAGCGTTTCAGCCAGCAGAATTTCAATGGCAAAAATTACGCCTGCGATTGGCGCATTAAAAACGGCAGCTATACCTGCTGCTGCCCCGCAGGCAAGCATCAATGTTCTTTCCTGATAATTCAGATCTGTAATCCTGCCAAACATGGAACCAAAAGAGGATCCGGTTGCCACAATCGGGGCTTCAAGACCGGCAGATCCTCCAAACCCCACTGTGAGTGAACTCGTAACAACATGTTTGTAGGTATTACTGGTGGGGATATAAGAAGCTTTTTTGGCAATTGCCCTTAAAGCCATTGCAATGCCTTTTTCATAGGAATTTTTCCAGAATAGCTGCACCAGCCATACCGTCAGCAGCAACCCTAAAACCGGGAACAAAATATAATACCAACCCAGTTCATGCAGGAATTGTTGCAGATAATGAACCATCGTTTTAAGCAAAACTGCCATCAATCCGCTTGAAAAACCGGTAATAACAGCCACCAGGATAATATACTGCGGACGGGTCAGTCTTGTCCTGACATTTATAAAAAGCCTGCTGAGAAAGGAGCTTAAAACGTTCACTTATTTTGTGTAAAGATATTAAAGGGCAATCACGCCTCTTCTGCTGTTTGCAACTGGTCGGACAATAGTAACCCGGATAACCTGTATTTCCTCTGTTTTTTCATTTTCATTTTTCTTAACCGCTTCCGCATCCCTTCAAATGACCCCGTAACAGCTTTTTCAGCATTTCCTGCTTTTGCAATGGTAAACAAATTATTATCTTTTTTGGACAAAATCAGTTCACAATGATATCCCTTCTTCTTATCCTGGCTGTCCTTTCTGATAAGTACCACTGTTTGAATGATCCTGGTGAAATATTTGTTGAACTTGATAAACCGGGATTTGACCTTCTTTTTCAGCTCGTCCGTTATTGAACAATTTATTGTCTGGATAATCACGCGCATATTTTCCATGTTTAAGGTTTATTATTTTCTTCAGGCTCGGTATTGCTTCCGTTATCTATCCATTTTTGCAGTACCCCTGCATATTTCTGAGCATCGCTGTTCTCGGGATCAAGCATAAGCAGTTTTTCAAAATAGACTAGTGAAGCTGGATAATCTTTCCGGATATTTGCTTCATATGCGCCCAGATAGCCATATGCTTTAATGACAGTAGCCTTGTTCTTCTTCAAATCAGGCCCGATAACATCAAGCAATTTTGTATAAAATGTGACTGCCAGCCCTTTCTCCATCGTAGAATCCATGATCGCATTGCAACGGGCCTGCCACAAATACCCGTAAATCTGGTCAGGATATTTTTCCGAATAGATTCCGAATACACTATCAGCCCTTTGATAATTTGCAGCCATATAGAGCGATACTCCCCAATGATAGACATCCAGATTTGTTGGGCGCTCCCTGGAATGATAAATACCCTCCCGCCAAAATGCTTCCTGATCCCTGTTTCCCAATTCCTTTTCGATTTCTGCCAGATATTGCATGTAGCCGAGGCGTGCGTCCTGGTCACTTTCCGTTTGCAGAGCCTCTTTATACCACTTCAGTGATCTGGATTTATCAGCATAATTGGCCTCTGAGAGTTTTGCCATCAGCTCATAGTCCTTTGAAATACATTCCGCGGGATCCTGGTATTTAAAATATTTATTCATACTCTCCTCCGCCTGCATGCTGTCACCCAATGCCGCTTTGCTGTAAGCCAGTAGCTTGTACAATCTTGGTTTACTTTCAATTCCGGTCATTGAAATTATCCGGTTAGCCTTTTCTATAGCTTCCGGATATTTCCTGGTAATGTAGAGGTAATCGGTTTGCATATACTCATTCTCAATGGATGGATCAGCATTCCTGAGATAACGTGCCAGCAATTCACCAGCCTTGTTTAAATCCTTGTAGAAATAATAGTAATACAACTCATACAAAGCTGGCGCATAGAGCGAATCCGCTTTTACAGCCTCCGTAAACCGTTCAACAAATACTTCGGTATTATTTTGTGATTTATAAATCAGTCCTTTCTTATAATAGGCTTCAGCAAGAGACGGATTCAACGCCAAAGCCTGATTATAACTCACTACCGCTTTTGATCCGTTGATTTGTTTCCTGTATGCATCACCCATAGCCATATAAATATCCGGGTTTTTCCTATCCTTATCTGCTGCCCTATCCAGCATTTCCAAAGCCCAAACAACATCCCCATTTTTGCTATTGATATGACTCCTGGCTGCTGCAAGCAATGCCACCGGATCCTTGTACTTTCTTAACTGCAGCATTTCCTCCATCTGCTTTCTTGCGTTTTCTTTATCGCCCTTTTCCAGCAGCAAATGGGCTTCACCGATAAAGACTAGCGGATACTCCTTTTTTGACAGATGATTTACCTCAAATAAACGGACTCCCTCCTGAAAATAAATAGCAGCACTATCACTATATCCCTGCTTTAAGTAAGATTCTCCCAGCCAATAATACACATACGGTGAATGATCACCTTTTTGAAGAAGGCTTTTGAGAGCAGCAATGGCCGATTGGTACCGGTGGTAATATACGTGTGTGCTGGCTTCATCCAAAGTCTGGGATGAAACCGACGACATTGCGGACATCATGGAAAAAGCAATTAATATTCTTTTCATTGTTTTCATTTTTAAAGTGGGGTAATCGTCAATACCGGCGCCTGAATATACTTTTGGATGACACGTCCGAACAGGGAAGACCAAATTCCGGGCATCCTGGTCTGGGTTCCGGGATTCAATATCATCAGGTCTGCCTGGTTTCTGCTCAAATACTGGCTAACACCATCTGCCGTATTATTGCTCTCGATACATTCCATTTCAATCTGGGCATCACAATTATCATTGATGAGCCTATAGGATTTTTTAAGATAAAAATCACTGAGTTCCTCACTCTTCTTTGTACGAACCGATAAAAGTTTTATGGTAGCATTGTTCAATCTTGCCATATATATACCATACATTAGTTTTCTGACCGGAAGAAAATCAGTGACCGGGATCAATACCGAAAGCAGCTTCACCAGTTTTTTGTTCACCGGTGCTGTCATTACCGGCATTTGAGTACGCATAGCAATTCTGTCCGGATTTAAAAACATTCTTCTTTTTCCCGGGAAAACGGATTTTTGCCCGATCAGCACGAGGTCGATCCTGTTGTTAAGTACATAACTGATGACACATTCATCCCAGCTTCCCAAAACTATTTCCGACCGTATATCAGGCCGTTTCATCGAAGAGGAAGCATTTCTGATGATCTTATCCAGCCTGAATTGCAATTCACTCCTGTTTTCAATTGCGATATAAGGGATAGATAAATGCCCGTTTGAAACCGCCATCGCCATATAAGGATTAATTGATATGACATGTAATAGTGTAATGCTGCAATCGTATTCATTTGCCAGATCAACAGCTTTTTCAACTGCTTTGGCGGATCGCCTGGAGAAATCTACCGGCACCAGAATTCTGTTAAACAGCTTTTGCATCTCTCATACTTTTTGTAATATTAGCTTCAGGTATTAAAACCATAATTAAGTCTTCATTAAAATCTGATTAAAATACAGCTGCTGATCGTGTGCGAGTAAATTTTGGGATAGTTTTGTCTCAACAGTTAAAACAATTACAGCTATGTCATTGCGCCAGTTTATTTTATCAAGGAAGCTGTTGCGCTCTATCAACGTGTTGGCAAATGGAATCCAGGGAAGATGGAAGGATGTAGCGGAATTATTTGGGCTTCGTGAAGATGTTTTTGAGAACCCAAGTCATATCCCTTTTAAAAGACCTGTTTCTGTAATCCTGATCGGTGCCGGACATCGCGGTAATATTTATGCTGATTATGCGCTCCAACATCCAGATGAAATGACCATTATTGCGGTTGCGGAAATCAGCGAGACGCGCTTGAAAAAATTTCAGAAAAAACACCGGTTGAATAATGAATCATGTTTCACTTTCTGGAATGAGGTTTTTAATATCCCGAAATTCGCGGATGCAGTAGTCATCGCCACCCCCGATCATCTGCACACCGAACCGGCCTTAGCAGCTCTGGAAGCCGGCTATGATATCCTGCTTGAAAAACCCATGGCCCCAACAGAAAGGGAATGCCGATTGATCCTGGAGAAAGTGAAACAAACCGGCAGAATCGCCGGCGTGTGTCATGTGCTGCGCTATTCCCCTTATTTTCGTGAGCTGAAAGAAATTGTCAACAAGGGTTTGCTGGGCGATATCATCAGTATCCAGCACATGGAGCCGATAGAACAAATCCATATGAGCCATTCCTATGTGCGTGGCAAATGGCGTAGCAGTCAGACAGCAACTCCCATTGTGCTTGCCAAATCCTGCCATGATACGGATATTATCCGCTGGCTGGTAAACAGCCAGGTGAAAGATGTTCATTGTTTTGGAAACCTTAAATGGTTCACCACCAAAAATGCACCGGAAGGCAGCACTGAAAGATGTACGGACAATTGCAAAGCAGAGTCAACATGCGCCTATTCAGCTCTACAGATTTATTTAAGGGACAAAAAGAGGCTTTATGTTTTTGATATGCCTGATGACCGGGATTACTGGGATGATTATATTCTATCGCAACTCAAAACAACCGATTACGGCCGATGTGTGTACCGGATGGATAATGACCAGCCCGATCACCTGACCGTAAATCTTTTATTCCGGAACGGAGCAACTGCCGCCTTTTCAATGGAAGCACATGTGTCCTACGAAGGAAGAAGAACCAGAATCATGGGATCTGCAGGTGATATTTACGGTAATATGGAAAATTTCACTGTGACCAATTTCAAAACCAGGAAGCAAACCACCTGGAAAATGAAAACTGATGCTCATGGAGGTGGTGATAACCGCCTGATCAAAGACTGGCTGCAGGCAATTTATCAGCAGGACGGTTCCTTGCTCAGTTCTTCCATCGAAGTATCGGTGGAAAGCCATCTGGTAGCTCTGGCAGCCGAAAAGAGCAGGCTGACCCGAAGTATTGAAGAAATCATACTACCTGAATCCGAAAGTCCAAAGCCGGAATAACAGGTATCCCGGTAACTGACTTAAGACTTTCAAGATGCATCGGTCAGTGGTAAAAGTGCTTTGAATGAATAATCGCTGATGAACATGTCGGCTTTCTCTTTCAATAGATCATTATCTGTACAAAACGCAACACCCATACCTGCCTTTTCAATCATACAAAGGTCGTTTTCGCTATCCCCAACTGTAATACAGTTGTTCAGACTGATTTGATACCGATGCGCAATATGCATAAGTGCATTTGTTTTGCAAATGGAATGACCACATTTGCTTTCCAGGTTATTGTAAAATAAAGAAGGGATAATCACCTCCCCGGTTGCTTTACCTTCAAAATATTCAAGCCGGTTTCCAATTGCAAAATCAGCACCCAGCTTATTTTTTACCATTTCCACCACAACCTGGTAACTATCACTGATGATCCCTACAATATTTCCCTGCCCTCTCAGTAAAGCCACAACATCGGCAGCATCGTCTACCAGCGGGATACCGGAGGCCACCTGAAGAATTTCTCCCATGGACAGCCACTTTAACAATTTGGCAATTCTTTTGGTCCTTACGGCGGGTTCCTGCTCCATTTCCCGTAATTTTTCCAACTCTGCCTGGAACTGGTATTTCATTGCCAGTGTATCAATGAATCTTCCCCTGAGCAGGGTATTATCCATATCAAAAACAAACATCTTTCGCAAAGACTGTAATTCCTCTTTCAACACGTTCTCCATCTGACCTGTTATCATATTTACCGTACCCAGTTCCTCCAGGCTTACATAATTTGTCTGGCGCATTGAAGCCTTCCTTACGATCGCTTTAGCCACTTCACCACTCATTTTTCCCAGCGCCTGCCAGGGCTTGCTTTTGTTTTCAATATAACCGATGTTTACCTCCTTTACTCTTGCCTGCATCAGAAACATATCAATTAATATCCCTACATCCACTCCATAATCGGTAAAAAAATCTACCTTATTCAGAAAGGACTTCTTTCCAGCGATCATTCCACTCAGGGGTTGCTGAAAAGCCGATAGTTCGGGAAAAAATATTTTAAGGAGTGGCTTCGCTACCAGCTCAGTCACACGACCGGCATTTCGTGCAAAAGCTCCTTTTGTAAAATCACAATCATTTTCGAGGATGGGATTCACCAGCTTGCGGATTGCGTGTTCGGGATAAGGCTGAATGTCTGCATCGAGGAAAACCAGTACCTGGTTCTCTGAGTGGTTAATCCCATCCCGCATGGATACACCCTTACCCCGTACATCACTGATAATCACATTTGCCCCTGCTGCTTCTGCCACCTGAACAGTTCGGTCTGTGCTTTTATCATCTACAACAATAATCTCTGAAACTAAAGATTCTCTCTGACAAAACTGGATGACGCTCTCAATTGTATCCTGTTCGTTCAAAGCGGGAATAATTACACTAACCATGTTATGCTTACTTTTTTTGTGTTAGACTATCTATTTTTTTGGATAAGTAAGTGACCAATTCCCTCGATTCCAGCAATTGGATATGCAGGGAGTCGCTTTTTAGTATCAGCGTGATTTTTTCCTGTGCAAGTTTTCTTTTTCCATTCAGGGTCATGACAAGGGTCACCACCAATAAAACAATGGATGTCGCCATTACTGAGGAAATCAACATTCTTTGCATTAACCTGTAAAATGCAGACGAAGGATTAAAAACTGGTTAAAACAGCATTAAATTCTATCCTGTGGATAAAAACCGCAATGGGGAATCGTAATGGTGAAAGTAGTGCCCTCGTATGGGTTACTGGACACCTCTATCGTGGATTTATGCAAGGCCAGGACCCGTTTTGAAAGGGTGAGACCAAGACCGAAACCAGGCTTATGACTAACCGTTTCCGTCCTGAAAAATGGATGAAATATATTCCGGATATCCGCCTCGGAAATAATATCGCCCAAACTCTTAACAAGTACGACTACTGAAGTATTACTAAAAGAAACAAGCACCCTGGCTGAATGATTGTCTGAATATTTACATCCATTCTCAAACAAATTTCTGAAAGCGATATATAACAGGTCGCTATTTCCAAAGGCTGTCAGCATTTGCTCATCATTTGGAAATGTTTCAAAGTCGACCTGCACAACGTATTCTTCTTTTAATTTTTGTACATCCGAAGCAGCTTTCATAAGAACCTCATCAATCCGCACCATTTTCAGTTCCAGGCTGCCCTGCGATCCGGATCTGGCTATTTCCAACAAACTGCGGGTAAGCTGTTGCAGGCTCTTCACATCCTCCTCAACACTTTTCATCACCTGCCTGTATTCTTCTTCACTCCTGTCCTTTTGCAATGTTACTTCCAACTGGCTGGAAACAGCAGTAAGAGGAGTGGAGAGTTCATGAGAAGCATTTGATATGAAGCGTCGCTGTATGATGAATGACTCCTGCATCTTATCCAGCAATTCGTTAAAAGTCTTGCTCAGTTCCTGCAATTCATCTTTATTATCCGGCACCCTGATTCGCTGCGATGGGTTATTTAAGCTCACCAGTTTTACTTCACTGATAATCCTTGCAAGCGGACTTAAAATAGCCCTGGCGAAAGCTACCCCTGTTATAAATGAAAGCAGAACAGCTATGATAAACGACCAGGTCAGGAGTTTGCGGAGATTTTTTAAAAATGCAGCCCCATCGATGTCCTCTGCAGCTATTGCCACGATAAAATTGTTATCTGAATTGACCAGGTGAATGGCAAATGCCTCCCGGTTATCCGTTTTAAAATAGTATTCACCCCTGATCTTTGTTTGTTCAACTACTTGCGGCGACATGTTAAAAGCCAGGCCGGGATTATCAGAATAACGATAAACGAGGCTGCCATGAAAATTGAGTACCATGATGGTTTTATGCTGCAGGGAAGCCACAGAAGAGTTGTCAAGCATTCCCAGGATACCGAAATTCCCATCCTTACTATGTGCCACCGTATTTGCCGTAGCGGTAGCCCGGTTCTTCAGCCTGGTATGAAACAAATTACTTCTTTCCCTGGCACTGAGCATATAAACGGCTGTACAAAGGCAAAGAAGGATGAAACAAACCAGTCCTGCAAACAAAAATGCTATTTTATACCTGATACTCATTTTAATGATCCTTCATAATATAACCCATACCCACCTGGGTATGGATCAGCTTTTCATTGAAATCCTTATCAAGTTTTTTTCTTAGAAAATTCACGTAAACATCAATGACATTGGTTTTGGTATCGAAATCCAGATCCCATACTTTTTCGGCAATATCACCCCTGGACAATACCCTGTTCCGGTTCCTCATGAAGTACTCAAGCAGCTGGAATTCCTTGGCCGTAAGGCTGATAGGCTTCCCTGAACGGGTCACTTCCTTACTGTCTACATTCAATTCAAGATCAGCTACTTTTAAAATATTACCTGTAGGAAGCTGCTGGTTCAGAGTTCTTTTCAACAATGCCCGTATCCGGACAATCAATTCCTTGAATTCGAATGGTTTCACCATGTAATCATCCGCCCCTGCATCAAACCCTTCAATCTTATCATCTGTTGTGCTCAGGGCAGTCAGCATAATAATCGGGATTTGCTGATTCCGGCTCCGGATGATCCGGCAGAGTTCATATCCGTTGATACCGGGAAGATTGATATCTGTTATCACCAGATTAAAGTCCCCGTTTTCATATACCCTGAGCCCTATTTTTCCGTCGTATGCCGTTTCCACGTGATAATCCAGTTCCCTCAATCCTTTGGCAATACTGTCGGCAATTTTTTTCTCATCCTCAACAATCAGCACTTTGATTTCTTCCATATCTAATTTTCATTTATCGGTATTTCATCGTTAATAGTTTCCACTTCAGGTTTGCCATAAGCGATTGAGCCAATCATCATGATCACACTGGTTGCCAGAATCGTAAAAAACAATATCCCTTCATTGAAGCGGGAAAGCTGATTTTTTAAAGGTATGCTGTAAAACAGAAGGATAGTGATTAACCCCCTGGGCAGGTAAAACAATTCCGGAATGATATGCGACCGCAAAAAGAACCGAAGGTAGATATAACGGATACCCAGGAGGATCAATACAATGACGGATCCGGCTAGTACCACTTCCAGATCAGCGATCAGCCGGATATTAATGGTAAGACCGAATATGAAGAAAAAAAAGGTCCGGATCAGAAAACTGCTTTCCGCTGTCAAAGAGTGAAGCAAATGTGTCAGGTCGGTCACCTTATCAGCAGGAATCTTTCCATGGAGACGTTGGAAAAAGGGGAATTGCCAGTTACTGACAATCACACCAAACAACAGGATGATGAACAGTGCAGGTAAATGCAGTTCTTTTCCTCCCGCATATAAAAAAATCAAAATAGCAAATACGAGGAAGAACCTCACTTTGGTATTAATCTGAGTCAGCAGAAACAGGATCAGCAGAGATAAAAGTATACTGATTACCAGAGACAGGACAATAGACCCGAAAAACCAAGCAATATTCATCCCATGCAACAGATTTCCCGCAATCATATAATTGAAAAGCAATATCCCAACGATATCTGAAAACGATGTTTCGTAAACCAGGAACTCCTTTTTGGTTTCATTCAGGTGTGATATACTAGGAATAACGATGGCACTGGAAACTACAGAAAGCGGAATGGCATAAATCAGACAGTTTATAAAGTCTTCCCTGAGATAAAAATAGAGAAATGCAGATAAGGCCGTGGAAGAAAGCACCAGGATCGCAGTAGCTGAGAAAAAAGCATTCCTGACCAGCTTAAGCTTGTTTTTGCTGATATTCAGGTCAAGACCCGCCTCCAGGATAATCATTATCAGACCCAATATCCCAAAGAGCTCAACCATCCTTGAAGGCACAGTATATGTTTTTCCGGCTCCTGCCAGTATTTCCCTTACGGCTATGCCCAGTATCAGCAGCATCAGAACAGACGGAATGCCGGTTTTCCTGGACAAGAGATTAAACAAATAAGACAGGATGACCAGTAAACAGGCTGCAATAATCAAGGTATAAGAACTGATATCTGGCATTCCCAAAAATACCACGAAATGCCGCTTTAAAACAATTTACACCTGCTTTTAATTCCCTTTTAATTTGAATTTAAACCGGGTTTAATCCGTGTATTGAATATTTGTCTACTTTCCATATCTCCATGACCAGATTTGACATTTTTAAAAGGCACAACGGGCGTTATTATTACCGTGTTATTGCGGAAACGGGTCACAATATACTTTCCAGTGATGGCTATGAAAATAAAACCGGATGTCAGGAAGCCATCCGGTCAGTAAAAAATAAGATTTCAAAAAAGGAAGAGCTCCTGATTGAAAAAGCAGATTCCGAAACCTGGAAGTTCATTGTTAAGGGCGATCACAACTGGCCGGTTGGCTACAGTATGAATTTCCACTCCGAGAAACAATGCAGGAACTGAATCAAACTGATGCAAAACTATTTACCGGATTCATGGACTATTGACTTGTCGTGAATAATTCGGAAACCTTAAATGATCCCATTTAATAACGTCTAAACAAGACCCATGATGCACTTTGAAGTTTATAAGGATTCGTCAGCGGATTTTTATTTCAGGCTGGTTGGCGATTTTCACCGCTTTATCCTGATGGGCGGACCCTACATTGAGAAAGATTCGGCTATCGCAGATATAGAAATCGCCAAAACAGCATTATGCGGTACTTACCAACCAGAGATCAGGAAAACCGAAACCGGTGAATTCTTTTTTGAGCTGAGAGATAATTACAAAAGGTTCATCGGCAACAGTTGCCTGTTTAAAACAGTACAGGCGCTGCATGAAAAAATTCAATATATCAAACCAAGGATCAGCGGAGTTCCCCTTTTTGAAAAATTGCACCCTTAACATACAGGGCAGCTGTTGCCCTTACACAAATTTTGAGTTAATAATTTGCACAGAACTAAAATGCTATACCACTTCATTGAAAAAATATATGCGCATTCAATTAATGCAGTACACCCAGTAATATTACTACCAAGATGGATCAGGGTTTCAGGAAATAATCTCTACATTTCAGGCAGGTGTTTTGATACTACTTCGCTCGAAAAGCTGGTTCTGATTGCATGTGGAAAAGCCGCAGGAGCGATGGCTGCAGCTGCGGAATTCATACTGAAAGACCTGGTAACAGACGGACTCTGTGTCACCAAATACCGACATGCCCTACCCTTGCAGAGAATTACTGTTTTGGAGTCCGGGCATCCTTATCCGGATCGCAACAGCTTCATTGCCGGAAAGATGTTAATTCAAAAGATCAGCTCTCTCAGTAAAAATGACCTCGTTTTATTATTGCTCAGTGGTGGCGCATCCTCTCTGATCGCAGATGTTCCGGCAGGTTGCACTGAGGATGAGATAACCACGATTAACAAATTGCTGGTAAACTCAGGTGCCGGTATACATGAAATAAATATTGTCAGAAAGCATTTAAGCCATCTTAAGGGAGGCCAGCTTGTAAAATTAATTTACCCCACCCCGCTGATCAGCCTTATCATCAGCGATGTTCCCGGAAACAACCCGGAAAATATTGCCAGCGGCATGACTACCGGAGACTCCTCCGGCTTTCAAGATGCTTTATCAGTAATTGACAGGTATGGTATACGGGAAAAAACCCCTCCTTCCATTCTGCAACGATTGGAGGACGGCGTTGCGGGCAGAGTGAATGAAACCCCGAAACCCGGAAGTCATTTTTTTACCGCAACAACCAATGAAGTGATAGCCGGCAATCAAACAGCACTGGAAGAAGCCGCTTTTTTTATTACACAGGCAGGAATGGCTGTCATAAAATCAGACCAGCCACTGACCGGAAGCCTTACAACAGCTGTACAACTGATTTCAGCAACCTTAATAGGATACAAGGGAAGACTTCCTTGTTGTTTTCTTTGGGGCGGTGAAACAACAGTAAAAGTAAAAGGTGCGGGGTATGGCGGAAGAAACCAGCATCTGGCATTAAGTATCCTCCATGAATTAAAACCCCAATGGGGCAACAGGGCAAAACTTACTGTGCTATGTGCAGGCACAGATGGCACAGACGGACCTACAGACGCAGCCGGTGCCTTTATCGACTCGGATATGTTTTTGAATAAAGAGATCAGCACCGACTCCATTAATTCAGCGCTTTCCACATTTAACTCCTATGATTTTTTTTCCAGACATGGCCGTTTGCTGAAGACGGGAGCCACCCAAACGAATGTAATGGATATGGTTGTGGCCATTATAGCATAAACTTTCATTGGATGAAGCTGTTATTTCCATTATTGGTTACAGGCCGATACACTGATTTAAATAGATTCAGGGTACTTTCCCTTTATCTGCCTGCTGCAGTAGAACGGAATCTGTTCTCAGCCTCGCTTTCAGAAAGCGCTCTAATGTGGAGCCGGCTTCTTTTCTTTTTTCACCTGTCATTACAGTATCCCATTGCAGATAGGCTGCCCAAATAGTATCCGTCCGTAAGCCCCCCTTTATCTCCATCTGCGACACTCCCAGCGCATGAATACCGGGGTATAATGCCTTTACTTCCTGGTAAAGCAGTCCTTGGTCAATTTCATCACGTAATGCCTGAGCGGAATCCCTCATTCGTGCATTCTGTACTTCGATATTTTTCACAACAGCTTCTGTCATTTCGCTGGTCATCTTATCCATTTCACTTTTAGTGAGGTTGATACGGAAAAAACGGGCCTTGTAACGCTTTAATCCCAACTCCTGCAGCCTGCTGTTATAAAAACGCTTTACCGAATCCGAAACAGGCTGGCCGGAAAAAAATGTTTTTACTAAGATCACAGTATCCAGGTCCTCGATCTCCCACTTCAGAATTTCATTTCCTTTATAATGGAAATCGCTGATGAGATTATTCTGAATAATGTGTTTTGTTCTGTTTTTCTGATACACCGTATAAAGGAACCAGAAACTGGGTATACTGGCCAGAATCACTACCAGAAATGCCAGTCTGGCCACCCGTTTCTGTTTAGCCTTGTCGACATAATTTTTTAAAGGAAACTGAAGCAGTTTAACAATCAGGTACGTGGAAAATGCTATAAAGACGGCATTGATGAAGAATAAATAAAAAGCACCGCCAAAAACCTCCCATCTTCCGGTTGCCAGCCCAAAACCTGCCGCACAAAGCGGGGGCATCAGCGCAGTGGCAATGGCTACCCCTGGAATGGCATTGATCTTCTCTTTCCGGCTCGTTGAAATTATGCCCGCAATGCCCCCAAAAAAAGCAACTCCGATATCCAGAACTGTTGGTTGTGTCCTGGCCATGATCTCTGCGGTTGGATCACCCAGTGGGGTAATCAGGAAATAAACCACGGAAGTGAGAAGACTGAAGAAAGTGATGTAAAAAAGATTTGCCACTGAACGTATAAACAGTTCTTTATCCTGGACACCCACTGAAAATCCGGCTCCCAGGATGGAGGACATCAAAGGGGATATAAGCATGGCACCGATGATCACGGCAGTGGAATTGGTGTCCAGTCCGATAGATGCCAGCAGCGCGCTGGATATCATGAGCCATACGTTCAATCCCTTAACCCGGATACCATCAGATATCGCAATGGCCGTATGATTATAATCTGTATCGTCCTTGATATAAAAAACGCTATGCAGCCAATTCATAACTTTATTGAAAATTACTGGGTTAATGCAACAGCGTATTCTCCGGGAATCCTTTTTTTTCTATCAGCTGGTTGAGGGTATATAAATCAACCCTCCTGTCATTCAGTGTTTGAACACTGCCATGATTATGTAATTCGGTAAGCAGGGACAAATCCACGTCACTCACTACAATCATTTCCGTGTTAGGTGTAGCTTCCGCTTTAATACCGTTCACAGGAAATGCAAAATCGGAAGGGGTCAGTACAGCTGATTGTGCAAATTGCAGATCCATATTAGTAACTTTTGGAAGGTTGCCGACATTCCCGGCAATAGCTACGAAACATTCATTTTCAATCGCACGGGCTTGTGCACAAAAGCGGACACGGTTATAGGCGTTCTGGGTATCTGTCAGAAAGGGCACAAATAACAGCTGCATCCCTTTTTCCGCAAGAATGCGGCTCATTTCAGGAAACTCCACGTCATAGCATATTTGTATCCCAATCCTGGCCACGTCAGTTTCAATCACTTCTATCTCATTTCCTCCCTGAATATGCCAATCATATTCTTCAGAGGGGGTGATATGAATCTTATCCACCTTGTCAGTTTTACCGTTCCGCTGAAGCACGTAACAGACATTATACATTTTATCATCCCTCAACTCGGGCATGCTGCCGGCTATGATATTGACATTATACGATACTGCCATTTTACCCATCGCCTCCACCAGCTGAGGGGTGAAATGCGCGAGTTCTTTGATAGCATGATGACTGTCAAGATTATTAAAAAGGCCCATCAAGGGTGCGTTGAAAAATTCAGGAAACAGGATAAAATCTGATTCATAATCACTAACGGCATCAACAAAATATTCCACCTGTTGCAACAGGTCCTCGGGCTTAAAGTATGGCCGCATCTGCCATTGCACTAATCCAATCCTGATGATATCCTTTTTCCTCAGTATGATACTCTTTTCCGAATCATAATATACATTGTGCCAAACGAGCAAAGTGGCATGGCCTCTGCTCTCATTATCTTCCGGAAGGTAATTCCGCATGATTTTCTTGACCTGAAAATCATTGGACAGCTGAAAGGTGAGCGTTGGATCCAGGATCTCCCTGTTCCGCACTTTGTCAATGTATTGCCTTGGTGTAAGCTCATTGGCGTACATATCATATTTGGGAATACGCCCGCCGGCAATGATCATTCTTAAATTCATTCGCTCACAGAGCAATTTCCTGGAATCATATAAACGCCTGGCCAGCCGTAAACCCCTGTAATCAGGATGAACAAACACTTCGATACCATACAGGGTGTCGCCATCCGGGTCATGTGTATCAAAACTGAAATTTCCTGTAATATCCAGGTAAGTATGCTTGTCTCCAAACTTGTCATAATCAACAATTATTGACAATGCACAACCTACCACATCTCCGTTATGAGTGATCACTATCTGTCCATCCGGAAATTTCTGAATCAATCTTTTCAGCGTCTCTTCTTTCCAATACTGTCCACCCAGGCTTGCATAGGCCTTTTGCATTGATTCCTTTAGTGCATTATAATCATCCAACGTCAGGTTCCTTACTTCGATAATAGCTGTATCCATATTATTGCTTTTACAGGTTTTGTGATCAACCTGCTGAGGCAATATAGCCTGCCAGCTAAAAGAGGGGGTTAAAAGGGAATTAAAAAGGGATTAAATCAGGAAATCTTTCCAGTTTTACCTGTCAGATTCCCTATTTCCATTCTTTCTTCACTTCCCTGCTCACCGGCTGCCAGTTAATATACTGCACCAGTCTGGGTTTTGAAGTGCGATTAGGACGACTGCCATGGGGTAAGGCCTGATGCCAGATGATAAAATCACCGGCCTTGCCGGCGAGGGCCTTTGAGCCGAGGGCATGCAGGTCTTCGTTACGGGGATTTTTGCCCGGTGGTAATTGATGAATCCAGTTGTCGATGCGGTGATGAAAACCGGGCACGAGGGTGAAGGCACCCTGCTCTGCTTCGGTATCGGTAATATATAAGATACCTTGCAATCCGAACGGAATAGGCAATGCCAAACTAACATCCCAATGCATACCCGGTCCGGGGAAATGCCAGCGCTCGGTTTCAGGGGGATTGAATCCCACCCTGTCTGTATTCACCCATAGATCCGTATGTCCCCAGAGTTCTTCAAAGGCCTTGCGGATACGGGGAGATTGGCGGTTGGCTTCTAAAACGGGATGCTGAAATAATTGTAACATGATTCCCTGCCGGTCTTTATGCTCTTTGTACCAGGTGGAGGGATCATTTTTTTCCATACCCATATGTTCCCATATCAAAGCTTCCGTGGCCATACATTGTTCCTGAGTAATGGAATTGGGAATAATAATATACCCATGCTCCTCCCAAAACAACCAGTCATCGCTGCTTAAAACAGGATCCATTGGCGGCAATGGGGCAATCGTATCCCGGCCTTCTTCAAATAAGGAATGAAATCGTTTAATTCTTTCCAGCGGAATCGATCCCTGGTTGATTTGCAATACCCAATCTTCAAAAGAAGCAAAATCCGGGGTTTGCTGATAGAGATATACCAGGGTTTGTTCAATACCTAATCCCAATGCGTCCATCAACGCCGTATCCAGTTTCCATTCATCGAGCTGTGCATCAGGTGCGAGCTGGCCATTTCTGCGGAGCAGTTGCTTGGACCAGAAACGTTTGAGGAAATAAACACCGGTCTTACCGGTTTCAAATGTATCGGCCAGGGTGATGATACTCATGAGGAGAATGATTGTAAGACAAATTAATGAATTTACGGGAGGGATGATATTTCACCGCAGAGAATAAGTGGACAGGGAAGCTGCGCAGAGGTTTGCTTAACCGCAAAGAAAGCGTGGAAATATTCAATTCGGACATTAACCTATTGGGCAGCGTCAACAAACCCAAATATGAGGCAATACATTGAAAGTCCCGGAATGAGAGGTATAATTGATTACTATTCAGAAGAGGCCCCTTCCGATGGATCACTAAAACGGAAACTCAATTTCCAATATAAATCCTTTGCCCGGAGCCGTAAGGATACTGGCATTTCCTTTTAAAACACTCAGCCGGCTATTGATATTCCTGAGCCCGATACCTTGTGTGGTCTTATTGGCTTCCATTCCCAAACCGTCATCAGCAATCGTCATTTTAAATTGCTGGTGGGTGTTACTGAGCGAGATATTCACTGCTGATGCTGCTGCATATTTAACAATATTAGTGCATTGCTCCTGTGCAATCCGGTAAATGGCAATCTTTATCTCCTGGCTCAATACCATCTCATCATACTGGCTGGTATCAATAATCACTTTTACTCCGGCAATTTCCAGCATACTTTTACAAAGCCATTTTATTTGTTCAACCAAAGACTCCGTTTCCAGATCAGGTGTAACCAGGATATGTGCCAATTTCCTGTTTTCATCAATGGCATCCTGTAAATTATCGATACAGGATCTGACTAATAAAATTTCCCTCTCCGGAACGTTTTTTACTGAAGCTAACAGAAGTTTTGTCCCTACCAGTATCTGGTTCACATTGTCATGTAGTTCGGTACCTATTGCATGCCTTTCCCTTTCCTGTGCCTCTAAAGCTGTTGCCGTGATTTTTACCTGCTCTTCCTTCTGGTGCTCACGTAATTTTAATTCCAGTTTTCTTTTTTCTGTAATATCATTAGCGATAACCATCCTGGCACTCTTGCCGTTAAATTCAATCGGATGGGAATTGGTTTCCACGATGATCAGTGTGCCGTTTTTCTTCCGGTGCTGCCAGATGCCAGATTGAGCGTCTATTCCGGTATTAAGCACAACGATATCTTTTAACAGGTTTTCGGTTTCTTCTTCAGGCCTGATATCCTTAATCGTCATATTAAGGAATTCCTCCCTTGAATACCCATAATGCCTGACCGCAGCCTCATTGACTTCAAGAAACTGAAGAGAGTCAGTATCATATATCCATTTTGACAGTGGGCTGTTCTGGAAAATGGTACGGTAGATTTTTTCGCTCTCAATTATTTTTTTTTCACTTTTCTTCCTTTCGGTAATATCCCGGATAAAGGCACAGAAAAACTCATTTCCATCTTCCTGTATCGGGATGATCAGGATTTCAATTGGAAATTCTTCCCCGGACTTTTTAAGCGCACTTAACTCAACCACTTTACCCATCATCCGGGACTCCCCTGATTGGAGGTAGTTCTTAAAGCCGGCAAGATGCTTTTCCCTCAGCTGCACGGGTATGATCGTTTCGTCCAGATTCCTGTCCAGCATTTCCTCCTCTGACCATCCAAACATTTTTTCCGCCTGTGGCGTCCAGACAATGATACTCCCGTTCGTATTAATACAAACAATGGCATCCAAAGCTGAATTCATGATCAGCCTCCTGATCGCTTCACTATGCCTGATGCTGTTTTCAGATTTCTTTTTTTGCAGCGTAGTACCAATGGCAGCCGGTAATCGCCTGATCCTGTCTTTTAAAATATAATCATCCGCTCCCTGTTTAATGATATTTACAGCATACTCTTCCGATACGGTACCAGTTACCAGTATAAAAGGAACATTGGGCATTTTGCTTCGGGCAGCTTTCAAAGCATCTTCTGAATCGAACTGCGGTAATGAATGATCAGATAATATAATATCCGGTTTAAAATCATCGATAGCATCCAAAAAACTCCTTTTATCTTTCGCCAGCAGAACCCTGCAACCAGGAATTTCTTTATGCAAAAATCTCTCGAGCAGTTCGGCATCAGACCCGGAGTCTTCCAATAATAATATCTTTAATATATTTGCCATCCGACTATCAGACCGGAGTTTGGTTCAGGAGCAGCCAGTAAAATCCCAGGTTCCTGATTGCCTCCGCAAACCCTTCAAAATTTACTGGTTTAACTATATAACTATTCGCTCCCAGTTCATAACATTTCTGAATATCCGGATTTTCTTTTGATGAGGTCAGGATCACAACTGGCGTTTGCCGGGTCCGGCTGTCCGATTTTAAAGTAGATAACACTTCAATTCCATTTACTTTTGGCATCTGGATATCAAGCAAAATCACTTTGGGGGTATAAAGCATATTTCTGGTATCCGCATACTTACCCGTAGCAAAAATAAAATCAAGTGCCTCTTCGCCATTCCTGACATGGAAAAGGTTATTGGCCATATTATGCTTCTTCAGCTCCCGTATAGCCAGTTCAGCATCCGCTGGATTATCTTCTACCAGTAAAATTTCAACTGAATTAGGATCCATAAAAAGTATTTTATTTACAACAACCTGTTTAAACCGGAATGGTGAAATAAAAGCCCGCCCCTTCATTCATTTTTCCTTCTGCCCAAACTTTCCCTTTATGCCTGGAAATAATTTTCTCAACAACAGCAAGACCAACCCCTGTTCCTTCAAATTCATCCGCATCATGTAACCTTTGAAATACCCTGAAGAGTTTATCCTTATACTGCTCATCAAATCCAACGCCATTGTCTTTAACATAAAAAACAGCAAACCCATTATCCAGCCAGGATCCAATTTCAATAACGGGACGAGGTTTGTTCCTGCTGTATTTAACAGCATTTGAAATCAGGTTCACCCATACCTGCCGGATGGTACTGATATCACCCCTGGCTGGTAAAAGCTCCCGGATATCCCATTCAATCCCTTCGATCTCGTATTGACCGGTTATCTCGTTTATTACTTCATGTACCATTGCTTTTGTACTGAAATCAGCCTTGACTATTTCCTGCTTACCGGTTCTTGAAAAATTAAGCAGGTCATCTATCAGCCGGCCCATCCTGATGGTATTTGCCTTAATGATTGAAGTGATTCTTTTAGCCTCATTATCCAGTTTACTGCTATATTCCTCTTCCAGCACATTGGTAAACCCAATAATGCCTCTCAAAGGCGCCCGCAGGTCATGCGAAACTGAATAAGTAAACGCTTCCAGCTCGGTATTGATTTTTTTTAGTTCAGTTTCCAGTTCCTTCCGATGGGTAATATCCCTGATGGCGGCAGAGATCAGCATCCCTTCTTCTGTTTGAATCGGCGACAGGCTGATTTCCACCGGAAACATGGAGCCATCTTTTTTAACCGCATTCAGTTCAATACCCACACCCATTGCTCTCACTTTTGAAGATCTGGCAAAATCTGCACGGTGATGTATATGCCTGCTCCTTAATTCAATTGGAATAAAAACTTCCACCGGTTTCCCAATGATTTCATGGCGTGAATACCCAAATAGTTTTTCCGTCTGCGTATTGGCCATCTGGATAACTCCTTCTTCATTTACAATCACAGTGGCATCCGGGGCAGAATCAAGCAAGGCATAAAATTTCTCCTCCACCTTCCGCTTTTCCGTAATATCACGGGTTACTTTAGTAAACCCGTTTATAACACCATTTGCATCATATAAGGCAGTAATAACAATACTTCCCCAAAAAGCACTGCCATCTTTTCTTATGCGCAGGCCTTCACAAACAGCCTTACCTTTCTGTCTTGCCTCTGACAATATCTTTTCCGGTATTCCATTTTGCCGGTCCTGACTCGTATAGAATACACTGAAATTTTTGCCAATAATTTCTTTCGCTTCGTATCCCTTAATCTTCAAAGCACCTTTGTTCCAGTTCTTAATGATACCTGACTCGTCCAATAAAATAATTGCGTAGTCTTCGATCTCAGCAATCATCCTGTGGTATTCGTTTGTATTTACCGGGTCCTGATCAGAGAGCGCCTGATTATCCATCTGGCTGCCTATGATTGGGGGCCTGAATCTATCAATTTTGGAAAGTGCAAAAACGGAAGTAGCGATCATGAAAAAGAGAATAGTCAGAACACTTATTCCGGAAATTTCAATTCTGTTATTGGAAGATATGATAGTTCCGGAAGTCAGGATTTTTGCATTGGAAAGTTCCCGGAGAATGAACATTACCAGGACAGCTGCTACAGCAGCAAAAGCAATAAGCGCATACAGCAATTTATTGATAGCGAACTTCATAGCTTACCCCTTTTATATATGATCCGCTAATCAAAGCTATCACAGAGAATAAATTTCCCTGTTTCTTATCCGGGGAATACTTTTTATCTAGTATGTTCCGCTTTGGATACGAATAAAAAAATTGTCAAAAAAAGCTGAAGCCTGATAACCAGGATAAAGCTAATACAATTGTTGTGATTTAAGTCAACTCAATTAAATTTATATTTGACCCTTTATCATATCATTCGAAAGGCCTGACACGTTGATAACTGTCAGATTCTCATATGATAATTGTCATATAAGACAATTTTCTGAAGCCACATTTTGCAGACACAAACAAACTGCAAAAATGACCGACGCAAAATTTTTAAACACCCTCGGAAGAAGAATAAAAGAAATCCGCACCAAAAAGGGGTTGAGCCAAACATTTTTGGCCTCCAAATGCAACTTTGAAAAAGCAAGTATGTCCCGGATAGAATCGGGTAAAACCAATGTCACTGTTCTAACACTGAAAAAAATATGCAGC